>WNFZ01004555.1_pt1 | contig 12841 bp, 15 predicted proteins | sample 5400081 | NCBI WGS metagenome assembly WNFZ01 (sample SAMN13153365, study PRJNA577476) | soil metagenome | isolation source: 80 cm soil or saprolite under grassland replicate 1 | place: USA:California | collected 2016-06-15
GCACCGGCGACGGGGCCGGCGACACCAAGCTGCCCCGCGTGTTCTACGTGAACTGGTTCCGCCGCGGCGACGACGGCCGGTTCCTGTGGCCCGGCTTCGGCGAGAACTCGCGCGTTCTCAAGTGGGTCATCGAACGGCTGGAGGGCACCGCGGAGGCCGTGGAGACGCCGATCGGACGGGTACCGACGCCGGAAGCGCTGGACACCGAGGGCCTGAGCATCTCCGAGGAGGACCTGGCCACCGTCCTGCGGGTCGATCCGGAGGAGTGGCGGGCAGAGGTCCCGCTGATCGTCGCGTGGTTCGAGCGGTTCGGCGACAAGCTGCCCGGCGTGCTCTGGGCCGAGCTCGACGCGCTGCGCGCCCGGCTCGGGATGGAATGACGACTCAAGTTCGGTGAACCTGGCCGAGCCTGACTAGGCTGCCTGGGGTGAGGCTCCGCGATCTCGTCTACTCCGTGTACGAACGTCGGCTCGCCAGTCGGCTGGTCGGTAAACCGCACCCGCACCACGTCGGGGTGATCGTCGACGGCAACCGCCGCTGGGCGAAGGAGATGGGCTACGTCGACCCCAACGACGGGCACCGGGTCGGCGCGGAGAAGATCGAAGAGCTGCTGCGCTGGTGCGACGAGGCCGGCGTGGCGATCGTCACGCTGTGGCTGCTGTCGACCGACAACCTCAGCCGGCCGGCCCGCGAGCTGGACCCGTTGCTGCACATCATCGACAGCCTGGCCGAGGATCTGGCCGCCGAGGGCAAGCCGTGGCGCCTGCGGATGGCCGGCGCGCTCGATCTGCTGCCCTCGGCCACGGCGGCCACGCTCAAGGCGGTCGAGGAGCGCACGGCCGACCGGACCGGTGTCCAGGTGAACATGGCGGTGGGGTACGGCGGCCGGCGCGAGATCGCCGACGCGGTGCGCTCCCTGCTGCACGAGCACGCCCGCGCCGGTACCTCCATCGAGGAGCTCGCCGAGTTCCTCGACGTCGACCACATCGCCGAGCATCTGTACACCAAGGGCCAGCCCGATCCAGACCTGGTCATCCGGACCAGCGGCGAGCAGCGCCTGTCCGGGTTCCTCCTGTGGCAGAGCGCCCATTCGGAGTTCTACTTCTGCGACGTCAACTGGCCGGGCTTCCGCCGGGTCGACTTCCTGCGGGCACTGCGCTCGTACGCCAGCCGCCAGCGGCGCTACGGAGCCTGACCGTCCGCACCGCGCCGGCGCGGCTGCACTGGCCGAACTGGCACGCTGCCGTTAGCGTCTTTCATGTGGCATGGGGTCTTCCCAGGTCACCGGAGGCCCGGATCGCGGAGTACGCCCGTGACAGCTCGCCGCAGTAGTACCCGTAGCGCCAGCTCCCGCACCACCGCCTCCCCGACCGGCCGTTCCGGCGCCAAGCCGTCGACCAGCCGGTCGAAGGCTTCCTCGCCCCGGCAAACGCCGGAGCCCGCTCCGGAGCCCGCCCCACCGCCCCCGGTGGCGGGCCTGCGCACATTCGTTATCGACACCTCGGTCCTGCTCTCCGACCCGGGAGCGCTCCTGCGCTTCGCCGAGCATGAGGTGGTCCTCCCGCTCGTGGTCATCTCCGAGCTGGAGGGCAAGCGCAACCATCCGGAGCTGGGCTGGTTTGCCCGCCGGTCGCTGCGCTTCCTGGACGAGCTGCGCATCAAGCACGGCCGGCTCGACGAGGCGCTGCCCGTCACCGACCTCGGCGGCACGCTGCGGGTCGAGCTCAACCATGCCGACCCCAACGTCCTGCCGCACGGCTTCCGGGCCGACACCAACGACGCCAGGATCCTGTCGGTGGCCCTGGGTCTCGCCGCCGAGGGGCGCGACGTCACGCTGGTGACCAAGGACATGCCGATGCGGGTCAAGGCAGCGGCGGTGGGCATCGACGCCGACGAGTACCACCAGGGGCCCGCCGGCGACCCGACCTGGACCGGGATGGCCGAGGTCGGGGTCAGCGCCGAAGAGGTCGGCCAGCTCTACGGTGGCGCGGCGCTTGACCTGGAGCCGGCACGCGAGCTGCCCTGCCACACCGGGCTGGTGCTGCAGTCGGCGAACGGCTCGGCGCTGGGCCGCGTCGGGGTCGACAGGGCGGTGCGGCTGGTTCGCGGTGACCGCGAGGCGTTCGGGATCCGCGGCCGTTCGGCCGAGCAGCGCATCGCGCTGGACCTCTTGCTCGACGAGTCGATCGGCATCGTGTCGCTGGGCGGCCGGGCCGGCACCGGCAAGTCGGCGCTGGCCCTGTGCGCCGGCCTGGAGCTGGTCATGGAACGGCGTAAGCACAAGAAGGTCATCGTCTTCCGCCCGCTCTACGCGGTCGGCGGCCAGGAGCTGGGGTACCTGCCCGGCTCGGAGTCGGAGAAGATGGCGCCCTGGGCGCAGGCCGTCTTCGACACCCTCGGTGCCGTGGTGCACGACAACGTGCTGGAGGAGGTCGCCGGCCGCGGCATGCTGGAGGTCCTGCCGTTGACCCACATCCGCGGCCGCAGCCTGCACGACGCGTTCGTCATCGTCGACGAGGCGCAGTCGCTGGAGCGGGGCGTGCTGCTTACCGTGCTGTCGCGCATCGGCACCGGCTCGCGGGTGGTGCTCACCCACGACGTGGCGCAGCGGGACAACCTGCGGGTGGGGCGGCACGACGGCGTGGCCGCCGTCATCGAGGTGCTCAAGGGGCATCCGCTGTTCGCGCACGTGACCCTGACCCGGTCGGAACGGTCACCGATCGCCGAGGTCGTCACCGACCTCCTGGAGGACATCCCGTTCGTCCGGTAAGGCGCTGTTTTACGGCGTGAGCCATCTCACAAGTGGACGTGAGCGGTTCTCATCACTCGGCGTACTGCGCCAGGGTGGTCGCCGAGTGCCCAGAGCCGACCATTGGCCGGCGGCACTTACGGTGATCGCGATCACCGTGTCCTTGCCCCCGGCGAAGGGACCGGTTTGTGAGTCGGCTGGCGAAGCGGGCCGCTGGTTTTCGGGCACTCTCCGTCTCCCTGCTCCTCCTAGGCGTCGCTGGCGGCGCTCTGCTGCGTACTGATCGGATCGACCAGCTTCGCCGGTCGGAGGCCGCGGCGGCCACGCGGGCCGCCGCCGAGAGCCGTTACCGGGCCGACCAGGAGGCCGCGCAGGAGCAGGCGGCGCGTGACGACGCCCAACACAAGGCCGACGACGCCGCTGCGGCGGCCGCGGCGCAGGCCCGGTCCGCCGAGAGCGCCTCGCGCGGCACGTCCACCAGCCGCTCGAACAACCGGGGGTACGGGCCGATTCCGGCCTCCTGCAAGGAGTTCATCGGCAACCAGGCGATCGGCTGCGCGATCCTGCCCGAGTTCGGCTTCGGCCTGGACCAGATGCCTTGCCTGGTGCCGCTGTGGAACAAGGAAAGCCACTGGAACGAGAAGGCGCGAAACGCCTCGACCGGCGCCTACGGCATCGCGCAGGCGTTGCCGGCGAGCCGGATGTCGGCGTACGGGTCGGACTACCTCACCAACCCGGCCACCCAGATCAGGTGGGGGCTGAGCTACATCAAGGGCCGGTACAAGGACCCCTGCGGTGCGTGGGGCTTCTGGCAGGCGCACCACTGGTACTAGGCACTAGTGGTCACGACCTGCTACCAACGAGAGCGTGACCCTGCTGCCGACTGTCGAGCTGTCCCGTACCGACGATCGTGACCGCTTCGGCACTGACGCGTTCTATGTGTCGATCGGTCGCTCGTTCGTGGCGATGTGCACCGTCGTCCCCGTCCTCTTCCTGATCGAGCTGCTCGACCAGCTCACCGGCCATGAGCTGGACGGGCTCGGCGGCATCCAGCCGCGGGCCATCTCGGGAATGGACGGCGTGTTCCTCGCGCCGTTCCTGCACGCGAGCTTCCAGCACGTGCTGGCCAACAGCATTCCGCTGATCCTGCTGGGCACGTTCGTGCTGGCTGCCGGTACCCAGCGGTTTGTCTGGTCCACCATCTTGATCGCGCTGGTGAGCGGCCTGGGAGTGTGGTTCGTCGGTAACCCGCGCACGGTCGTGATCGGAGCCAGCGGGATCGTCTTCGGCTACCTCGGGGTGCTGCTGGCCCGGGGCGTGGTCGAGCGAAGCTGGTGGAACATCGCCGTCGGCGTGCTTATCGGCCTGCTCTACGGTTGGCAGCTCATCGGCGTACTGCCGACCAGGGAACGGGTGTCCTGGCAGGCGCACTTGTTCGGGTTCGTCGGCGGCGTGGCAGCGGCGATCATCTTCCGCCGGCGACGGCCCCGGCCCGTGGCCAGGATCACCACGGCGGACAACGGGCCGCCGACCCTGACCCTACCGACCGAGCCACTGTCTCCGAGCTGAAGCTGACCCTGTCTCCGGGCTGAAGCTGCCTCCAGGCTGAGGGGGCGAGTTGCTGGCGATCGGTGGCTGCCCGTACCGTTTGGGCGAGGAATGGGGGCTGTGTCAGCGGAACGAGGAGCGTGCATGCGCGAGGTCGACGTCGCGATCGTGGGGGCCGGTCCGACGGGACTGTTCGCCGCCTACTACGCAGGGTTCCGCGGGCTGTCCGTCACGCTCATCGACGCGCTGCCCGAGCCGGGCGGCCAGGTCACCGCGATGTACCCGGAGAAGCTCATCTTCGATGTTGCCGGCTTCCCGGCGATCAAGGGCCGGGACCTGGTGGCCAACCTGGTCGAGCAGGCCGCGCAGTTCTCTCCGGAGTACCGGTTGGGCATCCGAGCCGACAAGCTGTCGTACGCCGACGACGACCGGCCGGTGCTCACCCTGTCCGACGGCGACGAGCTGCTGTGCGGCTCCATCCTCATCACCGGCGGCATGGGCAGCTTCACCTCGCGACCGCTACCCGCCGCCGACGGCTTCACCGGCGCCGGCCTGGTCTACTTCGTGCCGCAGCTGGACGACCTGGCCGGGCACGACGTGGTGATCGTGGGTGGCGGCGACTCGGCCTTCGACTGGGCGTACGCGCTGTCGCCGCTGGCCAAGTCGGTGACGCTGGTGCACCGGCGGGACAAGTTCCGGGCCCACGCCGCCACGGTCGCCAAGGTGCAGGCGATGCCCGTCAGCATCATCGTCAACGCCGAGGTCAACCAGATTCTGGGGATCGAGCGGGTGGAGGGCGTACAGGTCACCGTGAAGGGCGGGCAGCCGCAGACGCTGCCGGCCGACACGGTGGTCGCGGCGCTGGGCTTCACGGCCGACCTGGGTCCGCTCGCCGAGTGGGGGCTCGCCCTGGACAAGCGGCACATCCTGGTCGACACCAGGATGGCCACGAACCTGCCGCGGGTGTTCGCGGCCGGTGACATCAGCGAGTACCCGGGAAAGGTGCGGCTGATCGCGGTCGGCTTCGGTGAGGCGGCCACGGCCGTGAACAACGCGGCGGTGGTCATGGACCCGTCCGCGCACCTGTTCCCTGGGCACTCCTCCGACGCGGGCTGAGCGCCCGGCGCATCACCAGCCGCCGCGGAGACGGGCGGCTCGTCGGCTGGAACCCGCACGCGGCGAACACGTCCTCGGTGCCGACGTACGCCTCGGCGCTCGGGTGCCGCCCGCCGGCCGCCAGCGGCAGGCCCTCGACGGCTGTCGCGCCGTGCTCGGCCGCGAGGTCCACGGCGGCTCGCAGCAGCGCTCGGGTCACTCCGGTCCGCCGGGCGTCGCGGCGCACGAAGAAGCAGGGTACGACCCAGACCGTGGCGTCCTCGGCGACCTCGCGCCCCTTCATAAGCGGCGAGCGTAGGATCCGGCCGTACCTGGCACGCGGGCCGGCCGCGCACCAGCCGACTGGTTCGCCCTGCCGGTACGCCAGCAAGCCCATCGGCTCCAGCGTGGCGGCCGCGAGCTCGGCGAAGCGGGCCCGGTTGGTCGCGCCCCAGCCGGCCCCGAACTCCTTGCCCGACAACAGGAAGAACATGCACCAGCACCCGCTCAGCACGCCGCTGGAGTCGAACAGCCGGGTCAAGTCGGTGAGGTCGTCGCCGGTCACCGGACGGATCTCCATGCCGGTACCGTAGTCTCGGCCTTGTAACCAGTCAAACGTCATAGCCGGTGTCTGGAGGGCTCGTGGGGTCGGACGTTCCCGAGTCGCTGTGGCTCACCGAGTCGTTCCTGAACTCCGTCGACGTGGAGAGCGCCCAGGACGACCTGGACAGCCTGCCCCGGTTCAAGCGCTGGCTCGTGGCGCACGGTCGTGAGCCGGCCGCCCGCCGGGCCACCGCCGCCGACCTGGCGCTGGCCCGGCAGCTCCGCGACGTGCTACGCGAGCAGCTGCTGGCCCACCATGACGGCACGGCGGTCGAAGCCCGGCGCCTGGACAGGCTCGCCGCGCGGATCGGGCTCGCCGCACGGTTCGAGGCCGACGGCACGGTGCGGCTCGTGCCGGCCGAGCCCGGCGTACGCGGGGTGCTCGGCGAGGTGCTCGCCGCGGTGGTACGGGCGGAGCACGACGGCTCGTGGCGGCGCCTGAAGATCTGCTCCAGCGACGCGTGTCGCTACGTCTACTACGACCGGTCCAAGAACGGGTCCCGCCGCTGGTGCTCGATGGAGGTCTGTGGCAACCGCCAGAAGACCCGGCTGTACCGCTCGCGGCAGCGTGCCGAGGCGGGCACGCCACGACGTTCCGTCCCGTCGGATGACGACTCGTGATTGTCGCACGGCTTGGCCGTAGCACTTACGAGCTAGTGTTGCGTAATTGAGATCGTTTTACTTGTCGTTGTTGGCGAGGAGTTTGCGGACTTCGGTGTGGACCCAGGCAACCTTGGCCAGGATCTCGTCGGCGGTGGCGGTCCAGGTGAGCGGTTGGGCGTTGGTGTTCCAGGCGGCGACGTAGTCCTCGATGGCGCGGATGAGCACGCGGACGGAGGTGAAGGTGCCGTGGCGGCGCTCCGAGATCGACTGGCTGTACCGCGGTGTGGCGCGCTTCTTCCCCGAGGAGTAGGAGCGGTTCCGGAGACGCCGTACCGGAGGCTGACCGGGACCGCGGCCTGATCGCCGGGTACGCCCGGCTCATGGTGGACCCGGACCTGCTGGTCCGCGAGCGCGCCCCGACCGCCTGGTGCGCCTGGGAGGATGCGGTGGTCTCGCTGGAGCCGAACGCGAGCCGAACATGTACAGCGCGCCGATCGGCCGACCTGCTGGCGTTCGTGCGGATCTGCACGCGCTACTTCGCCCACGGCGCGTGGCTGGAGGACGGCGCCCTGCTGCCCGATGCCGGCCGTCTCGCCGGCATCCCCGGCGTCCTGATCCACGGCCGGCTCGACCTGAGCGGCCCGCTGGACACCGCCCGGGAGCTTGCCCGCGCCTGGCCCGAGGCGCAGCTGTTCGCGCCGCGCGATTCCGGACATCAGGGCAGCGACTCCAAGCGGGAGCTGATGCGGCAGGCGTTGGACCGGTTCGCCGGCCGGTGGACCATCTGGTGCCCGGAGGTCGGGAACCGGGTGCCGCTCCGGCGGGTGTAAGAGGTGTGAGCAACCGAGCCGACGACCCACCGGCCGATCCCCGGGACCTGTACGCCGCCTGCTACAGCCGCCTGGTCGGGGTGTTGAGCTTGGCCGCTGGCAGCCGGTCGGAGGCTGAGGACGTCGTGCAGGAGGCGTTCGTCCGGCTGCTGCCGCGCTGGGCGCAGGTGTGCCGGTACGACGATCCCGAGGCCTGGGTGCGGCGCGTGGCCTTCCGGCTGCTGTGGAACCGGTTTCGCCGGGCCCGTAGCGCACTGGCTGCCCTGCGGCGCAGCGGGTCCGGTCAGCTCGTCGCGGCGCCGTCGGATGACCCGCTTGACGTCCGTCGCGCGCTGGCGGCGCTACCGGTGCCGCAACGCCAGGTCGTCGTACTGCATCACCTGCTCGATCTGTCGGTCGAGCAGGTCGCCGCGGAGCTGGACATCCCCGTCGGCACCGTGAAATCCCGACTGGGGCGTGCCCGGTCCACACTCGCCCCGCTGCTGCGAGAGGACGTCAACGATCATGCCTGACCTTCGTGAGCTGCTCGTCGAGGAGGCCGACCGGTTGCGCCCGGACGCCATCCCGCCGTTCGAGACGGTCGTCGCACGGAGCGCCCGCCGGCGCCGGTGGGGTGCGGGCCTGGCTCTGGTGGCGGTTGCGGCTGTGAGCGTCGTGGCAGCCGCCACGGTGCGCGGCAGTCACTCCGACGACCCCGCCGCCGAGGAACCGACCGCCTGGTACGAGGTGAACGGCATCAGCTTCCGGTACCCGACCGCCTGGCGCCCTCAGCAGTTTCCGCAGTGGGCACGTGGGGGCCTCTCCACCGTCATCACGTACCTGAGCACCGAGCAATTGACTGACCCGTGCCGCACGACTGCTCCATCGGAGATCACCTGCGGGCCGCCTCAGATGACGCTGCCGCCTGGTGGCGTCCTGATCACCTGGACGAGGTGGAACACATTTGCGTCACATCCGCTGTCCGATCTACCGGGGAGCCCGATTACCGTGTACGGCCATCCAGCCGGCATCACCTCGACCGCCACGGCGGAGCGCTGCGCCGGCTTCGGCGCGGCACGGGAGATCCACGCCGTCATCGTGCTCGACCCCGTCGAGCCGTACCACCAGTGGCTCGACATGACCGCATGCCTTGCCGGACCCGACACCGCCCGCTCCGAGGAGCAGGTCAACGCGATGTTGGCCAGCCTCCGGATCAACGCCGGCCGGTGACGGCTGCCTCGTTTCGGTACGGGGGCCGTTGGGGTCACCGATTCGAGACAGCCGGCGGTTCTGTGTCCGTCGCGTTACCCCTAGTATCCCTGCCACGCACGACGATTGCGGGCATCCGTGAGATGCGCGATCGCGGACAAGGTGACCCGACTGGTTCTCCGGGTTGAGGATGACCAGGGTGATCAGAGCTGGCCGAGCTCACCGACGACCTCCGCCGGGAGCTGCTGGACCTTGATGTCGACGCGGTGGACCAGCCGTCGGCCGGGGAAGCACCGCCGGGTAGCAGGGCCTTCAAGTTCGCGGCCCCGGGCACGCTGGTCGTGACCCTTGCGAGATCCGGACTGCTGACCGCGGTCTTCAATGCGGTGGCTGCCTGGCTGGCGGATCGCCGGCACTGGACGGTCAAAGTCGAGATCGACGGCGACGTGCTGGAACTCACCGGCTGTGCCACGGGTGGCGCCGGTGGGGTACCGGCCGCCACGCCGTGACGCGTTGGCCCGGACTCGTCGGTCGCTCGGACCAGGACAGCGGCCCGTCGACTGTGTCCAGCAGCAGCCGGTGCGCGCCGCCAGCAAGCGGTCTGGATGAGCAGCAGCCGCAGGTTGCCGCGCGCAGCTGGGTGCGGCGTTGCCGGGACAGCGATGATGTCGTCGGTGTCGAGTTCGGCGGGCACGACCGCGCCGAGCGGGTATGCGATGACGTGCCCGGAGCGGTGCACCGGCACCGGGGGGCTCCGGCGATGCGCCGGGCGGTGCGGGCGGCCCGCACCAGCAGGTCGGCTGCGGTGTTGACCGCGCCGAGGGTGCCGACATCCAGGCCGAGCCGGTCAGGTACGCGCGGAGGTTCGCGAGCATGCCGATGGCGGTCAGGGCGGCCCGAATAGTCGAAGTAGTTGAAATTCAAGATCAGTAACTCGGCGCCACCGGCCGACACTACACATTCGAAAGTGAACGAACGAGTTTCACCGCGAAGTGTTCCAGGCGGCCAGTCCCCGTCGGGATCACACAACCGGCTGTACAGATTGGCCAGGTGGACAGCCTCATCGAGGCCTGTCTGCAGCCTGAACCCTGGTAAACGTTCCGCTGTCGCCAACCGGTGGTACATGCTTGCGAGCAGATTGGTTTTCGCTTCCGTTCCGCCGAGCGCTATCACGGGCGATCGTGGACACGATCCTCTACGTGGTGCGCACCGGGTGCTCGTGGCGGCAGTTGCCGGCCGACTTCCCGCCCTGGCAAACGGTCTACTGGTACTTCGTGCGGTGGCAAGCGACAAGCAGCAGCGGGTTACCGAGACCATCCTGACTGCGTTTCTCGTGGCCGGGTGTCCGGTGCGGGCAAGTCGACCGTGGCACGCCGGTTGGGCACCCCTGCGCTCCGCCCGACGGCTACACACCGTCCATCCACACCGAGGGATTGGGTAACCGCTCGCAACACGATCGCGGTACGGTAGGTGCGGAGAGAGCCCGATAAAGACCATTTTCGTCCGGTTCACGAGGAATAAGGACGGAGCAGAATGGTGGCTACGTCTTTGTCAGTCCGTGCTACTCCGGTTAAAGCGGTAACAGATCGTTGTATCCCACATGACGCTTAGCTATGCTCGGGTCAATCTCGAGGGAATAATGCTTTCAATGCGCCGGCGAGCGCGATGTCGCCCGAGCCGCGTCCGGACAGATTCTTGCTCCATAGGTTGTTCTTTGGGTACGCGTTTGGAGGCACGAGGTTACGAGGTTATGCATCGGTTCCGGCGGCTCCTTATCGCCGCAGCGCTTGGATGACTGCTGGGGCGACTTTCGCATTGCGGCAGCGTGCGCGGGTCAGCCGCGCCGGTCCAAACGCAATAGGGAGGCACCATGCGCACGACTGCCCCGTCTCTAAGCCCTGATGTCCGGTCCGCCGGGGGTTGAGTGCGCGTATTCGCGAATACAGTAGCTGCGGCCGGCCTTCGGCTGCGACGCGCCATGACATCGCCATGACAGCCGTAGCGGCAGGTATCGTGCGGGCCCGGCCACATCGTCCAACGCGGCCAAATCCAGTTACCCGATGTCGACCACGACCGTGGCTCGACCAGCGAGAGGGACGGAAACATGAATCAACGAGCACGAGGCCAACGCCGGCACCGCCGGAACACTAATGCCGACAGACTTCTCGCGCTGTTGCTGACGATGCTCGTGGCTGTCGTGTCGGTTGTTGTGTTCCGGCCGACGCCTGCAGCCGCCTCCCGGGTCTGCAACTCAGGAGCGCAGTCCAATTATTTCGATGGCTTTTAACACAACCCCGACGCCTACCCGGGCTGGGATTGGGAGGGCGCCTCATCATTCATCGTCGTTCGGGACGGCCCCCTCTGCGGTCCCGATACGGGACCGCAGAACTTCAGCAACGCGTGGGTGATGATCGCCGCTTGGCGGGGCGTTGGCTGGTCCCAGGTCGGGTTCGAGCGGACCTCAGGCTCTACCCTTCGCTGGTTCTCCCAGCACGCCTGGTCCCCAAATGGACAGTTACAGTTGGCTACACGTTACAGCTCCTTCGGAGTCAGCGATCAGATCGGTGCACGGCACGCCTTCCGAGTGCTTTGGAACTACGGTTGCCTTTGTCTGCAAGCGACGATCGACGCCGAGGTCTGGTCGAACTCGCCGTTCAACCCGTTCGCCACCGCGTCCGGATGGGGGCCTCGGCCCTTCTCGCCTCAGTTCTTTGGCGAAGTCGGATACCTGGAAAGCGATATAGTGGGAACCTCGAGCCAGCGTGCGGCCTACACCGGACTGGGCGCCCAGCGGTTTTCTGACGATGTCCTCACCGACATGTCGTGCACGATGTGGGGACGAAATGACAATCCCAATCGATGGAGCCTGTCGCCTAGTAGTTGCTGGGCGTTCGATATCTGGACCCAGGTACCGTGAGAGCGAGGACTGCCCCCATGAAACAATCCCTGTCGCATCGGCTCCGAATAGGCATGCTTATCGTGGCCATCGTCTCCGGTGGTTTCGCCGTACCGGCCATGGCCGCATCCGCACAGAATCCCTCGGGCCGCCCGAACGCAGATCCGAACTGGCTCCGAACCGATTCGGTCAATAGTGTCGAGTATCCAGGCGGTGAAATCATCAGCCGACCTGCTTCGGTCCGGGCGCGACTGTCCCGGGCACAAGCGCTAACGACCGTCGACTCGGCAGGATTTCCGGCAGAACTCCGGCCGGGCGCGCCCGAGGTCGCGCTCCGCTTCGTGACGAACAAGCCGCGCGGGAAGTCGCAGCCCGAGTATGTGGATCGACTGGCGTGGTTGATCGCATACCGGGGGTCACAGCCTCAACTGCGCGGGCCGGCGACCCTCGCGGATGCGCAGAGAAAACAGCTCCTGGCGAGTCTTTATTGCTTGACGCTGTTCGTTGTTGACGCGAACACCGCCGAGCTCATCGAAGTTCAGCAGTTCTGCAAGTAGCACCCATTCATCCGACCCAAGTTGGTGTGGCTTAATTGTTGTATCTTACGTACTTCGATGTAGTTCTGGTCTGGTTGGCTGCGCTGCATGGCGTTGAGCTGATTTCATCCTGAGTAGCGCTGCTCCTCGGTGAGTTGGAGGACAGGATCGCCTGCAGGATGGCGATGGCGCGTTGTGGGCAAACTGCGCGGCTTTGACCAGGATCTTCCAGGTCTTGAGCGTGGCGACAGCGCGTTCGCCGATTGAGCGGACTTTGGCGTGGGCTGCGTTGACCTCGCGCGTGCGGTCCGGGAGGTTGCGGCCGTAGAACAAGGACAATGATCGCGCCGCGGGCGCCGCGATAGGCCTTGTCGGCCAAGGTGGCTACCGCCGCCGTGGTGAGGCGGCGGTGATGCCGTGGGTACGGGCGGCCTTGAGGTCATGCACCGAGCCGGGCAGCGTCGGTGAGATCCACATCAACCGGCCGTGTGGTCGGCGATCACCTGAGTGTTGACGCCGTGCGGGGCGGTGCTTACCGGAGAAGTAGCGCCGGTCAGCGGTGCCGCCCAGCCGGTCGATCGGAATCAAGATGCCGTCGAGGATGGCGTAGGCCAGCCGGCCGATCTGCGCCATCGCCCGCGATGCTCGCCGCCGCACCGGCGCGGTGCTGGCGATCACCGGCAACCTCTACGGGTACGGGCCGGTCGACCGCCCTCTCACCGAGGACCTGCCACTGGTCGCCACCACGGTCAAGGGCCGCGTCCGGGCCGACATGTGGCGCCAGGCGCTCGCC
>WNFZ01009195.1_pt1 | contig 12839 bp, 16 predicted proteins | sample 5400081 | NCBI WGS metagenome assembly WNFZ01 (sample SAMN13153365, study PRJNA577476) | soil metagenome | isolation source: 80 cm soil or saprolite under grassland replicate 1 | place: USA:California | collected 2016-06-15
GACTTGCGGGGTTGGATCGAGAACAACAAGCACCCCGGTGACCAGGCGACGCTCACCGTCCTGCGCAACGGCCAGCGTGTCGACGTTCAGGTCACGCTCAGCGAGCGGCCGCAGCAGTCGCCTTGAGGCAGTCATCCTTCGACAAGCTCAGGACGAGCGGGTCTCGACAGTCTCCCGCTCATGGTGAGCCTGTCGAACCATGACCGCCCAGCAATTGCATGCACTCGATCTCGGCGGGGTGCGCCTGTACTGGCTCGACGGCGGCGGCTTCCGACTCGACGGCGGGGCCATGTTCGGCCCCGTTCCGCGACCGCGCTGGATAGCCGAGTATCCGCCCGCTGACGACAACACGGTTCCGCTCACCGCGCACGTGGTGCTGGTCGAGGATGGCCGCTCGTGGGGTCTGCTGGACAGCGGCTTCGGCCATCACCTGTCGGACCGCCAGCGCCGCTTCTACTCGCTCGAGCGCGCGACACACCTCGACCAGGGTCTGGCCGAGCTCGGGCTGGCCGCCTCGCGTATCGACTGGGTCGTGCTCTCTCACCTGCACCTCGACCACGCCGGCGGCATCGTCTCCGACGACGCGCCTGCATTTCCGAACGCCCGTGTGTGGGTCCAGCAGCTCGAAGCGCAGGAATCGCGCGATACATCCAATCGCGCGCACGGGGTCTACAGCGGCGAAGCCTTCGACCGTCTGACGGCGCTTGGGCTCACGCACGCAGTCGACGGCGAGGCCGAGCTCACCGAGCATGTGCGCGTGCACCTCACGGGTGGCCACTCACGAGGTCACCAGGCGGCCGTGGTTCAGGGCACTCAGGCGGCGCTGCTGTACCTGGGCGACGTATTGGTAACCAGCGCCCACCTGCCGCCCGCGTGGGTCAGCGCCATGGACGACTATCCGCTGGATACGATCCGCGCCAAACGAGAATGGCTCGGTCGCGCTGCACAGTCAGCGTGGTGGGTAGCCTTCTCTCACGACGTGCGCCACACCGCCGCCCGACTCGATGCGAACGGTCGCGCAGCCGAGCTCAGATCGACCTGAGCGACCCAGCTGGACCGAATTACGCGACGCCTCGACGAAAGTCGGTCTTGCGCTCGCGTTGACTCCGGCGCTGTGTGCGACGCGTGCCGAGGTCTACGGCCAACAGACCCGCTGTGGCCATGTCCTCGTCCACGTAGCCTTCCTCGAAGAGCCGCCAGATGGCCACCCGCGCCGCTTGGACTGGAGCGGGTTTCTCGACCTCTGTCGGACGCTGCACCACACTCGTACCCACGCTGTGTAACGTACGCAAGCCGCGTACCTGCACCTCGTTGGCCGGGTTACGACTTCACTGGTGTGTGTTACAGCTCGCGTCTGGACGCAGACTTTCGCGTTGCTCAATCGCCCGACGGCAACGAAAACTGGGTATCGAACCAGTCGAAATAGTCGTGCACGAACACGTTTTCGGCCTGCACGAGCGCACGCACCTTGGGCTCGATCGTCGACACGTGTGATTTCTTGATCGGACAGGTTTCGCACGCTCCGGTGGCGTAGATCGTCACGTGGTACTCGCCATCGCGCCGCTCGGGCGGCAGGTACGACAGCGATGGCCGCCAACTGCGCACCACATCCTCGCCCATGACGTCCGAGGCGGCCTGCAGGATCTCGTAGTCGAATTCCTCGGCGCGAATCTCTTCGAGTGCATCGACGATCTTTTGCAGCATCGGATCGGCTGCCTGTGGCGCAGAAGTCATGTTCGGGAAAGCCAGCCTGTTATAGCGCGCCCGACTGCTCTAGCCCGGGATTTCAGTTGTCGATGCTCACCATGGCGCTGGGCACCCAACCGACGATGCCATTGAGGCCGCGGACGGCCCGCCAGCCCTCGCCGCCAATCTGCAGCTCCGCCCCATAGCTCACCAGGACCGGCGACCCATCGGCCAGTTGTGGATCGTTTGGGCTCTCGATCCCAGCCGCTTTGCGGACCGGTACGGGTGCTCCGCCCGAACGAATAACGCCCGTGCGCAACGCCGTGGCTGGCGGCAGCGTCGGCGCGGCCTGCGGCTGGGGCGGCGCAACGGTCGGCTTGACCGGCGCTGCCAGGGTGGGCGGCGGCGCCGCTGGGCCAGGGGTCGGCTCGCCGGGCACATATCCGCGCACGGGCCGATTGGCGGCTGCCGGCGCCTCGACCCTGCTCGCGCTGGGAGGCCCCGTGACCCATGCAGCCATGCGGCCAGGCATATCCAGCCCTGGCGCAAACAGCAGCACCGGCACCGTCAACAGCGCCACGCCCGCTCCGAGTCCAACGAAGAAATGGCTCGCCGCCACCAAGCACAGCGCGACTTACATGAATCGTGCCAGTGGTATATGTTCGCCCCCGTGCGCGACTCGCCGCGGACCGGCTTGCCAGCGCCTGCGACGCCACTGATCGGTCGTGCGCGGGAGGTGACCGCGCTGCGCGGGCTGATCTGCCAGGGCGAGGTGCGCATCCTGGTGGTCACCGGACCTGGCGGTGTAGGCAAGACGCGGTTGGCGCTCGAAGCGGCGTCCGCGCTCACGCGTGATTTCGCCAATGGCGTGGCCTTCGTCGCTCTGGCGCCGATCCAGTCTACCGAGCTGGTCATTCCCGCCATCGCACGCGCGCTCGGCGTACGCGAGGTCCAGGGCGGACGCTGCGCGAGGGCTTGATCGAGCTGCTGCGGCCGCGGGATGTGTTGCTCGTGCTCGACAACTTCGAGCACCTGGTCGAGGCGGCCACTGATCTCGCGGAGCTGCTGGCGCCATGCCCGAGGCTGAAGATGCTCATCACCAGTCGCGCGGTCCGGCAGCTCTACGGCGAGCACGAGTTTCCGTTGGCGCCGCTAACGCTGCCTGCCGGCGCGGCCGGTTCGCTCGAACAGCCAGCGACAATGCCGAGGCGGTCGCGGAGATCTGTCGCCGCCTGGATAGATTACCGCTCGCTATTGCCCTTCTATGGCGGTTCACAACAGTGGTACGGACGGCTGCAACGGGAGCACGACAACCTGCGTCGCGCGCTGCGCTGGTGTCTGGAGACACGGCGCATCGAGGCCGGCTTTCGACTGGCTGCAGCGCTGTGGTGGTTCTGGGCGCCACGTGGCCACCTCGCGGAGGGGCGCGGAGTGCTCCGCCAACTGCTCGCCGCGGCATCACGCCCCACCCGCCGTCGCGCGGATGCGCTGCACGCGGCCGGTAGCCTCGCCTTTTACCAGGGCGACCTCGTTGAGGCGCGCCACTTACACGCCGAGGAGCTGGAGATTCGGCAAACCCTTGGCGACCAGGCTGGCGCGCTTGCCGCGCTCGAATCGCTGGCGATGATCGCGGTCCGCTCAGGCGGCACGGCATTGGCGGGCGCGCTCAGCCAGTTCGCAGCCAGGATCGAGTCGGCCCGCAAGGCACTCGGGTAGGCAGCCGCCGCCGAAGCGTGGGCGATCGGAATGAGCATGTCACTCCAGGCGGCAGTTGCGTACGCGATCGAGCGTGACCTGACAGATGTCGGACCGCTGACGCCGCGCGAGCTCGAAGTCGCAGCGCTCGTGGCGCAGGGGCTCAGTAATCGACAGATTGCGGAGCGTTTAGTCATCAGTGCACGTACGGCCGACAATCACTTGCAGCACATCCTCAACAGACTTGACCTGACATCGCGGGTGCAGCTTGCCGCGTGGGTCATGGGGCATAGCCTCGGTCGACGCGAATAAGCCCACACTGAGCACGTCTGCTCATGCGAGTCTGGATGAGCGTGCGTAGTGTGTCGGCATCGAGCACAACTTCCTCGGGGGAAAGATCGATGCACCCGATTGCGATCAGTCGACGCACAGCCTTGAAGTACACCGCCGCCGCTACCGCGGCCCTCGGAGCCGCTGGCGTGCCGCTTGTCGTCCGCGCGGCTCCCGCGACCAGCTCGGGCGCGACTGAGCCCAGCGCTGGTTTGTGGCGCACCTGGTTCCTCGCCCATGGCAGCGACTTGCGCCTACCCGGGCCGCCCGACAGCCGCGCCGAGATGCCAGAGGTCCGTGGCATGGTCGGCAGCGCCGATGCCGCCACGCTGGACCGCGTCGCTTACTGGAACGCCGGCGCGCCGCCCTATCGCTGGAACGAAATCGCCATCGACATGTCGATCCGTGGCGCGTTCGGCACCAGCAACTTCGGGCGGATCCAGGCCTACCTCAACATGGCCATCAACGACGCGACCGTCGCCGCCTGGGACTCCAAGTACACCTTCAACCGGCCACGACCAAGCGAGTTGGACTCGACCATCACTCCGCTCGTTGCAGTGCCGGCCAGTCCGGCGTACGCAGCCTTGCCGACGAAGCCGCGAGATCGCGTGTCTCGGCCGGCGTCCAGTACCCAAGTGACACCGAGGCCGGCACCGACATCGGGCGCAGCGTTGCGCTGCTCGCGATCGACGCCGCGAAGTCCGACAACTACGACACCGCCACCTGGGACGGCAAGATTCCCGAGGGCCCAGGTCTGTGGAAGGGCCAGAATCCGCAGGGCGCCGCCGACCGCTACTGGAAGCCGCTGATCGTCCCATCCGCGGATGTTTTGCGCCCGCCGCCACCGCCTGCGTTCGACTCGGCCGAACGGGTGGCCGAGATCGACGCCGTCAAGAATTTCCCCAGGACACCCGCCACCAATGGTCTCGCGTTCTGGACGCAGTTCGGCGGGCGCGGCGCACCCAACTTCAACATCATCTACAACCGCGAGATCAGTCGGCGGGTGTTCGAGGAGCACCTCGAGGACAGTCCGCTTCCCGCGCGCGTCTACGCGTTGCTCCATGCCACCTACCAGGACGCATGGATCATCACGCAGGACGTGAAGTTCACGTACTGGATAGCGCGGCCCAACATGTTCGATCCGTCGATCACCACGCTGTTCCCGAATCCGCCACACCCGTCGTACGTGTCCAATGGCTCCGCGCTGAGCTCATCGCCCACCATCATCCTGTCGCATTTCTTCCCGCGCGATGCCGCGTACTTCAAGAAGCTCGGCGACGACTACGGCAACGCCCGCCTGTGGGCAGGTATCCACTTTCCCAGCGACATCGAAGTCTCACGGGTCATGGGCGAGCAGCTGGCGAAGCTGGCGCTCGAACGCGACGCGAGCTGAGCCAGTGGCGACATGGACCGCATGTACTGGCTGCTGCGGGCTACTTGCGCGGCCGAGTTCATTGGCCACGGCGCCTTCGGCATCATCACCAAGGCGGCGTGGGTGCCGTACTTCAGCGTCGTCGGGATCCCGCCCGAGCTCGCATGGAAGCTGATGCCGGTCATCGGCTCGGTCGACATCGCGCTCGGGTTGCTCGTGGGCTTTGTGCGGCCCGCTCGCGTGCTGCTGCTGTACATGATCTGCTGGGGCTTGCTCACGGCCACGATTCGCCCGCTGGCTGGCGAGCCGGTCTGGGAGTTCTTCGAGCGGGCACCCAACTGGGCGATCCCGCTGACATTCCTGTGGCTGCGCGGTTTTCCTCGGTGTCGACTGGAATGGCTCGCGTAAAGCAACTGGAGTGGGTGTTGCGGTTGGCGGTCGCCAGCGCATTCGTCGGGCACGGCGCATACGGCGCCGTGCTCGCGAAGCCCGCGTGGTTCGGCTACTTCGGGGTCCTTGGCATCTCGCACACAGGTGTGGAGGCGGGCGCGCTGATGCTACTGGTCGGCGGCTTCGAGATCGTCCTCGGCGTCCTTGCCGTGGTGGTTCCGTGGCCGCCACTGCTGGTGTTCATGGCTGTGTGGAAGGTCGGCTCGGAACTGCTGCGAATTCCAGCCGGTGAGCCGTTCTGGGAATTCGTCGAGCGCGCCGCCAACATGGTCGCGCCGCTCGCCCTGCTGTTCGTGATGCAGCTGCGCCGTGGACAGCGAGTTCGCGAAGGCTCATGGTAGCGTCGCGGCGGCCCGCCAAACAGGCGGTCCGCGCGGCTTTCCGGGCCTCCCCTGGCGCCACCCGCTCGAAGGTCTCTGAGTGAGGAAGCCTCACAATTTCGGCGTTTCGTCACACGCCGGTCACCCGTGTGACGGTTCGCGTGACGGTACGACCGCTAGGCTGCGGCGATGTTTACGACCGTCTACACGGCGGCGCTGGTCGGCCTGGACGGCTACCTGGTGGAGGTGCAGGTCGATGTCGCCCACCAGGGGCTGCCGAATTTTCTGATTGTTGGGTTGCCCTCCAATGCCGTGAAGGAGGCCAGGGAGCGGGTCAGAACGGCTATCAAGAACAGCGCGCTCACGTTTCCCATGCGGCGCATCACCGTCAATCTGGCGCCCGCCGAGCTGCCCAAGACGGGCCCGTCGTACGATTTGCCGCTCGCGCTGGGCATCCTGGTCGCCTCGGGACAACTGGAGCCGCCGCCGTCCGACACGCTCTTTATCGGCCAGTTGTCGCTCGATGGCCAGCTGCGCCATACCGCTGGCGTCCTGCCGATGGTTGCGACGGCTCGCTCGGCCGGGCTGCGCAGGGTCTTTGTCCCCGCCGTCGACGCGGCCGAGGCGGCGCTCGTGTACGGCGTCGACGTCGTGCCGTTCCAATCACTCGGCGAAGTGGTGTCCCACCTGCGCGGCGACTTCGAAATGCAGCCAGCGGCGCCGACGGATCTGCGCAACGGTCACCAGCCACAGTGCGCAGTCGATCTGGCCGAAGTGCGCGGCCAGGAGCACGCCAAACGCGCGCTCGAGATCGCCGCGGCCGGCGGACATAACCTGCTGTTCACGGGTCCGCCCGGCGCGGGCAAGACGCTGTTGGCGCGGTCGCTGCCAGGCATCTTGCCGCCGATGAGCTCGGACGAGACGCTCGAAGTCACCCGCATCTACTCGGTCGCGGGCGTGCTGCCGCCGGAAACACCCGCGGTGACCGAGCGACCCTTTCGGTCACCGCATCACACCGTGAGCTACGCCGGTCTGGCCGGTGGTGGCAGCGACCCGCGGCCGGGCGAGATCAGCCTGGCGCACCGCGGCGTGCTGTTCCTCGACGAGATCCCCGAGTTTTCCTTGCGCGTGCTTGAAATTTTGCGCCAGCCGATGGAAGACGGGGTTGTGAGCATCGCCCGCGCGCGGGGCTCGGTCTCGTTCCCGGCCAAGTTCATGCTGGTCGCCGCTCGGAATCCGTGCCCGTGCGGCTTCTACAAGGACGAGGTGAAGGCGTGCGTGTGTCCCGACGCGGTGGTGACGCGCTATCAGAAGCGGCTGAGCGGGCCGGTGCTGGACCGCATCGACCTGCACCTCGGGGTGCCGCGGGTGGACTTCGAAAAGCTCAGCGGCGACCAGCTGGGCGAAGACTCGGAGACGGTCCGGGCGCGGGTCGTAGGCGCTCGCGAGCGCCAGTGGCAGCGATTCGGCGCCAGCGGCGTGGCGTGCAACGCCGAGATGCGGCTGAGCGACCTCCGCAAGCTGTGCAACCTCGACGCCGCTGCGGCCACGCTGGTGCGGACAGCTGTTGACCGGCTGGGTCTGTCAGCCAGGGCGTACCACCGCGTACTCCGGGTCTCGAGAACGATCGCCGACCTGGCCGCGAGCGAAGACATCAAAGCCGTCCACGCCGCCGAAGCGATCCAGTACCAACCACGCAACACGTCTGGCTGAGCCACACGTCAGGCTGCCAGTGCTGCTGGTGGTTTACGCTGACAGCTTGAACGCTGCTACTTGCCGCCCATGCTGAACTACCCGCTGAATCTGTCGTTCAAAATCATCGCCATCGCGCCGCAGATCAAAGTGACCGATTCGCTGGGTCAAACCGTCCTGTACGTGCGGCAGAAGGCGCTTGCGCTGCGTGAAGACGTGCGCATTTACGCCGACGAGCAGCAGCAGCAACAGCTCTACCAGCTCAATGCCGACCGCATCCTGGACTGGTCGGCCAACTACCGCGTACGCACCGTCGACGGGCTGGACCTGGGCAATATCCGTCGCCGCGGCATGCGCTCGTTGTGGAACGCGACGTACGAAGTGACCGATCCGAACGGCCAGCCTACGGCCGTCATTCACGAGGAAAACGTGTGGGTCAAGGTCCTCGACGGGCTCGTTGGCGAGATCCCCATCGCCGGCATGATCCTGCCGATCTTCATCAATCCCGCGTACCTGGTGGACCGCGATGCGCAAACCGTGCTGCGCATGCAGAAAGAACCCGCCATCCTCGAGGGCAAGTTCACGATCGAGAAGCGCGGCGACTTCGCAGAGCGCGAGGAATCCCTCTTGCTGGCGAGCCTGCTGATGATGATCCTGCTCGAACGCTCGCGCGGCTAGCTTCTCGGAAAAAACGTTGCTCCAGCAGCGCTGAGCGCCCAGGATGCGCTGCTCGCCACGTGTGGCGACGTTGGAGGCCGCCGCGTGGTTCGTCACTCTCGTTATTCCTTCGCGCTTGCCGCGCTGCTCGCGGTCGCACTGCAGATGGTCTTGACACTTCCCGCGGCTGCCGCGCCTGAGCCCGCGAAGGCGCCTGGCACAGTCGACGTCGCCAAAGCACCCGCGCCAGCACTGGCGCAGGGATACGACATCTCCTACCCGCAGTGCGGCAAGACGCTGCCGAGCAAGCCAGCCTTCGGGCTCGTCGGCGTGAATGGTGGTCTGGCATACAGCGGGAATTCATGCCTGGCCAGCGAGTACGCCTGGGCCTTGACCAGCTCGTCGAGCACCCAGCCGCACGTCAGCTTCTATGCGAACACCGGCAACCCCGGCCCGGACGTCTCCACGCACTGGCCAGCGCGCGGGACGGCCACACCCCAGCCGTGCGACGGCTCGTGGAGCGCCGCGTGCGCCTACGACTACGGCTGGTACGCCGCCCAGGACTCCTTCACTCGCGCCAACAGCGTCGCCGGCTCCGCCGAGGCCGTGGCCGCGCCATGGTGGCTCGACGTTGAAATCGCCAACAGCTGGTCGACCGATACGGCGACAAATAGCGCCGACCTGCAGGGCGCCATCGCGTTCCTGAAGTCGGTCGGTGTGAACAGCGTGGGCATCTACGCCGCGTCCTCGCACTGGGCCACGATCGTCGGCGCGACGACTCCCAGCTCGCCCCAGAATGACCCGTTCCGAGCATTGCCCTACTGGCTGCCCGGGGCGCGCAACGCCAAGGAAGCGACGCAACGCTGCGTCACGACCCTGACCGGCGGGCCAACCAGGCTCACGCAGTACGTCAGCGGCGGTTTCGACGTCGACTACGCCTGCCCGTAGCGGCGGGCGTCGAAAAGGTCTGAGAGCGGCCTCCTCGAAGGGCTGCCCGGCGGCTTGCCACGACGACAGCCCGCCGCGCTCCGATCGGCCAGGAAGACCTCGTTGCCGAACGTGGATGCGAGCCACGTCCCATCGGCCGACAGCGACGGCGAGGCATACAACGGCCCCTTCGGCTGCCCGTCCAGCGTGAGCTGCATCGGCGGCGCCCCATCAAACGTAAATCGACACAGATTCTCAAAATCGCTCCCGCAGCGGTACACGATGGCGGTGCCCTCGCCTAGCAGCAGCGGCCGAGCCGCGGTCGCGGGCACGCTGCCCAGCACGAGCGCACCGACCGCGCCCGCGAGAGCGCAGACCAGATGCGAGCGGAGCCACATCAGCACGTGCGGATGGCCCGGATGAAGGCGCAGGTCAGACGGGAATGGGAGTCGGCAGGGCTGCGCGCAGCGCGGCGACGACTTCGTGTTGTTGGGACTCGCTGAGCTCGGGGTACATCGGCAGCGAGAGGACTTCGCGGGCTACCTGCTCGCTGACCGGAAGGGTGCCTTCGGTGTGACCAAAGGACGCGCACGCGGGTTGCAGGTGGACCGGGATCGGGTAATGGATGCCGGTGCCGATGCCGTGCTCGGCGAGCTGCGATTGGACCTGGTCGCGGTTGGCGACGCGGATCGCGTACTGGTGGTAGACGTGTTCGCCGGACTCGATGAGCTCGGGGCGTTGAACCGGGAGCGGGGCTAGCAGGCGGTCGTAGACTGCGGCGCGCGCGCGGCGGGCCTCATTCCAGGCGTCCAGGTGGCGGAGCTTGACCAGCAGGATGGCGCACTGGAGCTCGTCGGGGCGGCAGTTGAAACCCAGTGTCTGATGCTGGTAGCGGGTTTCTTCGCCGTGGCTGCGCAGCAGGCGGACCTGGCGATCGAGCGTGGGGTCGGAGGTGGTAACGGCGCCGCACTCGCCGTACGCGCCCAGGTTCTTGGCGTAGTAGAAGCTGAACGTCGCGATGTCGCCCAGGCTGCCGGCGGTGCGACCGTGTTGGTCGACACCGCCCTGCGCCTGCGACGCATCCTCGATCACGCGAAGGTCAAATCGGCGCGCGAGCGACACGATGGTGTCCATGTCGCACAGGCGGCCGTACAGGTGCACGGGCAGGATCGCTCGAGTGCGCGGGGTGATCCGCCGCCCGATCTGCGATGCGTCCATGTTGAACGTCACGGGGGAGACATCGACGAAGACCGGTGTCGCGCCGACCTGGACGATCGCTTCGACGTTGGCGATGAAGGTGTGGGCGACCGTGATCACTTCGTCGCCGGGCCCGATGCCCAGAGCTCGCAGCGCCAGGTGCAGGGCATCGGTCCCGTTGCCCAGGGCCACCGCGTACCGCGTGCCGCAGTACGAAGCGAACTCCGCCTCGAACTGGCGCGTCCGCGGACCCAGGAACAGCTGACCTGACTCGAGGGCCTCCTCGACGGCCTGCATGACCTCGTCGCGCACTGCGCGGAACTGGGCCCTCAGGTCAACCAGTGGGACGCGCTGCGCAGCGGCCATCTCGAAGTCAGGCTAGCGCGTCTGCGGCCGCTGCTGCAGTCGGCCAGTGGCGCGGTGCGACCGCGACAGCGACGCAAGCAGCCCGGCGGCCAGCCCGAGGCCCTGTGCCAGCGAGCGCAGCAGACACAGCGGGATGACCCATGGCAGCAGCCCGCGATCGGCCCGCCGAGCACGCCTCAAAAGGGGCAAGCAGCTCGCGCCGAAGAGCAGCGCGGTCGAGGCGACCACCCACGCAGGCAGCCCCGCGAGAGCGCCGAGCAACGTGAGCGGCAGCAGGCCAGAGAGGAAGATTTGCAGCCCCAGCCACGGTGGTGTGTACGAGTCACCCTTGAGCTTGGATGGAAAGCGGCGATACACGGTCACGCGAAAGAAGCCGTAGATCGCCTTCTTGCGCAGATAGGTCGCGAGGTCTCGAGCGTGGGTATGCCGCACGCACGCCGACGGGCTGAACGCGAAGCACGCGCCACGCTCCTGGGCGATCCGGAAGGCCAGCTCGACATCCTCGGCGGAGGGGATCGGAAACATCTCGTCGAAGCCGCCGGCCTCGACGAACACGCTGCGCAAATAGGCGGCGGTACCCGTATCTACGAAGTCGATGCGCCGTGCGCGTTCGAGGCGCGCGTACTTCTCCTCGAACTCGAGCTGCGCAAAGCGCGGGACGATACCGCGCTGGTGCGTGACGTAGCGGCCCTTGACACCAACGACATCTGGCTCGGCGAACGGCTCCAGCATGGCGGCAAGCCAGCCAGGCGTGGGCGCGGTGTCGGCATCGAGAAATACCAGGATGTCGGAGTCGGTGGCAGAGGCGCCCATGTTGCGCGCAGTGGCTGGTCCGCGGCCATCACAGTGGAGCACGGTGGCGCCAAACGAAGCCGCAACCGACGCCGTCGCGTCCACCGAACCATCGTCGACGACGATCAATGCCGCAGATGTACCCGGCACGCCCTCCAGCCGTAAGGCCGCGAGACACGACGACAGCGACCCGGCCGCGTCGCGGGCGGGGATGATGACCGCGACCCGGCGCAGCGCTGGTTCTAACGCCACCGCGTAGCAGCCAGGACCAGCAGCCCGATCTCGATCAGCTGCAAGATGTGCAGAACGACGGCGGCCGCGATAGCCAGCGGCAGGTCCATGCCACCGGCGACGAGCGCGGCGGCCACGGTGCCTTCGAAGACGCCCCACCGACCTGGAGGCGCCGGCAGCAGTCCCGCCACGTAGGCACTGCCGAGGATGCGCGCGCCGAAGTCCACAGTGGGTGGGCCGCCGACAGCGGCCAGCACTGCCAGATTGGCGATCCCCCCGACGATCCACGCAAACGCCGACGTCAGCAGCACGATGCCAACCGAGGACGGTCGGAGCTCGCGTGCGTAGCGGCCAATGCCAGCCAACAACGCTGGCACCGAGCTACCGTGCTGCCAGCCAGCCAGCCGCGCTCGCTGGGCAACTCCGAGCACGATCGCCACGAGCAGACCGAGGGCGATCAACGGCAACAACTGCACTTGCGTGACGAGCGAGGCGCCGAAGACCCATGCGATCAAACTGACCAGCACGACGGCGTCGATAGCCTTGCTCAGGACCAGCCCGGCCGTCCCGCGCGCGACACCGCCCGGCGTTGGGGCAGCCCACCCGACGCGCACCGCATCGCCCAGACGCAGCGGAATCAGCGTATTGGCAGCCTGACCCAGGATGAGCGCTTGCAACACCCGCCGAAAGGATGGGCGGCTCCGGCCGTACAACGCTTGCCAGCGCAGCGCTTTCGCCAGGTCGACACTCGCCAGCAAGAGCAACGCAATGGCGGCCCAGCGCCAGTCGATGGAGATGAGCTGGCCTGGCAGTGTCGAGAGGTTGTCGCGCTCGAGCCACGCCAGCGCGGCCAGGACTGCCGCGCCTGCCAGCAGCCAGGCAAGCGTGCCGAGGCGGCTCACCGAGTGGAACGTGGCCGCCATAGGGCCGCGAATATAACAGACGTTTTGAGAGTAACGAAGGTCAGCGGGTTGAGATGGCGTTGGGTAGCTCGAGCAGCCGCGGATCGAGTCGCGCCAGCTGCTCGCGGTACCACGCCAGGGCCAGCAAGCGATCGTCGACGACATAGACATCCGGCCGTACGCCTTCGGCAATGTGGAGGTACCAGAGCACGAAGGTGTCCT
>WNFZ01004557.1_pt1 | contig 12829 bp, 14 predicted proteins | sample 5400081 | NCBI WGS metagenome assembly WNFZ01 (sample SAMN13153365, study PRJNA577476) | soil metagenome | isolation source: 80 cm soil or saprolite under grassland replicate 1 | place: USA:California | collected 2016-06-15
AAGGAAGATTCGTTTCTTTTCGGATCAGGCGATAGCCTTCGTGATGGATGTCGTATTTACGATGCAAATCTCGCTGAAAGGCGAGTTCGGAAAGGGTGTTGCAGGCGCGATTGAACTCTTCCATGGCGGACTTGAGTTCCTGCCCAGCGTCAGCGGCTAGGACCAATTTGGCCTTAATCGACAGGTGAACACCCATCCGCGCAATATGCCACAACTGTTTTACTAGAGGAAAGGGGCGCGCATTCCTCTCCACCCAAAACGAAGCGTTTATGGGTGGAGTATCCTGCGCGAAGAAAGATGACGCGCGGCGCCGACCAGCCGTCCCCTTCCTTCAAGGCGAAGCGCAGCGAAAAGCGCCCTTCGCCCAAACGCTCGATCCAACTCAGGTAAACGCGGCCATCGGGCGCGACTGCCAGATTGGGCTGGCCGCTCCCTCGCCCGGCGGGCGCAGGCAGTTCGCGCACTTGCGCAAAAGCAGACGCAGAAAACAGCCACAAGCTGGAAAAGATGCTCATTAATGCTTTGTTCATTTCCGAGTCCCCTTTTGTTAAGTTTAATTCTCAATCGCTTCGCGTTTTTCAAGTGATAAGGTATCTTTTGCCTGTGAACGACAGCCCTTCCGGGCAAAGTCATCAACCAAGAAAAGGAGATTTCGTGAAGACATTTAAAGCATTATTTCTAAGTATTGCGATGAGTCTCTGCGTCATCGCGGCGGCGGCGCTCTCCACTACTCTGTCTGCCGCTCCTCAAGGCCAGTCAGACCAGCCAAAAGGACAGGGCCTGGTTCAAGTCGAAGCAAAGTACGTCTGTATGATCAACAACCAACGCTTCAATAAAGAGCAGATACCCGTGGCCGTAGGCAATCGGACTTATTACGGGTGTTGTGAAATGTGCAAAAACAGGCTGCGCAACGACCTCAGGAGTCGCGTGGCGATTGACCCAGTCAGCAAAAAGAAGGTGGACAAGGCGACCGCAATCATCGGCGTTGACGCCGATGGAAGCGCTTACTACTTCGAGAACGCGGAGAACCTGAAGCAATTCAAGCCAGGCCCCAAGGCTTCCGGCAATAAACAGTGATGGATGCCCGCGCGGGCGCGTCGCCGGCGGTGGCGACGCGCTCCGAGCGGCTGTCAGTTTCCTCATCTCACCTCAAAAGTCAGCGTCTGGAGCTTAGTTGATCGTTCTCATCGATCGCGGAGCAGACTGTTCGCCTGAACTTGTTGGGACAAAGGCGCAGCCTAGTTCCGATTCAGTTCTTTTTCTCAGCGCCGGCCGCAGCCGGCCTGCGCGCGCTGCTCGTATGCCAATGCATGATTTGGCAGCCGTTCGGTCCGAGTTGCAGTACAGCCGTGCCCATCCCGCCGCCTTCGATATGGCGCTCTCTGAAATCGGCTGTGATACTGTATTTGAACGTCGCCCACGCTAGATGGCCTGAAGTATTCACCTTGATGTCGGAGAGCGCGTACTTGACGTTCTTCATTTCCTTCAGCTCCTAGCCGAGGTGGTTGTCGCGGTAATCGGCCCAGCCGTAATTGGCGTGCCCGTTCCCGATCACCGTCACCGATTCGTCATTCGACCGGAGTTTGCCGATGGCGTCCAGATCTCCACGCTCGACGGCGGACGTGTACTGCGCCAGCACGGCGCGCACATCGGCGTCGCTATTGCCGCTGGCGGCGGCGTTAGCCTGCGAGTGTCCGGCGTGCGAGTCGGCTGATTCGCCGCTGTGTTCTGCATGTGCGTGTTCGCCCATCAGGTGTTTGAGGTAAAGCGTCACCTTCCATCGGTCTTGAATGCTCGCTTTAGTCTTGAACGCGGGCATTCCACTCTTCGTAATGCCGTTGGCGCCTTCCCAGTAGATTTCCCCGTCGGTGATGCCGCGCATCTCTTTGGCTGTCAGGTCGGTTGGCCTCTTCTTCATCGCGGCGGAGATGTCGGTTTTGGACTTGCCGTCCGCGCCGTGACAGGACGCGCAGTGATTGCCGAAGAGCTTCCTCCCGACGTCTATCGTCTCCGCGCTGGCGATCAACGGAGTTTTCAGCTTCTTCGCGCTAGCGGGAGCGTTGCTGTGCTTGTGGCCTTCGTGCGCCGAGAAATGCGCGCGGGCTTAATTCTTCGCCCGCGTAGCCGATGATCGGATTGGGCATGAGTCCGGCCTGCACACGGCGGCCTTCGGCCGCGCGAATGGCGGCCTCGGCCTGCGCGACGGTCGGGTTGTTCTGCAAAGCCATCCGCTCCAGGTCTTCCAGCCTCAGCGCAGGGCCTGTGATGGTGGCTTGCTGCTCGCGTTTTTCGTCCGCCTGATGTCGCTCGTGTTCGCCGCCCTTCGTTTGTGGCTGCGGCGATTGAGAAGGTTGATTCCGCGCCGGCTCCGATTGCGGCGTTGGCGCGGCGTTGCTCGCCCGTTGCGGCGACGCCATAACGATCAGAAAAATGAATGAAGTAGATATGATCGCGCTCTTGCGAATCGCGCGGGCGCCGAGAAAGCGCGCCACGCGCGGCCTGCCATTGAACATGGCCCAATCCTCCAGTTGTCTGCTTGTTGTGAAAACTGTCAGTAGATGAAGGACACACCTGTCCCTTCACCTGCGAGGCGAGAGTCGAGGGTGGGATTAAATACGGATGACTGTAAAACGCGGTGGTCGTGGCGGCGCTCGGAATTGACCACCTCGATAAGTTCCGCTTCCGGCTATATCGAGCAGAACGTCGAAGGAAGAAACAAGCTCGGCTGGCGCGGGCTGTCAAACGTGATGCGAAACGGCGGTCGAGATCGTCTCGGACGGCAGAATCGAGAATGCCGAGCGGTGACCGGGGCAACTGTGCGAATCGTCTGACGGCTGCCCCTGCTGCGACGACGGCTGCTTCTGATGGCAGTGACCGGAATGTTCGGCGTTCGCCGCACGTCTTCCCGCGGCTGCCCCTGAACAATTAGAAAACGAGCAAATGACGCCCGCACACCTGCGAATACAGCAATCCCAGGCTGATAATTAATACCAATGGGGGGTATGTGTATTTCGCAATCCGCATGGCGCTGCTATTATAGGCGCCGGGCCAGGTCAGAGCAACCGACAATTCCGAAACCTTTCGCGATTAATGCTTTTCGCCCTGCGGCGGTTTTAACAATGAATAATCTGCTCGCCGGACAGCAAGCCACGCGGCGCTGCGCATCAAAGACCGGGCCTGAGGAAGACAATATCACCCCTGTTAGTTCGATACACAAAGACAAAGAAGACACCCACCGCGAATTAGTTTAGCAGAGCCATGAGGCGATCTGCGTGGGGCGGTTGCGGCAAACCGCTCTTGTCACTCACTCCAATCATTTCAACACAGAGGTAAAACGTGAAGACGGAGAATAGATTCAAGGATTCGACAAAGAGGGCAAAGCTCGCGCGGAGGATAGCTCCGGCGCTGGCCCTTTCGCTGGGATTGGGTTTGTTCGCGCCGGCCTTCGGCCAACAAGCCCCGCAATCAAAGACATCCGAGGCGACCGATCCGACTCAGATCGCTTCGCCCTCGGAGATTTCGCGCACCTTCGTCGAGGCGGCAAAGCGGATTAAGCCCGCCGTCGTTCATATCAAGGTGGGAACGAGGGGCGCGACCGGTTCCGGCGTGATCGTCAGCCCGGACGGTTACATTCTGACAAACAACCACGTGGCGAGCGCAGCTGATGAACTCAGTGTCAAGCTTGCAGACGGTCGTGAACTCAGAGCGCGACGCATAGGCGTGGACCCCAGAACCGATCTGGCGTTGATTCAAGTCGAGGCGCAGAACCTGCCGTACGCGACGCTCGGCGATTCGTCAAAGATGGAGCCGGGCGAGTGGGTGATCGCCCTCGGCTCGCCCTTCGGCCTCGAACAGACGATGACCGCCGGCATCATTTCGGCCACCGGCCGTAAATTCGGCGGGGCTTACGACAACTACATTCAGACCGACGCTTCTATCAATCCGGGCAATTCAGGCGGGGCGCTGGTGAATATGAAAGGCGAGGTGATCGGCATCAACACATCGATCTTATCGCGTGGGGGTGGCAGCGAGGGCGTCGGATTCGCGATCCCGTCGAATACGGCAAAAAAGGTCAAAGAGCAACTGCTCGGGAACGCGGGTGTCTACGCCGGCGCCAGCGCGCGCGCCAACAAGGGCGCCAACGCGCCTGTCCCGCGCAGCTATTTGGGCGTGAGTCTGCGAGACCCGCAAACCGCAGGGAGCGGCGCAGTGGTCGCCGAGTTGGCCGGTGGCAGCCCCGCATCGACGGCGGGACTGCGCGGCGGCGACCTGATCGTTGAATTCGACGGCAAGCCGGTGAGATCTCCCAACCAACTGGCCGAGATCGTCGCAGGCACGCCTGTGGGAAGAACCGTTAAGCTGAAATTCGTTCGTAATGGACAGGCGCAAACGGCTTCAGTAACGATCGCCGAGCGCCCCGGGCGGCGCGCGGCCTAGAACGATCAGGGGCCTTTGAGCGGAGGGGCGGGCGCAAAAGCGCAGCCCCTCTGTTGCGCCAACGATGGCTGCGGCAAGGCGCATCGAATAATCACACAAGTCAGCAGGCAAATCGCCGCCGCTCGCGGCGTGTTGAAGTGAAACCGCATGGCCACTCCTCACTCCACGATCAATTTGCCTTTGATCATGCCCATCCTGCAGGCAAACGTGAATTCGCCCTTGGGCGGCGTGAATTCGACCGTGACCGGCTCGTTGAGCGGATCCCAGGCAATGTCTTTAAGCGCCTGTTCGGTCATTTGTGGCGTTGACGCGGCGCCGGAATCCTGGCGTTTGCGTCGTACCTTCTCACTTACAGGTTGGAACTGAGGGGGCCAGGAGCGTATGCCGGAGCGGCTCAGCGGTGCAGCCATACGTGGCGGATTCCGAGGTCCGCGCATTCCCGGACGACGTTCGCGGCTATATCCGGGTGAGTCACGATTATCACGGCTTCGACCGGTTCAGGGACTGAATGAAGATCGGGATAGCAAGCGTCTCCCTCTGCTCGCTCGGCGTTCGGATTGATCGCGTATACCTGGTAACCCGCGCCCTTCAAATTCCGATATATTGCATTGGCCGGTTGCTGAAAATCCCTAGACACGCCGGCGACAGCAATATGCTTCTTGCTAAGAAACTCGGCGACTTGTTTTGGTATCTTTGACATAGTGGACACTCCAGGTCTTCCGCTATTTCAGGAAGGCCGCCATCTCGGACGTAACTTCTTTCTGGCGCCCCACCAACAAATGGCCGCCGCTTGGATAGCCGATGAAGCGGGCGTGCGGAACGTGCTCGGCCGTATAGCGAGCGCCGTCGAAGGTCCCGAATAAGTCATCGGCCGCGCTTATGACAAGCGTAGGAATGGCGATCCGCTCAAGCTCGTAGCGTTGGAGCGAGGATGTAACCGCTGCGTCGTTCAGCAGCCCCAGCCGGCGCGGACTGACGGGCAGAATGTGTTTTATAACTTTGCCGATGCGCGCCTGCTCGTCGGCGCTCGCGTTCTCTACCATTGCCGGCGGTGTTGCGAGAATCGACCGGGTCATGGTCGGACAGGCTTAGGTTCAACCCGCGCATCCACACCGCCAGCGTTTTTCAAGCGGGAAGCGAGACGATGAAGGAACTGCCATGTTCGGGGGCGCTCTCCAGACTGACAGAGCCCTGATGCGCCTCGGCGATCCATTTTACTATGGGTAATCCAAGTCCGCTGCCCCCCTCGGCGCGCGATCGCGCTTTGTCCACGCGGTAGAAACGCTCGAAGACGCGCGCGGCGGCTTCCGCCGATATGCCGATGCCGTTGTCGGTGACGCGCAGCTTGATCAGTCCGTCTTCACGCCACAGCTTGACCGAGACCGAACCTCCGCCAGGCGTGTATTTGATCGCATTGTCCAAGAGATTGATGACCATGCGGCGGAGCAGGTCTTCGTCGCCGCGAAAGGCTATGTCCCCGGACGATTCGAAATCGAGCGACAGGTTCTTGTTCAAAGCCAACGCGCGCGCGGAATGAACGCACTCCTCTATCAGGTCGTTGAGGTAAAACTCTTCCAGCTCGAGACGCCTCTGCCCGGCGTCGGCGCGCGCCAGCGCCAGAATGTCTTCGACGACGCCCGAGAGGAGCCTGGCCTCGTCTTGTATGATCGCCAGCGTCTCGCGGTACTCGCCAGGCTCGCGGTCCTGCGAAAGCGCCACATCCGCCTCGCCGCGAATGATCGCCAGCGGCGTCCGCAACTCGTGCGACGCGTCGGCCGTAAATCGCCTCATGCCGTCGAACGAGCTTTCGATCCGCGCCAGCAGATCGTTGAAGACTCTCGCCAGTTTGCCCAATTCATCGCTCTTATTTTTAACCGGCAACCGCTCGTCCAGATTTTCAGCGCTGATTCGCTCAGCCTGCGCAGTCATCCCCGCGATTGGAGCGAGGCTCCTGCGCGCCAACAAATACCCGGCCAATCCGGCCATCAACAGCATCACGGGAAGGCTGAGCAGAAAGATCTCCCGCAAGGCGCGCATCTGATCAATCAACTCGCGCCGCGATTCGGCCGCGACGATCACGAACTCGGCGATCTCGCCGCCCGGCGCATACGCGACGAGCCTCCATTCGTCTTGCCCGTTGATCGCAATTGTGGTGAGCACGGGGGCCCGCCTGGCGACGGCCTGGGCCAGAAACTCTTTGGCCGCCGCCGCCGCCGGGTGTTTGTCGGCCGGCGGCGATTCCGCATTCTGATTACGGTTCGCCGCCAGCAACCTGTCGTCGTGGAAAATCGCCAGAAACAGGTTCGGCTGTTGATACTCGCGCAGCGCGTGCGCGGTGGCCACTCGCTCCTCCTGGCCGTTCTCAATCAGCTCTTGATGAAACAGATTGGCGATGGTTTGCGCCGTCATCGTCAGCGAACTGTCGAAGCGGTCGTGCGCGTCCTTGCGGATCAGCGCGTAAAGGGAAAGGCCGAATGCGCTGAGCAACACCCCGAAGATCGTGACGTACAACAGCGTCAACCGGGAACGAACACTATTCAGCATCTCCGTTTTCCTCTTCGGATGACAATATGTACCCGGCGCCGCGTCGGGTGTGAATCAAAGGACTGCCGAACCCTTCGTCAACCTTCTTACGCAGGCGACGCACGTAAACATCAATGGTGTTCGACACCGGGTCGAAGTTTTCGTCCCACACGTGCTCGGCGATCTCTTCGCGACCGAGCAGCCGGCCCCGATGCAGCGCGAAATATTCGAGCAACGCGTACTCCTTAGCCGTCAGGTCAATGCGCCTGCCCGCGCGAACCGCCGTATGGTCGGCGGTGTTCAAAATCAGATCGGCGACCCGCAGCACGGAGGGCCTAAAATAACGAGCGCGACGCAAGAGGGCGCGACCCCGCGCCAGCAGTTCTTTAAATTCGAACGGCTTGATCAGATAGTCGTCAGCGCCGCTGTCCAGACCTTCGACGCGGTCGTCAATCGCGTCTCGCGCCGTCAGCATCAGAACGGGCGTGTTGACGCCGCGCCCGCGCAATTCGCGGCAAATCTCAAAGCCGTCTTTACCCGGCAGCATCACGTCCAGAATGATCAGGTCGTAATCGTTTATCTCGGTTTGATAGAGCGCCGGCTCGCCCTCCGTGGCGATGTCGACGGCGTAACTTTTCTCGCGCAACCCTTTGGCCACAAATCGGGCCACGCGCGGTTCATCTTCGACCAGCAGAATTCTCATCCATTCACCCCTTGCAAAACTCTATCAGCCAGTGGGAACGCGCAAAATTTCTTGCGAGTTAATGCTCCGTTAATCTTCGATTAGGTATACTATTATCATTGCGAGATTACTTTGAGTAAGGTAATACGGAAGCAATGAACCCCGCTTATTATTATAGTCGATAAGTACAGCAGGCATCATAAACATGTGGGGTAAAGTCGAACATCCAAATTAATCCTCACAATATCTCTTTAACAACACATATTCAATAGTTTGTCAGACCTTTTCTGTTAGTGATTGGCGTAGTTTGTCGGGGATTTTGAATCACGGCGTTACTTGTCAGCTTCGGCAGTAGTGCGTTTGGCGATGTTTGCCGGCTATTGGCGCAAGTAGGTATGCCTGCGCCTTAAGGTGGTCGTGCGTCTGGCAATACGATTAATCACAGGGACAAGTATATGAAGCCTGTGCAAATTAAAGCTAATTGCCATGCTCCGTACTAAGCAATCACCAAGCGGTGATTGCTATCTAAATCGGGCCAGACAACATTGGCACACGCGGCGGTACGGTACCGGGAGCGGTAGCGACCGGGCGCCCGTCGAAGCGCTCTCTCCGCCGGCGCCCGGTCGCTACCGCTCCCGGTACCGTACCAATGTTACTTGTCCTGATTTAGGCGTTGACCGGACCATCTGTCTGAAATTACTTGGCAACCGCTGAACATACACCGGATGCTTCAATTACTAAACCGAGAACTGCTGTTCCAAAGTCTTCCCAAGGAGGTATAACTCAGATGACAAAAGTCGTAAAGATTTTCGGACTACTCTTATTCGCCGCGGCGCTCACATCGCCAATGTGGTTGTCGCGGTCCACCACGGTTATCTCGGCGCAGAGCCAACACAAACACCCAGGCAGTCGGCATATGCACATGAAAAACTGGGCTTTAGAGCCGACCGGAATCCCCGGCGTGTTTCCACTCGATCCCAGAACCATTCCGAAATGGGTGAATCAGTTGACCAAGCCTCCGGTCCATGTTCCCGTGGGAACCCGCCGCGAACCGTCGACTGGCAGAAACCTTCCCCTCTATGAGGTCACGGAAAAGACAATTCAGGCGCAGATGCTGCCGCCGGGATTCCCGACGACGAAAGCCTATGCTTACGGCGGCCAGGTGAACTTCAGCGAGAGCGGCCAGTTCCCAAACATTCAGACGGCATTCACGGCGCCCGGACCGACTATCGAGGCGGTTCGTAACCAGCGCATCTTCGTTCACTATCGCAATGAACTCGATGGTGATCTGATTTTCCCCGTCGATCCGACGATCATGGGGGCCAATGTCAACAACTCGCCGATACCTGTACCTCCGTTCAAGCCCTTCCCCCCTGGCTACGAGCAGTTTCAGGATCCCATTCCAACTGTGGTGCACTTGCACGGAGGCGTCACGCCGTCTGACTCGGACGGCTTTCCGGAGGCCTGGTTCACAAAGGATTTACAAAGGAAAGGTCCGGCATTTACGTCCACCACGTTCGAGTATTTCAACGCCCAGTTCGCGACAACGCTCTGGTTTCACGACCATACGCTGGGCATGACGCGGCTACTGGTGGAAGCAGGCCTGGAGGCCACGTACATCATCCGGGACAGAAACGATCCGATCGCACCGCTTCTGCCCTCGGGCAAGTTTGAGATTCCCCTGATGATCCAGGATCGCGCCTTCAACACGGACGGCTCAACCCATTTCACGACAGTCGGTGACAACCCCGACATCCACCCGTATTGGGACCCGGAATACTTTGGCGACACGATTATGGTCAACGGCAAGGTGTGGCCGAACCTGAAAGTGGAGCGGCGCCAGTATCGGTTCCGCATCGTCAATGGCTCCAACGCACGATTCTACAACTTGAAACTGTCGAACGGCATGTCCTTCATTCAAATCGGCGGCGACGGCAGCTACTTGCCGTCGCCCGTCACGTTGACGGAAGCGCTCATCGCACCCTCCGAGCGGGCGGACATCCTCATCGACTTCTCAAATGTTCCGGCCGGAAAGAAAATCATCCTGCAGAACACCGCCAATCAGCCCTTCCCGGGCGGCGATCCCAACGATCCGGACACGACCGGTCAGGTCATGCGCTTCGAGGTGCTGAATACGCCGGCCGTGCATCCGAGTCCCCTGCCCGCCACACTGATCACCATTCCTACGTTCGTCGAGACCGAGGGCATCGGGAATCCAAAGCTCTTCACCCTGAACGAGCAGGAAAGCGACGTCGGCGAGCCGGTGGCGGTGCTCCTTGACGGACAGCATTTTGATGCCGATGTCACCGAGACCCCCAACGTCGGAACGACGGAGGCTTGGTACTTCCAGAACCTGTCGGAAGATGCCCATCCAATACATGTCCACCTAGTCGAGTTTCTGTTGGAGGATCGACAGAATATCGACGTCGATCGTTTCAAGGCCTACTGGGAGAGCCTCAACGGTTCGACGCTTCCGCTCAATCATCCAACGGTGAGAGCCAACGTGGAGACTGCGGTGTTCGACCCGGCGACAGGTACGGTCCATGATTTCCTGACGGGTCCGTCGGAACCGCCCTCGCCTCGGGAGAGCGGCTGGAAGGACACCTTCGTCTGCCCGCCCGGACAGGTCACTCGAGTCCAGATCCGCTTTGCGCCGCAGTACTCGAGGAATGCGGACCTGGTTCCCGGGCGCAATCCGTTCCCGTTCGACCCGACGGCGGGCCCGGGTTATGTATGGCACTGCCATATTCTCGATCACGAAGACAACGACATGATGCGCCCGATGAGGGTGACGGCGGTGAGATCCACAGCCGGTATGCCCAGGGCGCCGGGAAGCCCCATACCGGGCTCTTCAACACCGGCCTCCGCCGGGCCGGCCCACGATCATAGGGTGTCCATGTCCAAGCTCGCGCCGCGATTGCGGTAGATGGTCCCTGTGACTTTGAGGAGGTGGAGGAAGGAGGAAGGGCGCACGGCCCGTCTCGTCCGCCTCCTCGAAGGCCACTCGCCGAGTGCGGGGTCAAGGAGCCGCGTCTTAATGATAACGAGCGCGGCTTTCTCTTTAGGCATGAAAGTGAAAATCGAAAAGCCGATCAGAGTGAGGCTGGTCGGCTTTTCTGCTGATGGCCGCGAGTTCTGGTGATGCTTTTTACGTCGTTTTGACAGTGTCAACGGTACGACGTGCTGGCGGATCGTCCCGTTCAGGCGCTCCAAGAGCGAGGTCGAAATTTGCTTGAGCGGGCTGTAGAACGGGATGTCTCGCTTGAGGTTGGCGAGCAGAGCCTGAAACTCCTGCCTGACGAGCGCCAGCGAATCCTGGAACGCGTCCTCCCTTTTGCATTTCTCGGTGATGATGATGTCGTCTTCGGGGTGGAAATTGCGCCGCCAGAAGACGCAGTCGCTCGAGCGCCTCCAGGACAAGGCGCTCGAGCATGTCGGCGTTCTCGGCCTTCGGCCCCAGGAACCAGGAGTAGAGTTTCGTCTCGTCCATATTCATAAAAGTACTTTCACCCGCCCGTGGCCTCCGATTGATATGAGGCGGCGGCGCGCGAGCTTGATCAGCTCATCGTGACTGCATGGCATCGCGCGATATTTCGGCAACACTCCCGCCAGAGGGGCCGCCGCGATCCTGCTCTGTTCAACCAGCACGGGAATCTGCGCATGTTCCTTGCTGGCGCGAAGGTTTCCGAGCAGCGGCTCCAGCAGCGCCGGGCCGACATCGACCACCGCCAGGTCGTGCCTGTCGCCGCTGACATACCCCCACTCCTCGGGAAACACGGCGCTGGCGATATCGACCTCCTGTGAATCGAAGCCGGCCTGTAAATGCGGGATGCGCTCCGCCAAATCGCTGATGATTAAAATGCGCGGACGGCTCACGGATTCCGGCTCACGACCCTGTCGCTTCAACCTGAGGGCCTGATCGAGAGCGAAGCGCAGTTCCTCCAGGTTGATCGGCTTGCCGATGAAATCGTCGGCGTCGCCTCTCAGAGCCGCGACAGCATTTTCGTACAGCGTCTCCGCCGTGATCATAATCACGGCCGTCTGCGGGCTGCGGCGCTTGATCTCGCGCAGCAGGTCGAGGCCGGAGCTGTCGGGCAGATTGATGTCCAACAACACCGCAGCAGGTCGCTCGGTGACAAGGGCCGCGAGCGTCGCCGCTCCCGTCTCGGCCTCAACCGTCTCGTAATCCCAGCCGCGCAGAGCCTCGGCGAGCACCCACCGAACCGTCGGCTCGTCGTCTACAAGCAACACTTTGTTCCAGGACTGATTACTCATATTTGATCAAGAGTTCCTTCAACATTTTCTCTCTCAGATAAATGGCAATAACCGTGCCGATTGGATTTCTTGCAATAATGCAGGCCGAAAACGCCGTCAGCCGTTTCAATCAGCCCGACACTGGGTGTTCTTGCGCAGTAAGGTGAGTAACTTTCCACAAGGGCGTGGTTCTTTTATAACGGCGAGGAGGACACGAATACGCGGAAATAACGGAAATCACGGGACGGCAAGCGGTACACTACGGGGAGCGTCAGCGGCCTGAGAATAGATCATGTGACCACATGATCTATTCTCAGGCCGCTAATGAGGCGATACTTGCCGCGCTTCAAGAAAGCGAACAGATATTGAATGATATGCCTGTGGGCGACTCATTCGCGAAGTCGCTCGAAACCTGAGAGCGCGGGGGCGGCTGTCGCGGAAGGAGAAAGTCTGGAAGGCGCCTTCACACGCGGGTAGCGGGGCGATAAGAGCCATACCCGAACGCATCGATCGTAAATTACTTCAGATCAGAGCGCCTTACTACTCTGCTAACTATGCTCGACTTTATCCACCACGCCGCATAACAAATGGCGTCAATTACGCCCTCCAGCAATGAGCGCGGGATTTTTACAACATCACTGTTTGGACCCGACGTTGAAAAATGGCATCCGAGAAAGTTGGCCGTTCCTTCGTGTACCACGCGGCGGCGCGAACCGGCTCAACCTCCAAACGCTTCTTCGTCGCGGAGCGACGGTCTGATATTAGGCCGGCGTTTTAACGCCGGTTAAGATGGCGAATGATCGCCCAGTCGCGGCAGCGACGGTTGAAATTGTGGTGAGTTCGCCGCTCCTTCAACCGTCTGTTGGCCGCCCTCAACCGTCGCTGCCGCGACTCGCGGATTTCTCTCACGCGCGGCGCCGGCGTTAAAACGCC
>WNFZ01004558.1_pt1 | contig 12828 bp, 7 predicted proteins | sample 5400081 | NCBI WGS metagenome assembly WNFZ01 (sample SAMN13153365, study PRJNA577476) | soil metagenome | isolation source: 80 cm soil or saprolite under grassland replicate 1 | place: USA:California | collected 2016-06-15
GGGCGCTTCGCGGCCTCTCATGACCGCTGGTTACAGGTCAAGAGATGCCATGGATTGACCCGCCTTGGCTACTCACACGCTGGGGGTGACTCATTTTTTTTCATCCCAGGTGGTGCGCTATGCGAATGAACATCTCCGGCGCAAAGACTTGTGGGATAACTAATGGCGTAAGCGACCTGAGAATCGATCAGGTCGCTTACGCTCCCCGTACCGTACCGCTTGCCGCCCCGTACACGCATTTGCAAATCCCTATAGAGGTCAGAACGACGATCAAAGCCAAGCCGCCGTTCGGGGCGGAAATGTATCGGTCGAATCTTTTTGTCGCAATTTGTCGCCGGCTCGCCGGAGGGCAGATTGCGCGCTGCGGACTTCAGATATTCTCATCATATGGCCTGTTGAAATCCTATTCGCCCTGATTTCATCGGCTTCCGACTTCTTGCATAGGGCTCAGGCGGCGGCGGCGCGCTATGGCGCCGGCATTGCTATTCTTAACGGCGGCGGAGACGGCTCTGGGAAATCCAATCGGTCTGCCGCTGAAAGATTTATGGCATTGCGAGAAGCTGCGGCTGCAAAGGCATCAACAGTCTTTCCGGATGCTGAAAGGAAAGAGCATAGATGTCCGCACGGCTGCTTACACTCCGGGGCGTCACTAAAGCGAAACTGAGTCATCCCATTTTTTACGACCCCGCCGGGCGCAGGCGACGCTGGGTTCGTCAAGCGGGTTTTGTTTTCGCCACTGTCGCCGGCGCGCTAGCTGCGATCTTTGTCGCCAGCGTGCTTATCAATCCATGGCTGCCGCGTTTGAACCTGCGGCAAATCGCCAGTCTGCCGAACGCGAATGACATGCGGTTGCAAGCGCCTTCACTAGCCACGCCGCGCAATCAGAAAGCGCGGCGCGCTCAAGCGGCTCTGCGCCGCGCTCTGGCGAGGCGCGCGGCGGTTTCCGCCAAAAGGCCGGCGCCGAAGGTAGTCGCGCCGCCGCCGGACCAGGCTTCAACTAAACCGCTGGCCATAGGTTTCTACGTCAACTGGGACGATTCGAGCTACCAATCGCTCAAGCGTGGTCTGGGGCGCCTCGACTGGGTCGTGCCGGAGTGGATTCGTTTGCAGACGGGGGATAATCCCGTCGTCGGCGAAATTGATCCTCGCGCGCTCGACCTCATCCGCCGGGCAAAGCCGAATACGCCGATCATTCCGATGATCCACAACTCCAGGGAGGGGAAGTGGGACGTCCCGGCGCTCACGCAAGCGGTGGGCGATGAGATGAGGCGCCAACAAGTCATCAACGCGCTCGCAAACTTCGTCGAGTCGAATCGCTTTCAGGGCGTGTGCGTCGATTTTGAAGAGGTTCCGGCCGCCGCGCAGCCGAACCTGCTGCGCTTTATGCGGGAACTGCGCGGCGCGTTTCAGCCGCGCGGATGGATCGTCACGCAGGCCGCGCCGTTCGACGATTCGGATTGGGACTACCGCGCTTACGCGGCGGCGAACGATTACCTGATGCTGATGGCTTACGACGAACACTGGGCCGACAGCGCGCCCGGCAGCGTCGCCGGTCAACATTGGTTTGAAGAGACGCTCGCGCGCCGCATGAGCGAGATCGCAGGCAATCGCGCCATCGTTTGCGTCGGCAGTTACGGCTACGATTGGTCGCCGGGAAGGGAGACGGCGGAGATGACTTTTCAAGAGGCCGTGCTAGCCGCGCGCGACTCTGAGGCGGAGATCAACTTCGACCCCGCGACGCGCAACCCGAACTTTTGCTACCGGGAAGAGGACAATTCACAACACACGGTCTGGTTCCTCGACGCCGTCACGGCTTTCAACCAGATGCTGGCGGCGCTGAAGTATCAGCCCGCAGGCTTCGCGTTGTGGAGGCTCGGTTCGGAAGACCCGTCGCTGTGGTCCGTCTTCGGAACAGATCAGATGAACGCCGACGCCGACGGCCTGCGCGAGATCAAGTACGGTTACGACGTCGACTTCGAGGGCGCGGGCGAGATTTTGCAAGTCGAGGCCGAGCCGCAGGCGGGTTCGCGCGAAGTTACGGTTGACCCGTCAACTGAGTCGATCGCAGCCGAGCGGTACACGAAGATTCCTTCGTCCTACGTCATTCGGCGCGGCGGCGACAAACCCGGCCTGGTCGCGCTCACTTTTGACGACGGCCCCGACCCGGCGTGGACGCCGCGCATCCTGAACATTCTCAAACAAGCGGGCGTCCCGGCGTCATTCTTCATCATCGGTCAAAACGGGCAAGCCAATCCCGACCTCGTCAAACGTATCGTCGCCGAGGGCCACGAGATCGGCAATCACTCGTTCACGCACCCGAACCTTGGCGAAATCCCCGGTCGCCTGACCGACCTCGAATTGAACGCGACGCAGCGATTGATCGAATCGCTCACGGGCCGGTCGACGCGGCTGTTTCGCCCCCCTTACTTCGGCGACGCCGAGCCGACGACGTCGGATGAGATCGAGCCGGTGACGCGCGCGGAGCGTCTGGGCTATCTGACCGTAGGTTTGCGCGTGGACCCCGACGACTGGACTTTGCCGGGCGCGAACGCGATCGTTGAGCGCACGATCGCGGGCGTCACCAGTCCCGACCCCGACCTGCGAGGCCAGGTCGTTCTGCTGCACGACGGCGGAGGCGACCGCGCGCAAACGGTCGAAGCGTTGCCGGGCTTGATTAATGAGTTGAGAGCGCGCAGTTACAGGTTCGTCACGGTCTCGGAATTGGCGGGACTGACGCGCGACCAGGCGATGCCGCCCTTGTCGCCGGGGAGCGACTTCTTTCCGACGGCGGACACAATGGCCTTCTACACATTCGCGTTCGGCGGCTGGGTTCTGCGCTGGTTCTTTCTGATCGGCATCGGGCTCGGGCTGTCGCGACTTTTCTTCATCGGCGCGCTCGCATTCGGGCAGCGGCTGCGCGCGCGACCCGGTCAGGTCGCGCCGGCGGGCGCGCCGGATCTGCCATTCGTCTCGATCATCGTTCCCGCGCACAACGAAGAAAAAGTCATCGCGCAAACAATCGACAGCCTGCTCGATTCGACCTACCAACGGTTCGAGATCATCGTCGTTGACGACGGCTCATCCGATCGCACCGGCGAAGTCGTGCGCGACCGCTATGCCGGCGAGACACGAGTCCGGCTGTACGCCAAGGAGAACGGCGGCAAGGCCGAAGCGATGAATTACGGCCTGCGCCACTCGCGGGGCGAGCTCATTGTCACACTCGACGCCGACACGGTCTTTCAGCCCGACACGGTCGGCAGTCTCGCGCGGCGCTTCATCGATCCGAAAGTCGGCGCCGTCGCGGGGAACGCCAAGGTCGGCAATCGCGTCAACCTCATCACTCGCTGGCAGGCGCTCGAATACATAACCTCGCAAAATCTCGACCGGCGCGCGTTCGCCGCCTTGAACTGCATCACAGTCGTGCCTGGCGCGGTGGGCGCGTGGCGGCGCGAATTGCTCGAACGCGCGGGCGGTTTCGCTTCCGACACCCTGGCCGAAGATCAAGACCTCACGCTCAAGGCGCGACGGATGGGCTATGAGATCGTCTACGAAGAGAACGCCGTCGCCTGGACCGAGGCGCCGGATACGCTGAAAGGCTTGGCGAAGCAGCGATTCCGCTGGTCGTTCGGCACGCTGCAGTGTATGTGGAAGCATCGCGACGCCCTCTTCCGTAATCGATACGGGGCGCTCGGCTGGGTGGGCGCTCCGAACGTCTGGGTCTTTCAGATTCTCTTTCCGCTGATCTCGCCAATGGTGGACCTTGTCTTCGTCTGGACGCTCATCTCCGCGGCGCTAGAACGGTTGGAGCATCAGGCGGAATACTCGATCTCGAATCTGGGCCAGGTGATGTTTTACTACGCGCTGTTTTTGGCGGTTGACTGGCTGGCCGCGGCCTTCGCGTTTCTGCTGGAGAAGCGCGAACAGTGGGGCCTGCTGCGCTGGCTGTTCCTGCAACGCTTCTGCTACCGCCAGGTGATGTATTACGTGATGGTCAAGTCGGTCATGGCGGCCTTGCGCGGCGCGCTCGTCGGCTGGGGAAAACTCGAAAGAAAGGCTACCGTGGTTGCTCGGACTCTGGGAGAGGGGGAATTAGTTCCGTGCGAAGACCGACATTCGGCTTCATGAACCGTGCGCTCCCTTCCTGCAATTGTGACCAAACCGTGGCGCGGACTTTAGTCCGCGCCTGCGACCCTCAGGCCGCGCGAACTAAAGTCCACGCCACTATTCTTCCGAGTCATACCCCAGGCGCCGAATACAGCCCGCGTCCACTTTCACTTGATGGGTGAAGGGGCGAAATCGTGAAATAGCCTAGGGTTATTGGCTGAAATCCCATTTTCACCTCTTTAACCATGGATCTGGACTTAAGTCTGCGCCTGCGACATATCCTCAGGCCGCGCGGACTAAAGTCCGCGCCACTTCAACGGCCTCTATCTTCGAGCGGCACATGCCAGTTTGACCAGCGTGATGCGCCTCGCGTCGTTTGATCCATTCCATTCCCCGTTGCAAGGCGGCGAAGAATCCATCGCGATTGCTTTCGAAGCTGTGGTTGTTCGCGTGTATCAATGCGAAATGTTTCGGTCTTTTCGTCTTCACGAACAGCGCTTCCGCTTCCTCGGTTGGAATGAACTGGTCGTTGCTCGACTGGATGACGAAGACGGGCAGCGGCGCGATCTTTGGCAGGTACTCGTCGCTTTGAAACGTCGGCTCGTTAGGCGTCTTGCCAGTCAGGTATGTGAAATTGTCCACCCAGCGCCAGCCCAGGATATTCGTTTTGCCCAGCGAGATGGCGATGAGTCCGTCATAGCGCGCTTTGTTTGCATCCGCCGCCGCCAACGTTGCGAGGCCCGCGCCGGTCGACCAGCCGGCCAGCGTGATCTTTTCGTCCGCATTGCCCGTGACGCAATCGGCGAGCCGGCGCCAATCGGCCATCACGTCGGACCCCGTCAGATGCGTTTTGCCGGTGAAGCTCGACAGGTAATGTTTGGTGTCGAGCGCATATACGTCATAGCCCATCCGGGCGAGGTTCTCGGCGATCTTGATCGCAAAACCGCGATGCCCGCCATCGCCCGGCGCGAAGAGAATCTTGTGATGCGGCGCCGCTCCCGCGCCAGGATAGAAATAGAGCTTCTGCCGCTGCCCGCGAATCACGACTGAATTTTTACCGGGTTTGATCTCCGGCATTGGGGATTGCGCGAAGGCCTTCGGCCAACAGGGAGTTGCGAAGAGTAAAACCAATACCGGCAAGAACCATCTCTTCATATGGATGATTGGCTCCTCATCTCGCAACGACTGTTTCGCGCGCGCCGCCCCGCAAGACTCTGTACCTCCCGGCGAATCTTCAGCAAACTGGTTCCGCTGGCGCTCATAGCCACAAATCCCACCACGAGCAGCGGCAGTGTCAGCAGCGCAAAGACCACCAGCGAAAAGCCTGTCGCGGCGCTCTTGTCCACGCCAAAGAGCGTCAGCCCGACGACGGTGAAAAATTGATAGGAACCGATATTGGCCGGCGCGCCGGGAATCACCGTGCCCAGACGCACAATCAAAAAGACCGCCGCGCCGATCCAGAAACTCAGCTGCAACCCGCACCCAAGCATCACCAGCCAGAACGCCATCGCCTGAAATGCCAGCGGCAAGAGAGACCCGGCCAGCGACAGGTAAAATTCGCGGGTGCGCGCCATCCCTTGCAAGGCGCCGGACAGCTTTTCAAGCAGCGACGAAACAAAGCGCAGCGGCCCGGCGCCAAATCGTTTCGCGTTCGGCGGACGCAGAACGAAATAGCACAACGCCCCGGCCGCGAGTATCACGCCCGCGCCGAGCGCGTCGGCCGCGCGGATCAAATACTTGGGCAGCGGCGCGAACACTGCCGTCAAGCCAATGCCCGCCGCCAGCCACACGCCGTCAAACAACCGCTCGACCACCATCGAGGGAATCACCGCGACGAACTTCGCCGCCGTCCAGCGCGAAGCCAGATAGGCGCGCACGAGTTCGCCCAGGCGCATCGGTAGGATTTCGTTGGTGAACAGCCCGGCATAGATCGCCTGCGTAGCGCGTAGCGTCGTTAGATCGCCGAGCGGTTTGAGCAGCAACCGCCAGCGCGCGCCCTGGCAGACGTAACTCATCACGTCGCACACGACGGCGGGCGCGATCCAGCGCCAGTCGAGGTTGGCAATCAGCACGCGCAATTGACCGGGTTGAAAATCGCGCAAGACCCAGATCAAACCGGCCGCCGCGAGCAGGTATCCGATTGCGGATTGCGGATCGCGGATTGAGGATTGACGCTTCCGCGCTCCGCCGATACCCCCCATCGGCGGCTCGCCGTTCGCAAATGATGAATCCTCAATCCGCGATCCGCAATCCGCAATCACTTCATCCATTGCAGCCCCTCGCGCAGTTTTTTGTAAAATTCGCCGGTGTTACCGTCGAAGCGATGATTATTCGCCTGTATGATCGACACGCGCTTCGGTTCTCTCGCAGCCGTGGCGAGCATCTTGGTTTCGTCGAACGGCACGTACTCATCCTTGCTCGATTGGATCATCAGGTACGGGAGCGGCGCGATCTTCGCCATATAGCCGCTCGCATGGAAAGTCGGCTCATTCGGCCTGGACTTGGTAATGTAGGTGAGGTTGTCTTTCCAACACCAGCCGAGGATGTTCACATCCTGGAGGCCGAAGGTGACGAGGCCGTTGAAAGTTCGTTTGTTCTCCGCGCCGGCCGCCGCCAACACGCCGAGGCCCGCGCCTTCCGACCATCCGACCAGCGTCACGCGCTCGTCGGCGCCTTTGGTCATCCACTGCGCGATCTGGCGGAAGTCGCTCATCACATCGTTTTCTTTGATCCCCGCGCCGCCAGTGAAACCGCTCAGATAGGTCTTGGTGTCGAGGCCGTACACGTCATAGCCCCACCCGGCCATCTGTTGCGCAATGGTGATCGCCCAACCGCGCCAGCCGCCGTCGCCGGGCGCAAAGAGCACTTTGCGGTTCAGTTTATCCCCGGTCGCCGGGTAGTAATAAATCTCCTGCTTCTGGCCACGAACAGTGACCACGTTTTTGCCGGTCGTCTGCGCGAATGACGAGGCCGAGAGCGAGAGCGCCAGCGCGCCAAAACTCGCCAGGCTAAAATTACGAACGGATGATTTCACTTTGTATCCTCCTGTCATTAATCGAGCATGACGGCTCGCTAACCTGCTCAGTAATTTGCGTGCCACAGACTCTCAGTAGGAAGATGCTGAAAAAAATGTGGGTTCCGGCGGTTTATGAAGATGTTTGCTGAGGCGACTTGGGCTGAAGCGGCAGGCCGACGACAATCCAGCCACAAGTTAATTTTGTGATCCGATTCGTCCGCCCGCGCTGGTCGTCAATCGTTACGCCGCTTCAGCACGGGCCGGTCGGTCGTCTGCTGGGAGTCGCCGGCGCCTTCATCATCCGGCGTCGAATCACCGCGCTTGAGCGTTGGGGGGGGCGATTGCGGCTGCCCGGGCGCGCCGTCGTCGTCCGTTGAAGAGGGCGTTGAAGAAGGGCGGCGTTTGAGCGTCGGTCGTCTGTTCGGTCCGTCTGTCGCATGCCGGGCGTTATTAACCGAAACCAGACGCGATTTGACCGCGCCGAACTCGGAAGTGTTGATTGCGTACTCTTGTCTATCAGGGAAGCGGGCGACCAGCTTTTGCACTTCCGTGATGCGGTCGCCCGTCATCGGATGCGTGCTGAAGACCTTTGCTATCGCGCCGGGCTTCTTCTTCTCTCGCGCCTGGAGCTTTTCAAAGAAGCTGACCATCGCGTTGGGGTCGTAACCGGAAGCCCACAGATACTGTGCGCCGAGCCGGTCGGCCTCGCTCTCCATCCCGCGCGAAAATTTCAGGAAGCTCAGCGGGATCGCCAATCCTGCCGCCTGGCGAATCGCGAAACCGCCCCACCCCCCGAGAAAGATAAGGGGAAGGGAGCCATAGTTGATCAGGTTGGCTTTCGACGCCTGTTCGACGCCGTGTCGCGCCGCGACGTGGCCGATCTCGTGCGCCATCACGCCCGCCAGCTCGGCTTCGTTGTCGGCCGCTTCGATCACGCCGCGATTGACGTAGAGGAAGCCGCCCGGCAACGCAAAAGCGTTGATCTCGTTCGAGTCAATCACCTTGATCGTGAACGGCGCCTTGGCGTCAGAGTGCAGCGCAATGTTCTGTCCCACACGGTTGACGTACTCGGTGACCAGCGGATCGGTGACGAACTTCGATTCCCGGTCAACCTCGGCGGCGAGCTGGCGGCCGAGAGCCGCCTCTTTATCGAGCGAATAGAAATCTAATTGGCCTTTGTTGATGTCCCGCTTCCCGATCAACTCCGGGTTGTCCTTCTCATCCAGCGGCTTCCGCTGCGCTTGCGCAAATGCCGCCGATGCGGCCAGGGCAAGCGAGATCACAAGCGAAATCGCTCTGCGTAAAAAAGCTGTATCCATCTTTCTCCTCCCGCTTCTTGTTCAGGTCTGCCGCCTGAATGTTTTACTGTCGTTTCACAGGCCTGCGTTCGTCGCGAAAGCCGGGCGGCGAACGCAGGCCTATCAAGCCGAGAAATCACGATGGCGCCGCCCGGCTCGCTCACTCTCAGAAGATGAACTTCAGCGCGAGCTGCACGTTGCGGTGCTGCTCGACGTTGTTGATGTTGTCGAACAGTCCGCCGCGTGTGACTTCGACTGAGTCCGTTGCGTTGTTGGCGATGTTGTTCGTGCCTCCCGCGATGAACAGATTCGGATGATTGAACGGATTGAACATCTCGGCGCGGAATTGCAGCTTCTTCGATTCCGTGAGCGAGATGTTGCGCAGGAAGCTAAGATTCCACGTCTGTAGGCCCGGCGCGCGAAAAGTGTTGCGTCCGAGCGTCCCCACAAACGGCCCGTTGACCGAAGGCGCGCTCATAAACGCCGACAGATCGAGATAGTTGAACGTCCCGCCCACGCCCGCCGCCGGCGTCAAGACGCCCACGGCGGGCGCCGGGCCGTTGATAATGGGACGAACTGGCGCAGTCTGCCCGACGTTGTCCGCCTGTCCCGTATCGAAGACGGTGAATGGGACCCCCGTGCGGAAGCTGACGATGCCGCTCATCGCCCAACCATCTAGCGCCGCTTTCATCCAGCCCCGGCGCAACTCGCGCGCGAACGGGATGTCCCAGTTGAAGCTCGTCACCAGCCGGTGTCGCACGTCGAAATCGGCGTCCCCCCTGTCGCCCTCCGGATTGAACGCGTCCTGGAAACCGAAGACTCCGCCGCCCACGCGCGATAACAGATAGGAATCGCCGAAGGTGGACGATTCGTTATCAATCGCGTGCGCCAACGTGTAGGCCGCCGTGAATTGCAGCCCTGCGCGTTTGATATATCGGCTGTCGGCCCGCAGTTGCAGCGACTTGTAATTGGAACTGCCTTCGTTGCCGCGGAAGTTGATGCTGCTGATCGTCGGATTCAATCGTCCTGTCAGCCCCAGCAACACGCCGCTGCCGATCCGGTTGATGTTATCGAGCGAGTAGAGCTTGACCCCGTTCGACCCGGCGTAGCCGACCGTGATCACCATCACATTGCCCAGGTCGCGCTGGACGTTGACGTTCCACACGTGGGCGTAGGCCGTGCGCAGGTTCGGATCGAGCGCGCGAGCCGATGAGCTGTAGCTCTGCCCCGACAGCGCCGCGAGCGCCGCGTACTGATCCACGTTGGCGATGATCGGCGCCGCCGGGTTGTTGCCCGTGCCCGCAAAGAGCACCGCGTAATTCGGCGGATTCTGGATCACGTTGAAGAGCACGTTGCCGAAGTTGCGGTCGTAGTAGATGCCGTATCCGGCGCGCAGCACGGTCTTGCCGCGGCCTGACAGGTCGTAGGCCACACCCAGGCGCGGCGCAAAGTTGTTGTAATCGGACCGGTAGAAACGGTCCTTTAAATCGCCGGTCTGCGCGGTCGTCAGTCCGAACTGGCCGCTGGCGATCTGTTGCAGGAAGTTGTCGCCCGCGCCCGGATAGAAGTTGGCGTCCAATTGTTGTTCGTCGCCGGGGCTGTGCAGCACGCCGAAATACTCCCAGCGCAACCCCGCGTTGACGGTCAGGCGCGACGAGAGCTTCCACGTGTCCTCCCCGAACCAGGCCACCTCGTTGTATCGGAAATGGCGCGTGAAGCTCGGCGCGGTGAACGGGGCGTTGAGCGCCTGTCCGGGCAATTGGCCATGCGGATCAACGGCGATTTCATAATCCTGCACGTTCCCGTTGATGAAATCCTGCAGCGTCACGAAATCCGCAATCGCGTTCTCGAACGCGCCAAAGGTGCGGTTGTCGCGGATTTGCAGATATTGCGCGCCGAATTTCAATTCGTGACTGCCGCGCTGATAACTCAGCGACGAATACCACTGATAAAGATTCTGAGGCCCGCCGAAGGGGATGGCGTTGCCCAATGTGCCCGCAGTGGCGAAGTAACCGGGCAAGACCGTGTCGCCGTCGGTCTGGCGGCTGATGACGTCGCTGATCAGGAAGGTGGGCGGCGCCGGCGCGCTGCCCAATGGCTGTTCGTTCAGCAGCCGGTTGTAGACGAAGCGCGATTCGGTCACGACCGACGGGGACCACGTGTGAGTCAGTTGCAGAGTCAGGTTCTGATTGCGATTCTTACTGTCGGTGTCGAAGCCCTGATACGGGCTGAAGCTGTTGGAGCCGGTCAAAGCCTCCTCGCGGTCGTAAGCGTAGCGGCCAAAGAGCGATGTACGGTTGCTGAAGTTGTGATTGAGCCGCAACGTCCAGAGCGCCGTGTTTTGCGGCGAACCCGCGCCCGCGTCGCGCGGGACAGTTGTCGTTACGCGACCGAACAGCGGCATGCTCGGATCAATCGGATTGCCGCTGGCGTCAATCAGATTGTCGAAACCGAGCGACGCTCCCGTCACCGTCCGCCCGGTGATCGCGGGCGCGGCGAATTGCGAGAAGATGCTCTGTGTGGCCGCTGACGTGAGCGCCAGCAGTTGCGGCGTCGGCACGAAGAAACCCGAATTGACGCTGCTCCGCGCCTTCAGCCATTCCGCCGATCCGAAGAAGAAGGTTTTATCCTTGATTACCGGCCCGCCGGCGGAGAAACCGAACTGGTTACGGTTGAAGAACTCTTTCGGAAAGCCGTTCGCGTTGCTGAACGAATCGTTGGCCGCGAGCGCCGAGTTGCGGTTGAACTCATAGGCGCTGCCGTGAAAGCTGTTCGAGCCGCTCTTGGTCACGACGTTGGCGACGTAGCCCGCGCCGCGACCGAATTCCGCCGTGAAATCGCTGGTCTGCACGCGGAACTCCTGAATCGCATCGAGCGGCACGCTCTGGCCCGGCATACTGGTGAACGTATCGTTGTTTTCGCCGCCGTCGAGCATGAAGTTGGCCGATTGCGAGCGCTGGCCGTTGACGGCGAAGCCCGCGCCGCGCTGATTACCGCTGCCGCGATCCGGCCCGTCCGTTGCGCCGCCCGACAGCGTGATCAGGTCGTAAGGGTTGCGCGTGATCAGCGGCAGCTCGGTTATCTGCCGCCCCGTGAGTAGGGTCGAGAGTTCCGCGTTTTGCCTGTCCGTCGTGACCTCGCCTTCACCAGCCGAGATATTGACGGTTTCGGATTCCGTCCCGACTTTCAGTTGCGCATCGGCGCGCAACTGCTGCGCGACCGCAAGCTGCGCGCTGATTTCGCCGGCTGTGAAGCCGGAAGCCGCGATGCGAATCTTGTATTCGCCCGGCGGCAGACTGGGAAAATTGTATTCTCCGGCGTGATTAGTCGTCACTGTGCGCGTCTGGCCGGTGGCGAGGGCCGTGAGCGTGACGGTTGCGTTATTGACGACCGCGCCCGACGGATCGCTCACCGTGCCGCTGATCGAGCCGGTGAAAGACTGGGCCTGAGTCGGAACAGATGTCAGCGCGAGCAGCGTCAAACACAGCGCCACTGCCGGCGCGACAACATGCATGGTCTTCTTCATGATTTTGTCTCCTTCTCTAAATGGATGGTTGAATTCAACCCGGGCTACGAAGGCCCTGGCGCCTCATCTGCGGATCGCCGGCCTGACCCAGCTTCGGCCGGCGTGCGACGAGGTTTTGTTTTACTGTCTTGTCTTCCAATGATCTCTCTCTTTCCGGCAGGCGTCCGCGGGCATGCGCGCGCATGTGTGAACGCCTGCCGGCGATCCTGGCTCGCTCAGTTGATAGTCTAGGTGGCTCGCGTCTCGCGAACCCGAAGCCAGGACCAAATCCGCCGCCGGGCATGAACCCGGGCCGGCCTCCGAATATTCTCCTTTATCGTTTCCTCTGAACGTTCAGTGGCGCATCGAATGGCGCCTTACGCTCCCATAGACGAAGTGGGCCGAATTTCAGTTTGTCGAGTTTTGTCAGGGCGTATTAGGCGCTCTTTACATTCGTCTGCCTTCGCTCTGTTCAAAATGGCTATGCGTGTTTTCCGCATCTGAGTATCACTGCGTCTCTTCCCCGCGATGCTGCAAATCGCCTCATCGTCCCATGCGATTACTCATTCGCCACAACCCTCGCCGCCAGGCTCTCAGGCAAATAAAAGAATTGGGCGACGGCACATTCGTTGCGATAGCAAGCTCCGCAAGATCTGTTCTCAATTTGATGTGCGGGGTTGGCGGCGCGTGGCAGTAGGCGGCGCCGTGAAGGAGGGCGCAGATCCACGACCCCCCTTACGGCTTGTCATTACCCAAAACTTTTCGATTTTGCGCCGGAGATGTTCATTCGCATAGCGCACCACCTGGGATGAAAAAAATTGAGTCCCTCCCAGCGTGTGAGTAGCCAAGGCGGGTCAATTCGTGGCTTCTATGACTCGTAACCAGCGGTCATAGAAAGGTCGCGA
>WNFZ01004561.1_pt1 | contig 12827 bp, 16 predicted proteins | sample 5400081 | NCBI WGS metagenome assembly WNFZ01 (sample SAMN13153365, study PRJNA577476) | soil metagenome | isolation source: 80 cm soil or saprolite under grassland replicate 1 | place: USA:California | collected 2016-06-15
CGGTATCGACGAGCTACCTTGGGCCCCGCTCGGCTGCTGCCATAAGCCCCTGGATGCCTCTAGGATGGTGCGTTTGTGGTAGCATAACTGTCGACGTGTCGAGAGAGGGGGCAACATGATCGCGTCGGAGGACGACCCGCTCGCCCGTCGTGGCGATCCTCTCGCACCGCTGCGGCAGCCGTCGGATTCGTCCGTGCCAGCGGCTTCGCTTGCTCCTGCCACTGCACCGGCGGAGTCTGTGGCCGGCGCTGCTTCTGGAGAGATTCTCGCGCTCTACAGCCCCAAGGGCGGAGTGGGCACCTCGTTCCTGGCGAGCCGCCTTGCCCTCGCGGCGGCTGCCTTCTCGCCCCTGCACACCGCGCTCGTCGACCTGGATCCCGCCGGCGGCGACGCGCCCGCGATGGCCGGCGTGGCGCTGCGCCGTTCGCTGTTGGAGCTGGTTGCCGACGGACCCGCCGACGCCCATCCCTCGATCGCGCAACTGGTGGAGCTGCATCCCTGCGGCCTGGAGGTCCTTGGGCTGCTGCCGTTCGACCCGGCTGCCGACCAGCTCACCGGAGAGGCCGTGGCGCCGCTGCTTGCCCAGTTGCGCACCGCCTACGACCTGGTCGTTGCCGATGTCCCCGCCCGGGCGGATGATTGGACGGTTACGCTCATGGTCGCTGCCGACCGCACGCTGCTCGTCACCGTTCCGGAGCGGCCCTGCCTGCGTGACGTGCGACTGCTCGTGGACGCGCTTCGGGAGCACAGCTACCCCCTCGAGCACGTCAGCGTGCTGCACAACATGGACGACGGCAAAGCCGCCGCGGCGGCGGTTGCCGATGACCTCCAGCTGCCCCTTACCGGTGTCATCCCGTACGCGCCCGGCGCCGTCCGCGCAGCGGTCAACGGCAACGATGACGCAGTCGGGCAGCTCGCGGACAACCCCGTCGGTCGCGCGATCTGCGACGTTGCCCGCGCCCTGTGGCCCGCCAACATGACCCTCGCCCCGTCCAGGCGTGGTCGCCGCCGGCGACAGGCCGCGTCGTGAGCCACCCATCACCGCCAGGCATCAACCGCAACGTGGCGACACCCGAAGGAGACTCGATGCCACCGCCAAGCGCTGAACCGCGGTTCTACACCCTGGAAGACGTGGCCACGATCCTCAACGTGCGGGTCGCACAGGTCTACTCCCTGGTGCGAAGCGGCGACCTGCCGGCGATCAAGCTGGGTGGGCGGGGCGTCTGGCGGGTCGACCGGGTCCAACTGGAGGGCTACATCGAACGGATGCACGTCAAGACCCGCGAATGGGCGTTGGCCCACCCGCTCAGCGGTGGTCAGGAAGAAGACTGACCAGCGCCAACGCCTCCAGCGACACCAGCCGCCGGGCCCGCACGACCGCCTCGCGGCGGGCCTCTCCGGGGTCGTGTTCGGCGACCTCAACAAAATCCCGACCCACTGCCTCGATCGTGCCCCCAACCTCGTCGCCGTCCAACAAGACGACGCCCACCGGTTCGCGGCGGCGCGCCAGCTCGCGCAGCGCCAGCGCGAGCCGATACTGCACGGCGGTGGTCCTCGGCGCCGGCTGCAGGTCCCTGTGCTGCCCGGCCGGCACGCTGATCGACGTCGCAGGTCCCAGCCGCACCAGATGCGACGCCTCGCCGTCGCCCTGGAGCACGCAGAAGTCCTGGTAGCTTGCCGCAAGCGTGCCGTGCAGCACGCGGCCGGCGGCGCGGACGACAACACTCCACCCAACCCGGCGGGCCAGCCACTCCCACAGCGCGGTCTCGCCCACCTGCGCCCGGATGGCCTCGACGGCCGCCTGCTCGTCCTCCAGGCGCAGGCCCTCGTCGAACTCTCCCTCCAGCTCGGAGAACAAGCGATACAGCCGGTCGGGCGGGTCATCCCCCAACTGCTCGTCCATCGCCCCAGCATAGTGCTCCTCGAGCACGCATGCTCGAAGCTACTTGACGCAGCCGCAGGCAAATGGTAGGTGAAGGGGTAAGAGAGGGGAGAGATGATGCGACCGGCGGAAGACGGTGGAATACGCTGGCTGCGGGGACTCTGTCTCGCGGTCGTGCTCGGCGCCCTAGAGGCCAGCCTCATCCGCCTGGTCGGCTCCCCGGACCACCTGCTGGCCGTCCTGCGCCAGGCGCCCACGCCGGGCGCTGAGCCAGTCACGACGGTGCTGGCGTTCCTGACGGCAGCTGTGGAGCTGCTCGCCCTGTACCTGCTCGTCAGCCTCGGCCTCCACCTGGTCGCGACCCTTCCCGGCGTCGCTGGCCGCCTGGCCGGGCGCGCCAGCAGTGCCCTGACCCTTCCGCTGCTTCGCCGCGCCCTCGACACCGCCATCGGCGGCGTGCTGATCGTGCAGGCCGCCATGGGCCCTGCCGTGTCGGCGCCTGCCGCGTTCGCGGCTCCGATGGCACCCGCGACGGCGGCCGCCAGCCACCTGTTCGCCTCCCCCGCCACCGGCCTATCGCCGGCAGCCGACGCGATCGTGGCGACCTCCGCGGCAGGCCTCGCCAGCGGCGGGGGGACGACCGGCACCAGCGCCGTCCCGGCCACGGCCGACCCGCCCACGACGTTCGTGCCGCTCCCAGGCTGGGCAGGCTGGCCGCCCAGCACCGGTGCGCCGACCCGCTCGGCGGCCCGGGACGCGCGCCCCTACACCATCCAGCCGGATGACACGCTGTGGGACATCGCCACGGCCCACCTTCCACCAGGGCTGCGAACCGATGCCACGATCGACGCGTACTGGCGCCAGATCTACCAGGCCAACCACCGCACCCTCGGCTCCGATCCCGACTACATCCTGCCCGGCGTCACCATCACCATCCCCGCCCACCAACCCAGCCCCTGACCTGCGCCAAGCGTGCTGGCCGCCAGATCCTCACTTGCCGGAGGACCCCGTCATCGGGTTCAATGGTCACTCAGTGTAAGTGCACGTTCACTTAGGGGACGCGCCGATGGGAGCGCAGCCGTCACCGCCATTGCCCACCGGGAGCCGCCGCCGCTGGCCGGTCGCGCTACTGCTCGTCGCCATCGCGCTGGCGGTGGCCGCGATCGCCGCGTTCCTGCTGCTGCGCGACAGTCCGCCACCTGGCTCCAGCGCCGCCACGGTGGCGCCGACGTCCACCCTGGCACCTCCAGCGACGACCAGGCCGGCGGGCCAGGGGTTCAGCAAAGACGCCGCCGCGGCCGCCTACGCCGCCATCCAAAAGCGGCGGGACGAGGCGTACGCGAAGGTGGACGAGTCAATCCTGCGTGCCATCTACGCACCCAGCTGCGCCTGCCTCGCGCGGGACCTGCAGGACCTCAACCTGCAGCGGCGCAACGGCTACCACTTCGCTGGTCCGCCGACACGCGTGCGCCGCGTGCGGGTGACGTCGCTTGACCCGGCCGCCAAGACGGCGTTCGTGGTCGCTGAGGTGAACTACGGCGCGGCCAGGTACACCGACAGCAGCGGCAACCTGCGCTACGTCGAGAAGGACAAGGGCTGGCAGACGGCCCAGACGATCCTGGTGTGGGACGGACGGCGGTGGCGGGTGGCGGCCGTCGTCGACCTCCGGTAGGGGTGGGTGTAGCCGTGTCGCCGCGACGGGGAGCCCTGGCAAGTCTGACGCTGCTGGTGGTCATTGCGTTCGCCGCCGGCGGCCTGGCCGATGTCGCGTGGGCCCAGACCGGCCCATGCCACGGCTGCGGCGGCTACAACCTCGGCGGCCAGACCGTCTACGGCGGCGAGTTCCGGGTCCGCGTCAAGCCGCCGCCGGGCCGCGGCCAGGGCGGCGGCCCGGCGGCCAGCAGCGGCGTGGCCGACTGCTCCGCGATCCCGCCGCCGGCCACGCCGCCCCTTGCGGGGCTGCCGGCCTACCGGTGGCCGCTGCGGCCGATGCCGTGCAGCCTGCTGACGTTTGCCTACTTCTGGAACCAGGGCTTGACGTGTCCCGACCCTGCGGCGCTGAGCTACACCGAGATCATCGCCTATCCCCCCTTCGGGAGCTGGGTGCCGCCCGGACGGTTCCTGCTGTGCCTGACCGCGGCCGACTTCCAGGCCGCGGGGGTCGCGCCGCCTCCTGGTCTGCTGGCGATCGCCGTGTGGCGGCAGATGCCGTTCCCCAACCCACGCATCGAGGCCAAACCGGCGCTCAAGGGCCTGGTCAACCTGCCGAGCTACTTTTGGCTGCGCGGCCCTGCCGCGCAGACCCGCTCGGTTCCCGTCGGCCCCTATGTGGTCTCGGTGACGGCCGCAATCGTCGACTACACCTGGTCGTGGGGGGACCAGACCCCCGACCTGTCCACCAACGACCCAGGCACGCCCTGGCCAGGTAGGAGCAGCGTCAACCACGCCTACCTGCGACGTGGCCAGTTCCCGGTGACCGTGACCACTCGGTGGCACGGCACCTTCACGGTCAACAACGGCCCACCCCAGGACGTCATCGGACCCGACATTTTCCGCGCGAGCGCGGTGGCCTATGGGGTGCAGGAACTCACGGTCACCCTGACGCAGTAGGCGCTGAGGCCGACGGCCGTGGTCGTCCCCAGCCGACGGGAGGAGGTGGCGGAGCGGCTCCGCTCCGATACCACAGGACTACCAAACGACGGCGCCCCGCAGCTGCGGTTGCGGACGCCGAGGGAGCTGCAGGGCTTGGTGTCGCGGCCAACGCGACAGCCCAAACAGCGCCCACAGCAGAGCAGAGAGAAAGGACCGTTCCTGTCATGTTGCTTCGACTGTACCGAGCCGGTCGGGTGCTGGCGCAGCGAGTCCGGACCATCATCAGCGACGAGCGTGGCGACGTGCCGGGTTGGGTGCTTGTCACCGGCATGACCGTCGGACTGGTGATGATGATCTGGGGGGTCGCCAGCGGCGTGCTGAGCAACCTGGTCACCAACTTCCTCAACGGCGTCTGCTTCGGGCAGTGCTAGGCCTGCCGATGGTCGGCGCTTGGCGACACCGCGCCGGCGATGGTGCCGAGCGGGGTTCGGCGGTGGTCGACTTCGCCCTGGTGTCGGCGCTGGCGCTGCTTGTCGGCTTGGCCGTCAGCCAGCTGGCCCTGTACCTGTACCAGCGCAACGTGCTGATGGGGTCGCTGTCGGAGGGCGCACGGGTCGCCGCCGCCGAGGGCCACACCGTCGCCGAGGGCCGGCAGCGCGCCGCCACGCTGGTACGCACAGCGACAGGAGCGCGGGTGGCGGGCGGCCTCACCATCACGGCCGCCACCGACGGCACCCGGGTGGTGCTCCGCGCCACCGGGGGGCTGCGCTCCTTCGTCCCCGTTGTCCCCAGCCTGCCCATCGACCTGACCGCCAGCATGCACAAGGAGGAAGACCTCGTGCCCACGCAAGGGAGGGGTTCCCCCTGACCACCGTGACACCACACGACCAGGTCGGCCCCGGCCCAACGGCCACTCGTCTGCGGCCGGCGTCCTGGCGCAACCGCCGTTTCGCCGTCGGCGCCTTCTTCGCGATGGTCGCGGTGCTCGGGATTGCCCTGTTCCTGCAGGCAGCGCAGCGCCTGGCGCCCGCCTACGCCGCCGCCCGGGATCTGCCCGCTGGCGCGACCCTGGCCGCCGGCGATCTCACCCAGGTGCGCGTCAAGCTGCCCGCCGCGGCGCTGCGGCAGTACCTGCGGCCCGACAGCGGCCACAGCTACGTCGGCCAGGTCCTGACCGCCAGCGTCCGCAAGGACATGCTGCTGCCCGCCACCGTGGTGGCCGCCTCGGCCGCCGACCGCGACCTGGTCGAGTTGCCCCTCAAGGTCGACGCGGGTGACCTGCCGGAAGGGCTGCGGCCGGGCGATCACGTGCAGGTCCTGGCCGCCTACACCCAGGGTCCCCGCCAGGGGACCGCGCAGGTCCTGCTTCCGCAGGCCGAGGTCGTCCGGTTGCTCAGTGACGCCACCGCCGGCCTTGGCACCCCGGGCCAGCCCGCCGGTGTCCAGGTGCGCGCACCGGCCGACCGGGCACGAGGCGTCGCCGCCGCGATCGCCACCGCCCGCATCCTGGTCATCAAGACGCAGCCGGGCGGCGCCGGCGACGACCAGCCCTCGACCCAGACCAGCGCCGGGGTGGCCGGCCCATGAAGCTCCGCCTGGTCACCGCCGGCGGCAGGGCCGACTGGGAAACCACGCTGGTGCAGGCATGCCAAGACGCCGACAGCCCCGCAGAAATCGTCCAACGCTGCTACGACCTCGGCGACCTGCTGGCCGTCGCCGCCGCCGGCCAAGCCCAGGTCGCCGTCGTCGCGGGCAACCACCGCTGGCTGGACCGTGAGGCGGTCGGGCGGCTGGCCAGCGCCAAGGTGACCGTGGTCGGGGTCATCCCGCCAGACGACGACGAGGCCGAGCGGCGGCTACGCCAGCTCGGCGTGGCCTATGTGGCCTTCACCACCGATCGTCCCCGCGTGCTCGTCGACCGCGCCCGCACCGCAGTGTCCACGCAGCCAGCCGCCGACGCGGAGCCAACCCCGCACGCCGACGCCCCTGCCGACCAGGGCGCCCCGGCCGACGGACCCCGCGCCGTCCTGGCCGTGTGGGGCCCCAAGGGTGCGCCGGGCCGAACCACCACCGCGCTGAACGTCGCGTTCGAGGCGGCCCCGCTGGTCAGCGAGACCCTGCTCGTCGACGCCGACACCTATGGCGGGACGGTCGACCAGAAGCTGGGCTTCCAGGAGGAGTACCCAGGGCTGCCCTGGGCGGCCCGGCTCGCCAGCCGCGGCCAGTTGGACGCGCTGCGGTTGTGGCGCGAGACACGCCGCGCCAGCGCCAGCGGGCCGCGTGTCCTGGTTGGCCTGTCCCGCGCGGCGTTGTGGACCGAGGTGCGGCCGGCGACCTGGGAGACGCTGCTGGAGCTGTTTCGGGTGGCGTTCCCCCTCACCGTCCTGGACCTGGCGTTCTGCCTGGAAGAAGAGGAGGAGCTGATCTACGACCAGGTCCGCCTGCGCCGCAACGCGATCGCCCGGCTGTCGCTGGAGCACGCCGACCTGGTCATCGCCGTCGCTCGCGGCGACCCCGACGGCCTGCGCGAGTTCGTCCGCAGCTACCAGGAGCTGCGCGAGCTCGTCCCGTCCGACCGCATCCGCGTGGTGGTCAACCAGCTCCGCCGCGGCGTCTTCGCCGGCGACCCGCTCGCGCAGATCCGCGACCCCCTGGTGCGCTACCTCGACGTGGACCCGGTCGTCTACGTGCCCTACGACCGCGCCAGTCTCGACGCGGCCCTGATGAGCGGGCAGGCTTTGCGGGAGGCCCGGCCGGGCAGCCCCGCGCACGTCGCGTTCGCGAACCTCACGGCGCAGCTGCTGCAAGCCACCGGCATGGTCGCCGCCGACGCTGCACCGCCTCGTGGCCGCGGGCTGCGCCGCCGCTGGCACCGCCGGCCGGCCCTCGAGGAGGCCTAGATGCCTCGCCAGGAGACCACCGAGCAGATCATTGAGCGGGAGGTCCGCGAGGTCGCCCGCCGCCGCAGCCTCGACCCCTCCGACGGTGACGCGACCACGATCATGGCCCTCATCCACGAGGTGGCCCGCGACTACGAAGAACGCAGCCTCACCGCCGACCTGCCAGCCCTCCCAGACCGCGACGCCGTCGTCAAGGCCGTCGCCGACCGGGTTATCGGGCTTGGCCCGCTGCAGCCGTACCTGGAGGACCCGCAGGTCGAAGAGGTCTGGATCAACGAGCCCGGCAAGGTGTTCATCGCCCGCGCGGGCCGCTCCGAGCTGACCACCACCGTGCTTGGCCAACAGCAGGTCCGCGACCTGGTGGAGCGGATGCTGCGCTCCAGCGGCCGCCGGGTCGACCTGTCCAGCCCGTTCGTGGATGCCACCTTGGCGAACGGGTCGCGCCTGCACGTCGTCATCCCCGACATCACCCGTCAGCACTGGGCGGTGAACATCCGAAAGTTCGTGTTACGCGCGCACTCGCTGGACGAGCTGGTCCGGCTGGGTACCGTCAGCAGCCACTGCGCCCGGTTCCTGGAGGCCGCCGTCGTGGCGGGTCTCAACCTCGTCGTGGCTGGCGCGACCCAGGCAGGCAAGACCACCATGCTCAACTGCCTGGCGGCCGCGATCCCCTCACGCGAGCGGGTCCTGACCTGCGAGGAGGTCTTTGAGCTCCAGATTGGGCTGACGGACACGGTCGGCATGCAGACCAGGCAGCCCAACCTGGAGGGAGAAGGGGAGATCCGGCAGCGTCGCCTGATCAAGGAGGCGCTGCGGATGCGGCCCGACCGGCTCATCGTCGGCGAGGTCCGCCAGGAGGAGACCCTCGACCTGCTGATCGCCCTCAACAGCGGCATCCCAGGCATGACCAGCATCCACGCGAGCTCAGCCAAGGAAGCGCTGGTGAAGCTGCAGACGCTCCCGCTGCTGGCGGGCGAGATCATCGCCCTCCGGTTCATCCTTCCCACCGTCGCGTCCACCATCGACCTGATCGTGTTCCTCAAGACCACCCGGTCGGGTCGCCGGCAGGTGCACGAGGTCCTCGCGGTCACCGGCCGGGTGGAAGGCGAGCAGATCGAGACCGCGGCGATCTTCCAGCGCGACGGCGAGCAGCTGCGCTGGGTCGGCGGCTACCCGCCCCATCCTGACCGGTTCACCGACGCCGGCTACGATCTCGCGACGGTGCTCGCCTCATGAGCGGGCTGGGCGTGCTCATCTACCCGACCCTGCTGGTCGGCGGCGTCACCCTCATGCTGCTGAGCCGCCACCAGCCCCGCCACCCCCGGACGGCCGCCGCCCGCGCCGAGCGGCTACGCGACTGGCTGGTGCAGGCAGGGGTCCCAGGCGTCAAGCCTGGCCAGCTCGCCGGGTTCTGTGCGGGGCTGGGTGCGCTGCTGGGCGTGCTGCTCATCGGCGTGAGCGGGTCGCTGTGGATCGGCGTGGCCTTCGGCGCGCTCGGCGCCTACCTGCCGGTGCTGGTCCTCAAGGCACGGCGGCGACGCCGGGTGCGTGAGCTGGAGGAGGTGTGGCCCGACGCGATCGACCACCTCGTCTCGGCCGTCCGCGCGGGGCTGTCGCTGCCGGAGGCGGTCGCCAGCCTCGCCACCCGCGGCCCCGAGCTGCTCCGCCCAGCGTTCGCGCGGTTCGCCGACGCCTACCATGCGACCGGCCAGTTCGCCGCGGGCCTGGACCAGCTCCAAGACGAGCTCGCCGACCCGACCGCCGACCGGGTGGTGGAGGCGCTGCGGCTGGCGCGTGAGGTCGGCGGCACCGAGGTCGGGCGGACCCTGCGGACCCTGTCTGCCTTCCTGCGGGACCACTACCGTGTCCGCAAGGAGCTCGAGGCACGGCAAAGCTGGGTCATCGTCGCCGCTCGCCTGGCCTTCGCGACCCCCTGGCTGGTGCTGCTCATGTTGAGCAGCAGGCGGGACGCGGTTGCCGCCTACCGCGGGCCCGGCGGCGCGCTCGTGCTTGGGATCGGCGCGGCCATGGCACTGGTGGGCTACCAGACCATGCTCGCCATCGGCCGCATCCCACCCGAGGAGCGCATCCTGCGATGATCGGCGTCGCGTTGCTGCTGAGCCTGGGCCTGGTGGTCGGCGTCGGGTTGTGCGTCGGCGCGCTGCCACGCTTTCGTCGCCCACAGCTGGCCAGCCGCCTGGACCCCTACCTGCGGGGCCTGCGGCCATGGCGGTCCCGGCTGGTCTCCGCATCCGACAAGGCGGTGACCCCCTTCCCCACGGCCGAGCGGCTGCTGCGGCCCATCCTCGGCGAGGGCGCCCGCCTGGTTGACCGCTGGTTCGGCGGCTCGGCGTCGGTGACCCGCCGCCTGTCGGAGGCGGGCAAGCGGCACACCCTGGCCCAGTTCCGCGCCGAGCAGGTCCTGTGGGCACTGCTCGGGTTCCTCACCGCGATCCTGCTGACCGCCGCCGTCCCGGCAGCGCTGGGCCGGGGCGTCTCTGCGGTGGCCCTGCTGGGCGCGATCGTGCTGGGCGGCTTGGGCGGTGTCCTGTGTCGCGACTGGTGGCTCACCCACGAGGTCCAGCAGCGGCACGCGCGGGTGCTGGCCGAATTCCCGATGATCGCCGACCTGCTCTGCCTGGCGGTCACTGCGGGTGTGGCGCCTGCCGCCGCGATCGAGCGGATCGTGGCCCGCACCCGCGGCGAGCTGAGCCGCGAGCTCGCCATGGTGCTGGCGGACGTGCGCACCGGCACCCCGTTCACCGCGGCGCTGGAGCAGCTGGCATCCCGCCTGCCGATCCCGCAGGTCGCCCGGTTCGTGGACGGGCTTGTCGTCGCCGTCGACCGCGGCACGCCACTGGCGGACGTGTTGCGGGCGCAAGCCGCCGACGTGCGCGAGCAGCACCGGCGTGGGCTGCTGGAGGCGGGCGGGAAAAAGGAAATCTACATGCTCATTCCCGTTGTCTTCCTCATCCTGCCTGTCGTGGTCCTGTTCGCCTTGTATCCGGGCTTCTTCAGCCTGTCGCAGATCGCCCGATGACCATGGCCGCCCCTGCCGCTCCTGCCCCCCGGCCCGACCGGCGCCGATGGCGCGCCGCCGCCCGGTGGGACCCGTCCCGGCGGCTGGATCCGCGCGGCGAGGGCGGCGCGGCGAGCATCGAGTTCCTGGCCGGGTTTCTGGTGATCGTGGTCCCCCTGGTGTACGCGATCGTGATCATGGCCGACGTCCAGCGGGCAATGCTCGCCACCTCCAGCGCCGCCCGCGAGGTCGGCCGGGTGTATGCCACCGCCACCACCCCGGCCGCGGCCGAGCAGCGTGCCCGCACCGCCTACCAGGACACGCTCGCCAACTACCGCTACTCCCCCACCGACCAGCGAGCCCGCATCCGCCTGGACTCCTGGTGCCCAGCCAGCGCACCAACCACCTGCGCCGACGGATTCGGTCCCGGCGCGGAGATCCGCGTGGTCGTCACCTACCGGGTGCCGATCGCGCGGATCCCATTCCTTGGCGTCGTCGCCGGTCCCAGCCTCACCGTCGGCTCCACCCACCACACCCGCGTCGACCGCTTCCGTGGGCTGGGGTAGATGCGAGGCCTGGACCGCCACACGGCAGCCGGCAGCGAAGACGGCCAGATGCTGGTCTTCCTGATGGGCCTGGTCGGCCTCATCCTGATGGTCCTCGCGCTTGGCTGGGACACGACCAACTGGTTCCTCGGCCATCGTGCGCTCAACAACCTCTCCGACGGCGCCGCCGTCGCAGCCGCCAACGACGTCGACATTGAGGCGTACTACCGCAGCGAGGGACGCACCATCACCGTGCTGACCGCCAACGCGACCGCGACCGTCGCCGCCTACCTGCGCGACACCGCCGGCGACTCTGGCGTGCGCGGCGCGCGCGCCGCCGCCGTCACCGTGGGCTCCTCTCCGGCCGGCCCCACCGTGACGGTCGAGCTCCGCGCCCCCGCCCAAGTGCTGTTCCTCCGCTGGCTTGGCCTGGTCCCCCCCGCCATGTCGGCCGCCGCCACGGCCACCGCGCACGCACGGTAGACGCACGTCGCTCGTGGACATCGCCGGTGCAGGAGCGCTAGCGTCAACGTGGAACAAACCGACTGGAACAGACGGGAGCCAGGTGGTCTCTGCGCAGCGCAAACAGCAAGGCGACGCACGCAAGGACGCGATCGTCGTGTTCATCTACGCCTACCGGCAGGTGCCACCACGGCGGTCGCCGTCCCTGGAGAAGATCGCCGCGGGCGCGCTCGCCACCGTCGACGGCCAGCGTCGCCCGCTGCTTGAGCGCAGCGCGGTCGACTACCACCTGCGCCGCATGCGCGCCGACTGGGCGGACCGCCACCGCGTCCCTGCCCCCTACCGTGGCCTGGTGACTTGGGTCCGCGGCGAGCACAACTCCCTCCGCCTCACGCCCAAAGGCACCCGCCACGCCGAGCAGCTGCTCGCCAGCGACCCCGGCGGATTCGCCGACATCGTCGCGGCCGCCAGGCGCGCGGCCGACCCTGAGCGCGGAGAGCACGCCTCGGAACGCGCACGCACCGCCGGGCAGGGGTAGCTGCCCCGGCGGACACCACGCCCACCCGCCTCGGGATCCCTGATCGCCCCGGCGCCGCGTCGCGCGGTCCGGGACGGCCTGCGCCGTCCGTTCAGCTCCCGTGCGGCACAGCGCTCGCATCCACCGGAACGGTTGCCGCCGCACCATGCGGGCCAACGGCTGGCGACGCAACCCACGGATCTCAAGGCCAGCAGCCAACCGCCGGGCCGCCCATCCCAGCTGGGTCCCGCGCCGCGCGGCGGCCCGGCGAGCTCGTCGCGGATGGCCGCCAGCGTCGCTCGAGCGGATTCCACGGCGTCACCTCAGCCGACCTGTCCGCCACCACCACGCGCTGACGTGCGGTATCGGCCCCCCGCCGTCGCAACGGCATCCGGCACGACCACGGTGGCCGCCGACACTGGACGGACAGCCCCAACCAACGCGTGTAAATGAACGTATACTACACACCGAGAGCGGGGATGGGCCGCTGCACCTCACGAGGGAGACCGTCCCGGCATGTCCGCACGTCGCAGCTCCCAGCCACGCGGCAAGTTTCCGAGGCCGCAACGGCGCCCGACGGGCCACACCCCGGCGAAAGCCGCGCCCGTCGCGGCATGCGCGGCACCGACCAGCCGGCATTGGATGACGCCGCAAAGCTCGGTGCCCGGCGGTGCTCGCTCCGTCAGCCGGCCGGCCCCAGCTCCCCCGCCGGTCCCCCGCCGTCACCAGCTCGTGGCCGGTCGCGGAACCGCGACCCGCTTGGCGCTGCTGGTGCCGTCCCACGCGTTGGCGACAGAAGGGAGGCGGCCGGCTTAGCACTCGCCAGCAGCCAGCCGCCTGGCCAGCGGATCCAGACACGCGAAAGGCCCCGGGGCCAACCGGGGCCTGTCGAAAGCCTTCTCGGGAGGTT
>WNFZ01012765.1_pt1 | contig 12827 bp, 13 predicted proteins | sample 5400081 | NCBI WGS metagenome assembly WNFZ01 (sample SAMN13153365, study PRJNA577476) | soil metagenome | isolation source: 80 cm soil or saprolite under grassland replicate 1 | place: USA:California | collected 2016-06-15
TGCAGCGCATCATTATACATACAGCTTTGTTGATGCAGAAGCTGATTCGTATGCTGCTCATATTAAGGTAGAGAGTGGTGCTTACAGGTATAATGTATTGCATAAAGAGTGGGCACTTAAAGATATTGTGTTACACATGGGTGGCCTGCATAATATAGAAAATAGTATTCCTTCAATAACGGTGGCGAAATATTTGGGAATTGATGACGAGCAAATAAGATCAGCGATTGCTTCCTTTACAGGGGTTAAGAGAAGGTTTGAATATATTCTCAAGCCTTCTTCTTTCCCCGCCAAAGAGGATCGCAAAGAAGCGGTGCTGATCGATGATTATGCACATCATCCTGAAGAACTGAAAGCGTTGATTAGCGGAGTAAGAAGTTTATTTAAAGAGGAAAAATGCACAGTGATCTTTCAACCGCATTTATACAGCAGAACAAAAGATTTGGCTGAGGAGTTTGCTGAAAGTCTTGACATGGCTGACGAAGTAATTCTCTTACCCATTTATCCTGCAAGAGAATTACCGATCAAAGGAGTGAGCAGTGCAATGATCCTGGATAAGATGAAACTAACAGAAAAAAAATTGTTGAGTAAAGAAGAAATGCTGGAATGGGTAAAAGAACATCAGCCAAAATTATTGGTGATGTGCGGTGCAGGCGATATTGATTCTTTGATTGAACCTGTAAAAAAATTGCTTGAAAGAAAAGATGCGAATTAATAAGTATGTGGAAGAAACCTTTGCGCATAGCAGTTTGGAGTTTAACGGCGGTTGGCACATGCACCCTGCTTGTTGCTGCTGTGCAAAAAAGGGAAGAAAAGAAATGCGCAGATATAAAAATTGAAATCAATGGTGCGCATAATCATGTGTTCGTTGATAAAAAAGATATACTGGAGTTAATACATGAAAATGGCGCTGCAAAGGAAAAAGAAATATCGGTGATTGAGTTAAGAAAGATTGAGGAAGAGATAGAGAAAAATGCATGGGTGAAAAAAGCAGAGTTGTTCTTTGATAATAAACAGGTATTGCATGCAAACATTGAGGAGCGCGAGCCGATGGCAAGGGTGTTTACACTGCAAGGCAAATCATATTATATTGACAGCAGTTGCAACCGCTTGCCCTTAAGTGATAAACTTTCAGCACGTGTTCCCATGTTTACATCCTTTCCTTCTGATAAAAAAATATTGAGCCGCCCTGATAGTTTGGTATTAATGGATATAAAACAAATCGCGCAATTTATTGAACAAGATAGTTTCTGGATGGCACAGGTTGCGCAAATTGATATCACTTCGCAAAGAACTTATGAAATGATACCGGTAGTTGGCGACCAGTTGATAAGAATAGGAGATGCAAAAAACCTTGATGAAAAATTTACAAAGCTGAAGAACTTTTATAAACAGGTGTGGGCCAAAACCGGGTTTGAAAAATATAAAGTAATAGACGTGCAATATACAAACCAGGTAGTGGCTACAAAAAGAGGTGCAGGCAAAGTATATATGGATACTGCAAAAGCTATGCAGCAGTTTAGCAATACATCTCAGCAAATAAAATCAGCGTTGAATGATACTGCATTTGCTGTGCCTGTTGTGAAACCATCTGTTGCAAAAGATTCCTTGGCGAATGATGTAAAGAAGAATGATATTAAAAAGAAAAAAACAACAAATCCTGCAACGACAACTGTCAGGAAAACGAATAATGTTGTTGCAATTAGAAAGCAGCCAAAGGCTGTAATGAAGAAGCACTGAGATGGTGAGTGGTGAATAGTGAGTGGTGTTGCCGGATTCAAGTTATGAGATGTCGGTATAACTGGAAACTGATAAAAGCAGAGAAATGATTAGAACGTACAAGAGAGTGACACAACGAAAATGAGTAACGAATCATAAGCTGGTTACATAAAAAATCAAGCGTCAAGAACCAAGAATCAAGAACCAGGATGCAAGAATCAAGGAATTAGAAATTAAAATAATAAAACAATAAACTTTTTCAATCAACAACAAACAACTAAAACACAGATTATGAACCAAAGCACTAATGTTACAGTAACAGTGCCTAAAATGCCGGCATCTGACGAGGAGTCGCCGATCATTGTTGGTCTTGACATTGGTACTACTAAGATTGCAGCTATTGCCGGACGAAAAAATGAGTTTGGCAAACTGGAGATTCTTGGTTTTGGCCGTGCAAACAGTAACGGTGTTCAACATGGACAGGTGTTGAATATTGACCAAACAATCAAAGCTATTCACCAGGCATTAGAAAACTGCGCTGAGAGTAATCCTGATCTTGAGATTAATGAAGTGTATGTAGGTGTTGCGGGTCATCACATCAAGAGCTTGCAAACACGTGGTGATATTGTTCGCCAGGAACCGGACATCGAAATCAAGCAATGGGAAATTGACCATTTGGTAGACAATCAGCGTAAAACATTTATTCCTGCAGGGGATCAGATCATTGATGTGATACCGCAGGATTTTCAGGTTGATAATTTTCAAAACATTAAAGACCCTGTTGGTTACAATGGTGTAAAAGTGGGCGCTAATTTTCATATTATCACAGGCGACAGAAATGCTATTCGTAACATTAATCGTGCAGTGGAAAGAAGTGGGTTAAAAACAAAAGATCTCGTGCTGCAACCACTTGCCTCTTCCAGTGCTGTTATGAGTGACATAGATATGGAAGCCGGTGTTGCTATACTGGATATTGGTGGTGGCACAAGTGATCTTGCTGTGTTTTATGAAGGCACATTAAGACATACTGCCGTTATTCCTTTTGGAGGTGAAAATATTACCAATGATATACGCATGGGTCTTGGTGTTTTAAAAAGTCAGGCAGAAGCTATGAAAGTGCAGTTTGGAAGTGCATTGGCGAATGAAGCAAAACTAAATGCATTTATTACGATTCCCGGATTGAAAGGAATGCCAGCAAAAGAGATCAGCGTAAAAAATCTTGCAAATATTATCCAGGCAAGAATGAGTGAGATACTTGATTTTGTTACTTATCATTTTAAACAGGTTGGCATGGATAACCGGGCTTTGAATGGAGGTATAATTCTTACCGGTGGCGGATCACAGCTTACTCACCTGATTCAATTAACAGAATATATTACAAGTTTGAATGCAAGAATTGGTTATCCTACAGAACATCTTGCACCCAATCATATTGATGAATTAAGAAAGCCAATGTATTCAACATGTATTGGGTTAATACTAAAAGGCTATAGCGATTATGAAAACAAGAGAAAGGAATTTGAGAACAGGTTTAAGAAAGTAATAGTGCCCGACAGTTTAAAGAAAGATGAGTTTGTTGCAGAAACAACTGCTGTGTTAAAAAATGAAGCGGTAGATACAGGAAAACGTAAAGGGCTCAACAGCTTCTGGGACAAATTCAAAGACAGCATTATTGATCTTTTTAAGGAAGAAGGAGATATGGAAATAAAATAAAAATGAAAATTAAAAAATTTTAATGTTGCAGAAAATGTTGAAAAAATAAAAAAGAATTTGACTTAACATCATAAAATAAAAACTTACTTACTCATCCAAATTAAAACAGTTGTTATGATTCATTTTGATTTGCCGAAACAAAAATCATCTATCATCAAAGTGCTCGGTGTAGGTGGTGGCGGAAGCAATGCAGTAAACTTCATGTACGCACAAAACATTGAAGGAGTTGATTTCATTATTTGTAATACAGATGCCAAAGCGTTGGAGCAAAGTCGTGTGTCCAATAAAATTCAGTTAGGACCACATTTAACGCAGGGACTTGGTGCAGGCGCTAATCCTGAGGTTGGTAAACAGGCTACAGAGGAATCACTTGAAGAAATACGCCGCATTCTTGAAGTGAATACGAAGATGGCGTTTATTACTGCAGGCATGGGTGGGGGCACGGGAACAGGCGGTGCACCGATTATTTCAAAAATTTGCCGCGAGGTCGGCATTCTTACTGTTGGTATTGTAACCACTCCTTTTGCTTTTGAAGGTCCGCGTCGTTTAAAACAAGCTGAGGAAGGCATCAGGCAAATGCAGCCTTATGTTGATACACTGCTCGTCATAAGCAACGATAAATTGCGCATACAGTATGGCAATTTAAAAATGACAGAAGCATTTGGAAAAGCCGATAATGTATTGGCAACAGCAGCAAAATGTATTACGGACATTATCAACAGTAAAGGAACAATTATCGTTGACTTTGCTGATGTATGTACTGTTATGAAAAACGGTGGCGTAGCTATTCTTGGCAGTGCAACTGCAGAAGGAGAAGACAGGGCACAGAAAGCTATAGAAGAAGCATTGAATTCACCGCTGCTGAATGATAGTGACATTCGTGGTGCAAAATGGATACTGGTAAATATAAACAGTGGCCAGGGCGAGCAGGAATGTACGATGGATGAATTTGAAATAATCAACAATTATCTGCGCACGCAAAGCGGCGATAATACAGATCTTATTATCGGTACAGGTTATGATAGTGCATTGGGCAACAGAATAGGCATTACAATTATTGCAACTGGTTTTGAATACAAAGATCCTTTTTCAAAAAAGCAACCTGCTGAGAAAAAACCAGCGTCTGCTGATGAAAAGATTGTAATGACACTTGGTGTTGATGGTGAAGAGAAAAAAATGTTTAACCAGCAACCGCTTCCATTTACTGATAAAGATCCGTTTGCACCAAAACTTATAGAAGAAGAACAGGAGCCGGCACATACTTTATCAACTGTTGTATTTATGCAAACTCAGGAGGAAGCACCGAAGAAAACAAAAGTGGTTGAATCTAATGAGCGTGTACATTTTGAATTGTTTGCAGAAAAAGAAGAAACAACAAAAAAGCCTGAGCAGCAAAATGGAACTGCACAATCAAAGCCTTCAGCAGAGCAGGAAATAAAATATGTAGAAAAGAAAATTCCTGCACAATCAAAAACGTCAACAGGCTTTTTAAATAAACCAAAAAATATTTATGCGGATGCATCGCTTTTTGAACAACCACCTCAGCCTGTAATAAAGGAAGAGCCGCCAGTTCAGCAGCAAATGCCTGAGCCTGTAATGAAGGCGCAACCGGCAACGCCGCAACCTTTGCCTGAAAAGGAACCTGAACTACCGATGTTTTTAAAAGAAGAACCATTGCCTGAAGACAATGTAGACTTTCAGTTGGTAATTAAAGAAGAGGAGCCGCCCAAAACACACCCGGTATTTTCACCGGAAACAACATTGGATGATCTGCTGCACAATGAAGAAGAAGAACAGAAACGTCGTGCTGCGGAACGCATCAGCAAGTTGCGTAATCTTTCTTTCAACATGAATTCTGCAGATGCCAATACGGAGTATGATAATGTGCCTGCTTATGTGCGCAGAAATATGGAGTTGTTTGGCAACACGCTTACATCTGTTGAACAGTTCTACAGCAAGTACACTGTGAAGAAAGATGAGAATGATGAAACACAGATATCAAGCATCAATACTTTTTTGGATGGGAAAAAACCTGATTAATAGTAAAACCTCCGATTGTGTTTTTTAGTTGTTATCCCCTGGTTTTATACCGGGGGATTTTTTTTTGATGGTTTTTATGAGCCAAACTGTATTGCTGCTATTTTGCTTTGATTCCCGTACGTACCGGTACGGACAGACGCCGCACTTGTACTTGTGAATACATTGCGATATACATGTCAATTTTAAAATTGTTTCTGGCAAATTTGTTTATCACTAAACATCCAATGACTTATATTGTTATTCATTTCGAGGAATGTTTATTTATGCCTACCGTACTCATTACTGGTGGAACAGGTCTTATAGGATCAGCATTATCTCCGATGCTTATTGACAAAGGATATAAAGTAATTATTCTTACACGAAATAAATCAGATGTCAGCCATCAAACATCCGGGATAACCTATGCAGAATGGGATGTTGAAAAAGAAATTATAGATAAAGATGCTGTAGCGAAGGCAGATTATATTATTCACCTTGCAGGAGCGAATCTCAGTGAAAAAAGATGGACAAAAAAACGCAAAAAAGAAATAGTAGAAAGCAGAACGGAAAGTAGTGCATTGCTTGTAAAAGCTTTAAAAGAAAATACCAATCATGTAAAAGCTGTGGTAAGTGCATCTGCAATTGGGTGGTATGGCGCTGATACCAATACATCTTTACAAAAAGGTTTTCATGAAGAAGATCCGGCAGCATTGGATTTTCTTGGGGAAATATGTAAACAATGGGAGCAAGCCATTAAGCCTGCAGAAACATTGGGCAAGCGTTTGGTGATTATAAGAACTGCTATTGTATTAAGCAATATGGGAGGCGCTTACCCGGAATTTAAAAAGTCATTAAAATTTGGTATTGCAGCGATATTAGGCAGTGGTAATCAAATTATGAGCTGGATACATATTGAAGATATTTGCCGCATCTATATACATGCTTTGGAAAATAATATCAGTGGCGTATTTAATACTGCAGCGCCGCATCCCGTAAGCAATAAAACATTGATGCTTAAACTTGCAAAAGCAGTAAGAGGAAAATTTTTTATTCCTCTTCACGTTCCCTCATTTGCATTGAAATTAGTACTTGGAGAAATGGGCACTGAAGTATTAAAAGGCGTAACGGTAAGTCCGGCAAAAATAAAATCTGCTGGCTTTCAGTTTATATATCCTTCTATAGATGCCGCGATAAATAACCTTACTAAATAACGAAGATAGTTTGTAGTTTGGAGTTTTGCAGTTGAAGTATCTTGTCTTTTTTGCAAACCAATTCCTAATTCCCAATTCCCTTTCTCTTGCTTCTTTACAAATCATCCGTTTCAAACTTTCTCTTGCTAAAAAAGAAATATGCAGCGAGATAAGCGAGCACCAATGCTAACTGCAATGTTGTATTTACTTCATTAGGTGAAATTTGTTGTTGTACCTTTTCCAGGAAAGGTAAAGGCAGTAATTCATCACTGCTTTGAATAGGGAGATATTTTCCTGAACCATTTGCATAATGATTCAACGCCTGAACTAACACATTTTCCAACACAATTGTATAAAGGAAGAATACGCCAATTGAAATTCCGCTTCGCTTAAAAAGCAGGCTGAAGAAAACTGCAAGCCAGCAATAACTTAAGGTGCGTTTTAAAAGAAAATTCATTCGTCACAATTATGATTATAAGCAACCCGGCGATGAACAAAAGAAAACTGCTCACGTATGATGTCATCGCCCATACTTTTGGAAAAGCGTAAGGTGGTCCGCCTAAAAATAATTTGGCAGCATCACCTGCATTCTTATCGTGGTATATTTTCCATTGTATTACGTAAACAATATAATTGATTCCCCAAATGCTCAGCAGGTATAGTGTAGAAAGTATCCAAAAGGTTCTGTAATTTTTTACTTTCAGCCATTCTATTTTTAATAATTGCAACATAATCTTTATTGATTGGTGAGTTCAAGGAATTTTGTTTCAAGACTTTTTTTCTTTAAGCGAAGATGATTAAGCACAATACCATTATTGAAACAGTGCACATTTATTTTTTCAAGGTTTGCAAGGCCAACGGGAAAAAGTAATTGTATATACTCATTTTGCTTTTTGATAGTTGTATAACCATTTAAAGAGTGCAAAGCCTGTTCTAATAATTGCATGTTTGCAGCACCAATTTCCACAATATCTTCATTCACCAAAACTTCATCTACCTTGCCGGCCGCTAAAAGATTGCCAATTTTTAATATGCCTACATGCGTACAAACTTTCTCCACCTCATCCAGTAAATGACTTGCCATGATGATAGTTTTTCCTTCTGCCGCTATGCTTTTTATCAGCTCTCTTATCTCTGCAATGCCAACAGGATCGAGACCGTTTGTTGGTTCATCAAAAACCAAAACGTTCGGGTCGCCTAATAAACAAGAAGCAATAGCAAGTCTTTGTTTCATGCCGAGGGAATATGTACTGAACTTGCTTGTCTTGCGCTGATACAAATTAACTTTATGCAATACCTCATCAATTTGATCAAGCCCTTTTCCTTTTATTTCTGCAGCAATACGTAAATTTCTTTCACCCGATAAATAGTGATAAAAATTTGGCGTCTCCAGTAAAGTACCAATCTGCCTTCGTATAGCTCCGGTTGGAGGTGCGCCAAAAAATAAAAAACTGCCTGAAGTTGGGCGAAGAATATCCATGATAATGCCGAGCATCGTTGTTTTGCCGCTTCCGTTTGGCCCGAGAATGCCAAACACACTTCCTTCCGGAACGGAAAAAGAAACATTGTTCAATGCGCGGATTTTACCATAATATTTGGTAATGCCATTAAGCGTTAATACATCCACAAAATTTTTTTTGAAAATTATGATATTATATGGTGTGTGCAATAATCTTTTTGAAAGTGCAATTGATGGGATGACCGTTAAGATGTTGCTGTAATCGACGAACGATTGCTACTGTTTGTTTTTTATTTTTTCAAATTTTTCTGACAGTCCAGCTAGTTCGTTTATCTGCGCCCCAGCACCTTCTGTTCCAAAACCCATGGTGCCAAGACATAATTCAGAAACTTTCAATCCAGATCTTCCTAATAATTTGTATTTCATAAGTTTTAATTTAAAGTAAAGTCAGAACTTAGGCATAATACTGTTATTATTTGTTAAACAATATGGTGCGAATTATTATTTAAAAAAATGATTAGATAAGATACACTGCTACAGTTCATAGCGACACCGCTGCTAAGTATATAAAAAAATCTCAACTCACCGGCACAAGTAAAATAATTGAAACGCCTTTTTTATCGGAGAGTATATCCCAATTCCCCCTTAATAAGTTTTGCTCTTTGTTTCATTTCTTTCTTGCTGTGTTCGGCTTCTGCTCCTGAATTAAAATTCGTCTTGCTGTTTTATATTTTCAATAAAAGTTTTCCTGAAGAAAGATCAACATTAAGGAGGCTAAGCGATCCATTTGCATTTTCTGCAATGTTTCGCAAAGCTTCTTTAAAAATGAGGAAGAATTCATGATGTGCTTTCATATCAAGCTTTACAGATTTTACCTTCTCTTCCACTGCCATTCTAATGTTTGTACTGTGCGCATTTTGCAAGCCTTCCGCGCAAGAATGGATGGTGATACGTTTTATTCCCGATATTTCAAAAGCAGGGAGTTATTTCAAAGCAACAACATGGTAACTTAAGTTGCAACATGATAACTTTGCATTGAAAGCCTATCAGATAAACACATCTTACGGGCTTTTTTATATAACTAAAACCTTGCTTATGCTTAATACTGTTCCCGCATATGTTACAGCAGTTTTTATTCTAACTGTATTGTTAACATTATGGTTGTTTGTAAAGTCAACAAAAAATAAAACTCTCGTTACAATCATCTCCCTTGCATGGCTTGCATTGACCGGTGTGTTAGCATATACTGGATTTTTTAAAAACACTTCCGGTTTACCACTTCATTTTATTTTTGCTATTGCACCACCTTTGCTCACTATTATTTTATTATTTGCAACAAACGGCGGCAGAAGGTTTATTAATAATATTGATCTGCGCACCATAACCTTATTAAGTATAGTTCGTATTCCTGTTGAGTTTGTTTTGTACTGGCTGTTTATGAATAAGGCTGTACCTGAATTAATGACTTTCGCAGGTAGAAATTTCGATATTCTTTCAGGCATCACAGCACCGATTGTTTATTTTATTTGTTTCAAAAACAATATTGTTATTAATAAAAGATTGCTTTTAATATGGAATTTAGTTTCGCTCTTGCTTCTTTTAAACATTGTTGTTAATGCAATTCTTTCTCTTCCTTTTCCTTTTCAGCAGTTTGCATTTAATCAACCAAATATTGCGGTATTATATTTCCCGTTTATATGGTTACCTTCTTTTATTGTAATGATAGTTTTGTTTAGCCATTTGATTGCAATAAGCAGATTAACAAAAAAATGAACACAAAGTATATCACAAAGGACGCTAAGTTTGAAACGAGGTTGATTTATATGGATAATCATTTAATTTTTTAATTTCAGCTATATTAATATTAACATGTTCATCCAGTCTTTACACCTGTTAACAAATGATCTTGCCGCAACAAAAAAATTTTATACAGAGCTGCTGCAGACACCCATCATTAAAAAATCAGAGCAATATATTTCATTCGCATTTGGACATTCTACGCTTAGCTTTCATGCGTCCTATGAAAACGATCCCTTTTATCATGTTGCGTTTTCCATACCAAACAATAAATTAGATGAAGCACTTAAATGGGTAGGTGAAAAAACTAATATTCTTCCCTATTCTGAAAAAGAAATTATTGCAGATTTTATTGGCTGGAATGCAAAAGCGTTTTATTTCCACGACAACAATCAAACATGAGTTTAATACTCTCTTTCATATTCCCTATTTTGAAAAAGGTCCGCGCCTGCAAGATTTCGCCGTAATGGGTGATGCCGATGGAATGTTTATCGTTTCAAAAACCGGGCGTGGATGGCTGCCAACTATGCGACCTTCAGAAAAGCACTGGACAAAAGTGCTGGTAGAAAATGATGGTGTGAAGAATGAATTTGTATTTGAATAATTTTTGGGTTATCAGAAGAATTACTTATGCGTCATCACATTGCCTTCCTTATCCAATTCAAGAAAAGGATTATAAGCAAATTCCCAATAGTTGTCTTCTATGTCAGCAATGTAACCACGATAGCCACCCCAAAATACTTTTTCCGGCTCTTTAATTATTTTTACTCCTTTATGCCTGAGTTCATCAAACGCTTTGTTTACCTCTTCTTCAGAATTAAAATTTATTGCAAGTGCAAATCTTTTAAACCCTTGCCCATCCTGTGGCACACCAGCATCTTCTGCTAATTCATTTGCGGGAAAGAGCCCGAGAATAAAACCATTCAGTTTAAAGAAAGCGATGCCATCACTATCTTTAATTGTTGTCCACTCAAATTTCTCTTTATAAAAATTTTTCATTTTGTCGAGGTCATTAACGCCTATTGTTAGAAAGCTAATTTGCTGTTTCATAGTGCTGTCTTATTTTATTAAATTATCAAACCTTTTTGCGTTCTTAAGCACAAATAAAGCATCAGCGGTTATCCATTCATTCATCTTGTATTTGCTTGCGCCACCCCAGTTCATGTAGTCAGCGCTTAATTGAAATGTGTCTGACACTTTATAGTAACTTCCTTCCGCGGGCCAGCCACCTCCAAGCAGCATTTTGCTTTGCAATAAATCCAATGCATCAACGCATCCCGGATCGTTTATTAGCCCTGCCTCAGCCATTACTTTTAAGCCTCCTAAAATATCGTAATGCCAATACAAGGGATAATGTAATTGTGTAAACTCTTTATGAATAATTTCTCCTGTTCGCTGACTTTTGAATAAGTTTCTTTTCAAAAAAACTTCTGCAGCCTTTTTTACAACTTCTTCAATTTGTTTATCATTTTTAATTTTTGCATAAAGAGCAAGACCGCGAACAGGCAACAAAGTTTCCATAAAGGATGAATGTTTGGCAGCAGGGTTTTTATCACAATTCCAACCGCCGTCGGGCCATTGCCAACACAATAGCCGGTCAACTAAATTATCAATACGTTTATCTTCCAAACCTAACTTTAAAAGCATGTATAATGCATTACCCTGTTGTGAAGCACAGCGTCTGTATTTTCCATTCATTACAGGCACACCTTCTTTTTGATATGCTTTTACTTTTTTGTCTGCTTTGAATTCTTTATAGTAATGTGGCGATAACCAAAAATCAAGAATCTGATCTTTTGCAGCAATCAGTGAATGATCGCCAGGCGGATAACCAATATCAGCAAGTGTAGCTAAAATCCAGTGAGCACCCTGCCATTTATCATATACATTTCTTTGACTGATAATTTTGCCTGTACTGTTTTTGTTTGATAAAAGCTTTTTAACACGGCTTGAATTTTTTATTTCATTCTGCAATTGCAACAATCCTGGTGAAGCGGGATTTTCTTCTAAAACATGCACTCGTATTTTCCAGCGAATGGATGGTTCCTCTGATTGCAAAAGCCGTTCAATTATATGAGAGATGTTTTTCAAGATGAAAAGAATTTATCAATTGCAAATTATTATTAACCTGTAATAAATGATTTCATTTGCTGAATAAAGTTATTGCAGTATTAGTCACGTGTTTCCTGACTTTTGGTCTTTTATACTTTGCGCGATAAAATTTCACAATTAAAGAACAAGAAACGAGAATATAAAATCGTAAATCACATATCGTAAATCGTAATTCCTGATTCACAAATCGTAAATTTTTTTGCTTATATTCATAGAATGATAAACTTCTCTTCTCCCATTGCCGGTTGTATGCGCTGGGGTAAATGGGGAGCCGGTTTCAGTACCCGTGAATACCGCTTAATAATTGATGAATGCCTTGGCAATGGCATCACTTCTTTTGACCATGCAGATATTTATGGTGATTATACAACAGAGGCAGAGTTTGGTGAAGTATTAAAAGATGCACCATCGTTAAGACAAGAAATGCAAATCATTACCAAATGTGGTTTACAAAAATTAACACGCAACCGCCCACAGCATCAGATAAAAAGTTATAACACCAGTAAAGAGCATATCATTGCTTCAACTGAGCAATCGCTTAAAAATTTTCACACAGATTATATTGATGTATTACTTATACATCGCCCGGATCCTTTGCTTAATCCCGGGGAAGTTGCAGAGGCAATAACAACATTACAGCAGCAAGAAAAAATTTTACATTTTGGTGTTTCTAATTTTTGGCCATACCAGGTTGACCTTTTGCAGAAATTTATTCCTGTTCAATTTAATCAACTGGAAGTTTCAATAATTCACTTGTACCCATTCATCAATGGCATGCTTGATCATTGTTTGCAGCACAACATAATTCCTATGGCGTG
>WNFZ01011545.1_pt1 | contig 12823 bp, 9 predicted proteins | sample 5400081 | NCBI WGS metagenome assembly WNFZ01 (sample SAMN13153365, study PRJNA577476) | soil metagenome | isolation source: 80 cm soil or saprolite under grassland replicate 1 | place: USA:California | collected 2016-06-15
GCCGCGCGATATTCCTTCAAAATGGATTCCGACAGATAAGCACCTCCTGAAAAAATTTGAGGCTTAAAGGTTTCTGGATGAGTCAAGATCAGCCCGAGATCCGAGTAGATGGGCGCTAGGCGTGTTTTGATATCAATGACGCAGACCTTTTTATCGTTGGAATAAAGGACGTTGTCGCATGTCATATCTGCATGGGATTGCGAAAACAGCATCGTATCGATTTGCATATTTTCTAGTTTGCGCGAAAACGAATTTAGGATAGATTGCGCGTTAGCACGTCCGTGACTATAACCTTCCAAATGCAAGGCGTATTCTTTTACAACGTCAAGAATATCTCTAGTTGTGTAGGCTGTCTCCTCAGGAGGGAACATATCGTGATGGAAATATCGCAGCCACTTACCGGTTTTGGTAGCAGCATCCACCAGGTCACTCATGCATGCCCCATTTTTAGAGGATCGCTGAGCAATCAGAATCTCCCTCAATGTACGTGATGGAAATTCCTCCATCATGATTGCATGATATTTTTCAAAGTACTCAAGGGGACGAATTACTCCAAAATCATCTTTCATGCCCGATAACCAGCTAAACACGTATTCCAGAGAGCTATACTCAGTGGGAATATTTGTATGGATGTTGGCAGCGACTGCGCGCCAAAGGGAGTCCATTTTGGGGTTGCGACGGATCTTAACGAGCACCGTTTTCTTCTCTCCCATGGAACGGGTGATCGGGTAGCGGAGAATAAAACAATTTCGATAAGAACGAATTTCCGGATCATGCGTGTCAAGGCGCGCACCTTCTCCATACCAGGCATCCAGGGAAGTGGTAATTTGCGTAGTGATGTTGGCAATAATGGATTTATCTTTTTCGTTTGGACGATAATGTACGACCGTCATGCTGCAGTTCTCCTATTTTTCTACTACTGTTAGGATGCTGACGATATTTTTCCGAAACCTTTCTCCAACTACCTTCCAGGAATAGCGTTCCTTTGTGAGTTGAAAGCTTTGCTCTCCAAATGAGCGACACAGCTGTGGATCTTTTAGCAATTTCAATAAAGCATCTGCAATTCCTTGAACATCTCCCGGCGCGATGAGCCAGCCATTCTTGCCGTCCTCCACAAAATCAGGGATGGCTCCGACGCGGGTTGCCACAATAGGGAGGTGGGCAGTCATCGCTTCGATGAAGGCGATTCCAAAGGGCTCAAGGTGAGTAGGCAAACAGAACACATTCGCTTGTTGATAATATTGATCCAGTTCTTCCGGCCGGACTTGACCGATCACTTCACAGTTTTGGATATGAATTTCCGGTCTTGCGCCAACGATCTTCAGATGCGCGTCAGGGCATTGTTCGCGCACAAGCTGAAATGCCTCGATCAAATCGGCTCCGCCTTTGCGCAGCCAATCCAACCCGACGAAGAGAATTATTGGCTGCGCGTAGTCAGTATTCTGTGCTTTTCTCTCGCTGAGAGTCGCGTTGCTCCCAGCGTAAACGAGAACAACCTCCTCAGCCGGGCGAGCGTATTCTTCGATTACCGAGCGGCGCACGTTAGAACTGCGGACAAAGGTCAACGCTGCGTTTTGATAAATCTCCTTTTCAAGAGCGATCCATTTTGGAGAATACAGATTCTTGCGATTTGCTGCATAGTTCAAATTTTCTAGATGGGTGTGATCGGTATAAATGAAGTGTGGAACGCCCGGTGCGCTTGCATCAAATAACGATTGCATCTGAAATGAAAACGAGTAGTCTCCTTCCGTGACCCTGCTTCGAACGAGGTGTCGGACCTGATGGAATATATAAGGCGTGCGCCAAAAGGCGAGCCTGAATTTTTTTCTGCGTAATGCAATGTCTATGCCGTAATGAAGAGCGGTGGCGATGCCGTTGACCAGAACGATGTCCGGTCGTTGCCTGACCAGTGTGGATACATCGATTACATCCACTTCATGATCAGGAAATTGTTCTTTGATTACCCCCTCCACGATGCGATTTGCCAGGGGCCATGCTTTCGGTCGAATGAAAGCAATGCGCTTCCTTTTATCCATCATTTATCCTGTTTTTATTCATAGCTCATTACTAAAGTTAACGTTCGGTTAATTTTACACTAAAACAAAACGGCGAGGTTCGAATTTTGTAACACACGATTGATTCCCCTATTAGGGAAAATCATTCCCCTCCCTAGAGGGGGATAATCCACTTGCCCATCACTTGGATTGCTCGTACAATCAGGGCGGTACCAAAGTATTACTTCAAGAAGAAACGGGAAAGGAAACCATTTTCATGACCGACCTAAAACAATTTGGTGAAGGAATCATCAACAATCTTGAGCAGGTGATCGTGGGAAAGTACCAGTCCGTGGAACTGGTCGTGATCGGTTTGTTATGTCAGGGACATGTTTTGATCGAGGATGTGCCGGGTGTGGGAAAGACGATGCTGGCGCGCAGTCTTGCTAAATCGCTGGATTGCACCTTCAATCGGATCCAGTTTACTCCTGATATGCTTCCCAGTGATGTGACAGGCGTTTCGATTTTCAATCAGCAGCAGCGTGAATTTGAATTTCGTGCTGGTCCGATCATGGGACAGATCATCCTTGCCGACGAAGTCAACCGCGCCACGCCGAAGACACAAGCCTCATTGCTCGAAGCCATGGAGGAAAAACAGGTCACTGTGGATGGCATAACGCATATGCTTCCCCGGCCGTTCATGGTGCTTGCCACGCAGAACCCCATCGAATACGAAGGAACATTCCCTCTCCCGGAGGCGCAATTAGACCGCTTCCTTTTGCGCGTACGTTTAGGGTATCCCACTCCAACAGAGGAGATAAGGGTGTTGAATCAGCAGCAGTTCCGACATCCAATTGAAGCGTTGAAGCCAGTGGTACAGGTCAAGGAATTGCTCGACGCGATTGAAGCGGTTCGTCAGGTGTATGTGGCTCCCACGATCCAACGTTACATTATTGATCTGGTTGGACGCACACGCCAAAGTGGTGATGTTTACCTAGGAGCGAGTCCACGCGGCAGCTTGGCGTTATTCCGTGCGGGACAGGCACGCGCGGCCTTGCAAGGGCGTGATCACGTGTTGCCCGATGATATCAAAGCACTTGCAGTAGCTGTTCTTGGACATCGGATCATCGTTTCGCCTGCCGCGCGTTTACGTGAATTGAGTGCAGACCGCATTGTGCAGGAAATTGTTTATAGCGCACCAGTGCCTGGTGGCGATTATCAGGCATCCGCAGAAAAGGAAAAAGTCAAAACCAAGTGACACCCGCTCGCATCTTCGTTTTATTGGTCTTAACTGTCGGCGCCATAGGGACAGCAGTCAATGGCGGCACCATTTACGTGCGGCTGCTTTATCTCGGTGGATTGCTCATTATTTTGGCCTGGTTGCTAACCATATTTTCTTTGCGCGGCATTAAAGTGGATCGGACCGCCCGTTCGCAGCGCGGGAGCGTCGGCGATATCTTCGAAGAACATTTCGAAATTTCAAATACCAGCCGTATACCCAAGCTTTGGCTGGAAGTTGCCAACGGGTCAAATATTCCCAACCCAACTGGTTCTCGCATCGTGACCCTTTTACGCGGTAAACAAAAACGTATTTACACAACCCGAACATGGCTCACCAGCCGTGGCGGATTCTTACTCGGTCCCACGACTGTCACATCGGGTGACCCGTTCGGAATCTTCCGTGTGTCAAAAGAATTTCCCGCGAAATCCTCGCTAGTTGTGCTGCCATTACTCTTCCGCGTAAATGAATTTCTTTCGCCGCCTGGGCTTTTACCTGGAGGCAAAGCCATCCGCCGTAAATCCATAGATGTTACACCGCATGCCTCGGGTGTTCGCGAATACATCCCTGGTGACCCGATGAAGCGCATCCATTGGCCCACCAGTGTTCGCCGTGATCAATTGATGGTAAAGGAATTCGAACAAGATCCGCAATCAGAAGTGTGGCTGTTTCTCGATACCCACAAAGGTGTCCACTACTCCCGACCGCAACAAGTGACCGAGTCATATCCCATCGATGATTTGCTGTTGCTACGCCGCCGTGAGATCAAATTGCGGCCCTCTTCACTTGAATATGCCTCAAGCATTACTGCTTCTCTTGCGCATTATTTTATTGGTCAACGTCGCGCAGTGGGATTTGTGACGGCGTCGAATCGAAACTATAAGGTAATCCCGGCGGAACGAAGCGAACGACAGGAGGCCAAGATCCTCGAAGAACTCGCGTTCCTCCAAGCCGAGAGTGCATACACATTGCCCGGTCTCGTCACGGCACAAATGGGGCAACTGCCTCAGGGAAGCAGTGCCATCCTTATTACACCAATGATTTGGTCTGAGTTGTTGCTAGCGGTGGATAGTTTGCAGCGGCGCAACCTGAGACCCGTAGTAGTTCTATTGATGATTGAATCGTTTGGAAGCCGTACGAGTAATGAAGAGCTCGCACAATCCCTCGTGGAACGCAATGTGCCGGTCTGCCGCATCTATTGTGATGCAGACCTTTCGGAAACCCTCTCAAAATTTTCTGCAAATACATTTGCAAAGGATGCGTCATGGCGCCAGCCCGTGTTATCACACTTGACTTAAATTTTCAGGGACGACCGCATGCGATTGCCGCCTATTTGATTCGACATGCCGACGGCGCGGTACTCATCGAAAGCGGACCCGGTTCGACTCTTCCCGCTCTCATGGCTGGCCTGGCAAATGAAGGTTTATCGCCCCGGGATGTGACTCATGTTCTGCTGACGCATATCCATCTCGATCACGCCGGCGCGGCGGGCTGGCTGGCTCAACAGGGCGCGAAGATTTATGTGCATCCCGTTGGTGCGCCGCATATGATTCACCCCGAGAAACTGCTCGCCAGCGCGACGCGTATCTACGGAGATCGAATGGAGTCGTTGTGGGGTGATTTCCTGCCAGTTCCCGAGAGTCAACTCATCGTCGCAAAGGATGCAGAAATAATCGAGATTGGAGAGTTGAGGTTTACGCCGATCAATACTCCCGGGCATGCAGAACATCATTATGCTTACTTATTCGAAGATATTTGTTTTAGCGGGGATGTGGGCGGGGTTCGCATTCCGGGTTATCAATATCTACGTGTTCCCATGCCGCCACCCGAATTGAATTTAGAGCGCTGGCACGAGAGCATCGCACGGCTGCGCAAAGAAAAATTCAAAACCATCGCGCCGACTCATTTCGGCATGTTCGACGATGTGGCATGGCATCTGAATGAAGTAGACAAAGGTTTGGACTCCGCCTCCCGCTGGCTCGAAGAGGTAATGCCATCCGATCCGTCCCTTGAGCAGATGCGCCAGAGTTACACCGATTGGATCATGGAAGAAGGCAAGCAGATTGGGCTCGACGAAGATGTTGTCCGTGCCTACGAACTGGCGAATCCACTGGGCATGAGCGCGGATGGTCTCTTGCGATATTGGAAGAAGGTACAAAACCTAGAAAACTATTAAACCATGAGCCGCACAGATTGCGAACTGTTGGAGTAATTGCACTCATTAATGGAGTTATCGTCTTTTACGAAGCAATTGATTTGTATTTTAAGTATCTCCATTTAGGGAGTAGCAGTGGCGGTCACGGGTGGTGTTGCACAAGGTTGTATGCCAATTGAATTGAGAAGCGATGGTTTCTCTAAACGGAAGGTATCGGAATTTAGAAGGATATTATTCATGTCATATTCCTGCACTGTAGCAACCAATTGATCCCCAGAATGTTGTACTAAGATCGTCCATTTTAAATCAGCATACCTGGACATTATGAAATCGCGGGCAACGAGGGCAAACTCGTAGAATGCTGCTGACGCCGGATTAGGTAACACATACATCTCACCTGCTTGTGCCACACGGCATACTGAAACATTGGCTGTTGTATCACTGGTTTTCGAAATCTCGATCCGCGTCACGATCAATTTCACTCGATCCGAGGATGGATCAGCATCAGCATTTGTCCACGTGCCTGTGTAATCATCTATGTCGGAAGAGGAGGATACGGGTGTCGGAACTGTTGTTTGCGTTTCGGTTGGGGTCTCAAGTGGCTGCAGAGTTGCAGTCAGCGTTGGTTGATCGGTAGGCGCTAATGTGGCAGACGGTGTGTCTGCCAGGGGAGTATTACTGGGCGTGAATGTGGCTGTAACAAATACAATAGGTGTGAACGTTGGACGAACCATGGGAAGGATAGTGGGGATTAGTCCTATGCAAGCCGCCAGAATTACGCCGATTGCTCCGATCAATGCCACAATAATAAATGTAGCTGCATTTTTATCGGTCATCTCAAACTCCTAACGTTAAGTACCGGGTCAGTTAAAATGACACCTAAAATGATATCTTGTCCTCAAACTCTTAAACGGATTATTTGGTTCGATGCGATGGGCGGGGAGACCAAAATTATACGGCCCTTGACGGTAAATAGGCAAACGAAGCTGTAAAAAATGAATTTTTCACCTCTGTGCTGAGATTGTCTGTCGCCTGATAAGATAAATAGCGCCAAATGTGCTGTCTCTTTTTTCCCTCCACCAGCCAAGTGCGCCGTGTCACGCCGAATGAGTGATATTTGGAACGGGGCAATTTCTATCAATCAAGATATAATTTCGCCGTTATATTGGATCAAATCCTTACAGAGTGCCGCAGAATGTCTAAACTCCAGATTTGAATTTCAATCTACAAAAGCATTTGAAAGGTTTCGTTATTGTCTGCGACAAGCGGCAAAAATGTAGGGACGGCCCACATCGATCCAAATGTGGTCGTTTTTCCGAAAACCGAACGGAAATCCGCGTCCTTAACCATCTACAGGAGTTTGCATGAATCATTTTCTCGCAATATCTGATCTATCTTCGGGGGAAGTACAAGACCTGCTCGACCTCGCCATTAAATTAAAAGAAGATTATTTCAAAAAAGGTAATCCGCCGCTGTTCAAAGGCAAAGTATTGGGGATGATCTTTCAGAAGCCCAGCCTGCGGACGCGTGTGTCATTTGATATGGCGATGCGGCATGGCGGTGGCGACGCGCTCTACCTTTCGCCGAACGAGATCGGTCTCGGCAAGCGCGAATCGATTGCGGATATTTCGCGTGTCCTGTCTGGATACCTTCAGGCGCTGATGGCGCGCGTCTTTGAGCATGAACATGTGCTCGCACTGGCGAAGTGGTCTGAGATTCCCGTGGTTAATGGCTTGAGCGATTACAACCATCCTTGCCAAGGCATGGCAGATGCGCTCACCATCCAGGAAAAATTTGGCAAGGCAAAAGGATTGAATGTGACTTATGTGGGCGATGGAAATAACGTAGCGGTCTCACTGATGCATGTCGCTGCAAAACTCGGCTGGAACTTCACCATTGCAAGTCCCGAAGGTTATGATCTCAACGCCAAAGCCGTTGGAATTGCCAAAGATATTTCAGAAGAAACCGGCAGCAAGTTGACTTTCATTCGTGATCCACATGAAGCGGTCAAGGGTGCCCACGTAATCTACACGGATACCTGGACTAGCATGGGACAGGAGGAAGAAACTGCCAAGCGCGAGAAAGTCTTCCCGCCCTATCAGGTCAATTCTCAGCTTGTCAATGAGGCGGATAAGGATGTGATTGTCATGCATTGTCTACCCGCTCATCGTAACCATGAATTGACTGACGATGTGGCGGATGGGCCGCGTTCGGTGATCTTTCCACAGGCTCATAATCGTCTCCACGCCCAAAAAGCGATTCTGGCGCGGTTGTTTGGTGTGGCGTAATTAATACGTAAGGGCGGGGTAACCCCGCCCTTACATTTCACGAATGAAATAAAAGGAATTTTATGAATACAAAAGATTTTATTGCTATGGAAGAAGAATACGGCGCACACAATTACCATCCATTGGATGTGGTCATTGAACGCGCCGAAGGCGTCTGGGTTTATGACGTGGATGGAAAGAAATATCTCGATTGTCTCTCCGCATATTCCGCGCTCAATCAGGGGCATGTCCATCCGAAAATCTTGAACGCCTTGCTCGAACAGGCGAAGAAGGTTACCCTCACGTCACGTGCGTTCCGCAACGATCAATTACCGCTGCTTTATAAAGAACTCTCCGAAATGACTGGTTACGAAATGTCCCTGCCAATGAACAGCGGCGCGGAAGCTGTTGAGACCGCTTTGAAACTGGCACGGAAATGGGCATATCGTGTGAAAGGTGTGCCACGACATCAGGCAGAGATCATCACCGCGGCAGGAAACTTCCACGGACGCACGATTTCCATTGTCACCTTTTCAACTGAGCCCGCCTATCGCGATGACTTCGGTCCGTTCACGCCCGGGTTTGTAAATGTGCCTTACGGCGATGCAGATGCAATCGAAAAAGCCATCACGCCGAATACAGCGGCTGTCTTGCTTGAACCTATTCAAGGCGAAGCAGGAGTTATTATTCCACCTGCTGGATATTTCAAGAAGGTTGCGGATATTTGTAAGAAGAATAACGTGCTCTTCATGGCAGATGAAATTCAAACAGGATTGGCGCGGACCGGGAAATTATTCGCCGCACAATATGAGAATGTCCGCCCGGATGTGACGATCATCGGCAAAGCTTTGGCTGGAGGCTTCTATCCTGTCTCGGCAGTGCTGGCTGATAAAGTGATCCTCGGACTCTTTACACCCGGCGAACATGGATCCACCTTCGGCGGGAATCCGCTTGCAGCGGCGGTTTCACGCGCCGCCTTAAAAGTGATCCGTGATGAAAATCTGGCAGAACGTTCACGCGAGCTTGGCGAATACTTCATGGAGCAGTTGTCTGAAATCCCAAGCCCACATGTAAAAGAAGTGCGCGGCAAAGGACTCCTGATTGGCGTCGAGTTGAAGCCAGAAGCAGGTGGCGCGCGTCGCTTCTGTGAAGCGATGCAATATAAAGGCATCCTCGCGAAAGAGACGCATGAAAACGTCATCCGTTTTGCACCACCACTTGTGATCGATAAAGAAACCATTGATTGGGCATTGCCATCCATTCGAGATGTGTTGAATATGAAATGAATCACAGACCTCCGAGGTCTTCAAGACCTCGGAGGTCTTAGGTCTATTGGAGGTCCATCATGAACATTGGAATACCAAGAGAAAGACGACCATTCGAATTCCGGGTTGGTCTTTCCCCTGCTGGTGTCGAGATATTGACTCAGCAGGGACATCAAGTCTACGTCGAACATGAAGCAGGTGTTGGTGCCGGGTTTGATGACCGAGAGTTCGAAAACGCTGGCGCGCGTGTCGTCTATTCGCCAGAGGAAGTCTTCGTGCGCGGTGATCTGTTACTCAAAGTTGCGCGTCCCACCAAAGAGGAGCTCAGCTGGTTGCGAGCTAATACAACGATCCTTGGTTTGCTCCATTTGGCTTCCTCGCGCGAAGACAAAGTGGAAATCCTCCTCGAAAAGAAGATCACGTCGATCGCCTATGAACAAATCGAAACTGCGAACGGCGATCTGCCCGTGCTGAGGCCGTTCAGTCAGATTGGCGGAAAGATGGTGGCTTCGATCGCGGCGCGACTGCTCCAAAACAATTGGGGTGGGAAAGGTATCTTGCCCGGTGGTATTCCTGGAGTTCCTCCGGCGGAAGTTGTGATTATCGGTGGTGGTGTTGTGGGCTTGTACGCTGCGGAAGCGTTCATCGGACTCGGGGCACACGTGACGGTGCTCGACAAGAAAGTGGACGCCTTGCAGCAGGTCTATGATCGTTTCCCATGTGTTACCACGATGATTTCCACAAAACGAAATATTGAAAAAACTACATCGTATGCTGATGTAGTTGTCGGCGCCGTGCTGGTCACCGGTGAACGCGCGCCTATTGTAATCACACGCGAAATGATGCGCGCCATGAAACCACGTTCCGTCTTCATTGATGTGAGTATTGATCAGGGTGGTTGTGCGGAAACCTCGCGCCCGACCATGCATGACCAACCGACGTACGTTGAAGAAGGTATCATCCACTACTGCGTGCCGAATATGCCGGGTGTGGTAGCGCGCACTGCTACGCACGCTTTTGTCAACGCGGCGATGCCATATATTGAAGAGATTGCTAATAAGGGAGTTGCCGAGGCAATTCTCGAAAATCAGGCCATTGCGAAAGCGGTGAACACCCACAATGGCGAACTCGTCCATCTGTCGCTACTTTCGACGGGAGGCGATGATGGACTGGACTAGCATTTACCAATCACGGATCGCGAGCGCAGCAGACGCGGTCCGCTGCATCGAGTCCAATCAGCGTATCTTCCTGACTGGTAACGTATCCGTGCCCCAAAAGTGTCTCAGTGCACTGGTGGACTATGCTCCGAATCTCGAGAACGTGGAGATCTGCCAAGCACTGACGATCGGTCCTGCCGATTACGTCAAACCTGAGATGGAAGGACATCTGCGGGTCAATACACTGTTCATCAGCGCCAATGTCCGCAAGGCAGTGCAGGATGGCCGCGCCGATTTTACGCCAGTGTTGCTTTCCGAATTCCCACTTCTCTTCAAGCGTGGAATCCTTCCGCTCGACGCGGCGATCATCCAGGTCTCTCCACCGGATGAGCATGGCTTTTGTAGTTTCGGCGTGGAAGTGGGTCTTACAAAAACGCCAGCCGAATCTGCCAAGATCATCATTGCCGAAGTGAATCAGCAGATGCCGCGTACATTAGGTGACTCATTTATCCATGTGAGTCGCTTGAATTATATTGTGCCAGTCAACTATCCGATTCCAGAAATGGCGATGTCTGAAGAAGGCAACTCGGAGGTTGTGGAGAAGATCGCGGGCTTTGTTTCAGACTTGATTCCTGACGGCGCTACCATGCAGTTGGGAATTGGCGCGATTCCTGATGCCGTGTTGAAATATTTACATCACAAAAAAGATTTGGGTGTGCATAGCGAGTTGTTCTCCGATGGCGTGATCGACCTCGTCAACGAGGGCGTGCTCACCAACGCGCGCAAGACCCTGCATCCCGGTAAGATCATCGCGGGCTTTATGCTTGGCACGCGAAACTTATATGAGTGGGCAGACGATAATCCACTCATCGAATTCCATCGCACGGAGTACGTCAATGATCCGTTTGTGATTGCGCAGAATGAACGTATGGTTGCTGTCAACTCTGCAATTGAAGTGGACCTAACAGGTCAGGTTTGTGCGGACAGCATTGGTCCCAAACTCTATAGCGGTGTTGGCGGTCAGCTCGATTTCATTTATGGCGCATCCCGCTCCAAGGGAGGTGTACCAATCATCGCGCTTCCTAGTACAACTACGATGAAAGATGGCACTCTAATCACCCGTATTGCGGCCATGCTGAAATTGGGCGCTGGGGTTGTGACCAGTCGCAACCACGTCCGCTACGTAGTGACCGAATATGGTGTGGCAGATCTGTATGGCAAATCCATCCGCCAGCGTGCCCGGCAGTTGATTGGCATTGCCCACCCCGATTTTCGCGCCGATTTGGAGAAGCAGGCCACAGAACTACATTATTTGTAATCAATCTGCAGATGGCTGTGTTCCTAGGATAGAAATTTTCAGCCTGACGAGATAACAACTCGTCAGGCTTCATTTTGAAGTAACGACTATATAATAAAAGGGATATTCCGATTGGAATAAAACTATGACACGAAAAGCAAAAATTGTTGCAACGATTGGTCCCGCAAGCCGAACTGAAGAACTCCTTGAGAAATTGATCCTTGCAGGTATGAACGTGGCACGCATAAATTTCTCTCATGGCACACATGAACAACATGCGGAATGCATCGCTCTCATTCGCAAGGTCTCCGAGCGTCTCGGCATTTCGATCGGGATATTACAGGATCTGCAGGGGCCAAAGATCCGCGTCGGTGAGTTAGCAGAGCCCATGCAGCTTTCAGATGGTGAGACGGTTACCCTTTATGCTACGGGGACGCCAGCTCCTGGAAACGGTGAGAAAAAAATCCCGGTGGATTTCCGACAACTCTTCGATTCCGTCCGGACCTCCGATCGGCTGTTACTCGATGATGGGCGTCTCGCGCTGGAAGTTGTCTCCGTCAAAGACCGCAACGCGTTGTCCGCGAAAGTTCTCGTCGGCGGTCCGCTATCTTCGCACAAAGGCATCAACTTGCCCGGCATTCGCTTACGCATTGCTGGGTTTACCGAAAAAGACGAAGCGGATCTTGCTTTTGGCATTTCCCAGGGCGTGGACGCGGTTGCGATCTCCTTTGTGCGCACAGCAGAAGATGTTAAAAAAGTCCGCTACGCACTGGAACGTTTCTCGAACGGAAAGCGCATGCCGTTGCTCATTGCGAAACTCGAGAAACCGGAAGCGCTAGAAAATCTGGATGCAATTCTCGAGATTGTGGATGGTGTGATGGTCGCGCGTGGTGACCTCGGTGTGGAACTTCCACCGGAACGTGTACCCGTTCAGCAAAAGCATATCATCCATACCGCGAATAGCCGCGCAAAGCTTGTTATCACAGCTACCCAAATGCTCGAGTCGATGATTACGAATCCACTGCCGACGCGTGCGGAAGCCTCGGATGTGGCAAATGCGATCTTCGATGGTACGGACGCGGTCATGCTCTCCTCAGAAACAGCCTCCGGGAAATATCCGGTTGAATCGGTTCAAATGATGGATCGCATCGCGCGTGAGGCAGAAACGCATTTCCTTGAATGGGGTGCCCAACAAACTGTGAGCGGATTTGAACATAGTGATGCAGCCTCCATGGCGCGTGCCGCACAATCTCTCGCCAACGATCAAAACGTTACCGCTGTGGCATGTTTCACCACGCGAGGACAAACCGCCTGGCTCATGTCCAAGATCAGACCGCGCGTGCCGATCATGGCGAGAGATTGTGCGGCACGCGCCATGGAGGCTGCATCACTATGTTCAAATCCGCTCA
>WNFZ01011708.1_pt1 | contig 12823 bp, 10 predicted proteins | sample 5400081 | NCBI WGS metagenome assembly WNFZ01 (sample SAMN13153365, study PRJNA577476) | soil metagenome | isolation source: 80 cm soil or saprolite under grassland replicate 1 | place: USA:California | collected 2016-06-15
GCGAGGCGGATGCCCATCGATTTGATCCCGTCGAGGATCTTCTTCGAGCTCTGGGTGTCGCGCATCATCATGCTCTCGGTGATCTCGAGCTCGAGATTGCCCGGCTTGAGCGCGCTCTCGTTCAGGGCGCGCTCGATCTCCCGCAGCAGATGCTTGTCCTCGAACTGGCGCGCCGACAGATTCACCGAAACCGTCAGCGGCGCCGGCACGCGGCCCTGAAGCGTCTGGTTGTACGCGCACCCGGTCCTGAGCACCCACGCCCCGATCGGAACGATCAGCCCGGAATTTTCGGCGAGCCCGATGAACTCGGTGGGAGGGAGCAGCCCGAGATCGGGATGCTGCCACCGGATCAGCGCCTCCATCCCGGTGATCCGGCCGGTGTTGATCTCGACCTTGGGCTCGTAGTGAAGGACGAACTCGTTTTTTTCCAGAGCGCCTTGCAGCCGCGTCTCCTTGGCGATCCGGGCGGACAGGTGATCGTTCATCTCCTCCGAGTAGAACAGATAGTTGTTCTTGCCCTGCTCCTTGGCGCGGTAGGCGGCGATGTCGGCGCTCTTCAGGAGGCTCGCGAAGTCTGCGCCGTCGTTCGGATAAAGGCCGATCCCTATGCTCGCGGTCACGTGGCAGGTTTCGCCGTCGAGCAGGAACGGCCAGCGCAGGGCGTGGAGGATCTTCTGCGCGACGCTCACGATGTCGCCCGGCGCGGCGAAGTCCTCGATGAGCGCGACGAACTCGTCGCCGCCGAAGCGCGCGATGGTGTCGATTTCCCTCAGGCACAGGCGCAGGCGTCCGGCCACCTCCGTGAGCACCCGGTCGCCGAAGGGATGGCCGAGCGTGTCGTTGATGAACTTGAAGCGGTCGAGGTCGAGGAAAAGCAGCGCCATCGACTTGCGGTAGCGTTGCGCGTTGTTGAGCGCGTGCGCGAAGCGCTGGTTGAGCATGTAGCGGTTGGGCAGGCCCGTCAGGGTGTCGTGAGTCGCGACGTACAGCAGGTTCTCCTCGGCCTGCTTGCGGGCCATGAACTGGCCGATCTGGCTGCCGATCACGCGCACCATCTGCAGCAGCGACGGATCGGAGTTGCGGATCTCACGGCTGAAGAATTCGAGCACGCCGAGGGTGACGTTGCCGGCGAGGATCGGAAAGGCGAATGCGCCGTGCAGCCCCGCCTTGGCGGCGAGCTGCGCCCGTTGGAAGCCCGCGTCGCGGCTCACGTCCGGGATCCACTTGGGCGCGCCGCTCACCCATACCTGCCTCACCAGGCCGTGATGGGTCGGCTGGAGCGTCACTTTGCGCACTTCCGCCGTGAACTCGGCGACCGCCTCGTTGGGGATGCCCCAGGTCTCCACGCAGCAGATCGCGTTCTGCCGCTCGTCCAGGCTCCAGCGCGCTCCGCAGTCCCAGTTGAGGGTCTCGCAGATGGTCTGGACGATCTTCGGGATGGCCTGGGCGAGCGTCTCCGACTCGGCGAGCACGCGCGTCACCGCGTGCTCCATCCTCTCGCGCTGCTCGGCGCGCTTGCGCTCTGAGATGTCGCGCGAGACCATGACCACCTTCGATACGTTGCCGGTCGCGTCCCGGATGACGCGGCCTTCCGATTCGATGTAGCGGATGCCGCCGTCGTTGAGCAAAAAGCGGAACTCGGTCCGCCGCCCGACGCCCGTTCTGACCGTCTCGCGGAAGATCGCCTTGATGCGGTCGCGGTCCGCGGGATGGATCTCCTTGAAGGAGTCCGATCCCGGCTGGATCTCGTCGTTCTTGAAAACGGTGCGGTAGGAGGGGCTGTTGTAGATCCGCCGGCCGTCGGTGTCGACCATGGCGACCAGGTCGCCGACGTTTTCCGCGATGAGGCGGAAGCGCTCTTCGCTCTCGCGCAGCTTCTCCTCGGCGCGCCGGTGCCCGGTCACGTCGCGGAAGCTCCATACCCGGCCGATGGTCTGCCCCCGGACGAGCTGGGGCCTCGAAGAGCGCTCGAAGACCCGGCCGTCCTTGAATTCGATCGCGTCGAAGCTCTCCCGCCCGGGGTGCGCGTAGAGCTCCCGCACCTTCTCGCGGAACCGCTCGGGGTCCTTCAGCTGGTCGAGGACGAAATCGAGCGCCTGCGCGTCGTTCCCGGAGGACAGGACCGCCGGCGGGATGCGCCACATCTCGGCGAACTGCCGGTTGTAGGTGGTGATTTTCCCGAGGTTGTCGACGACCAGAATGCCGTCCGCCGTGGACTCGAGCGTCGCGCGCAGCAGCGACGAGGATTTCCGGTGGTCGACCTCCGCGGGCCCAAGGCTCCGGCCTTTTTTCATCCTCCCCGCCCCCCTAATGGTGCTGGCTGGAATTGTTATCCGTATCCGCCCGCCGGGCAAGTGTTTTCACGCGGCAAGCGGTCGCATTAAATGCGAAGCGCCGCCGCCTTGCAGTGTGCCGGGAAACTCCCTACACTAAAAAAAAGCTGTCGAATCAAAACGTCGGGCTCCGAGGTGCGGACATGAGGCTGCGCAGCATCGAACTTGAAATGCCGGACCGCAACGCTGCGGTCAGGTTTCTGAAAGAGACTTGGGGCCTGCTTGATGCCGGCTCGGGCAACGGCGCTTCCTATCTCAGGGGCACCGAAGACATACCGTATGTCGTCTCGGTTGCGGAGGCCGGCGAACCCGCGGTGGCCGCGGTCACTTTCTCGGGCTCGAAGCCCGAGCTCGAGCGGATCCGCAAGCGCGCCTCCGCGGCGGGGGCGCCGCTCGGTCCGGTGCGCGACTTCGACGAGCCCGGCGGCGGCTCGGGATATTTTCTCGAAGGCCCCGAGGGCCACGTGTTCCGGTTCGTCACCGAAAGAAAGCGCGTGAAAAAGCTCCGCCCCGACCGGGACCGACCGCTGCAGGTCACGCATGTCGTCCTCAATGCGCGGGATCGGGAGGCGTGCACGCGCTTCGCTGTCGATGTGCTCGGGTTCCGGCTTTCCGACCGCACCGGGTTCATGAACTTCGTGCGCTGCGACCGCGTCCACCACGCGCTCGCCTACGCCCAGTCGGACAATTCGCTGCTCAATCACATCGCCTTCGAAATGACCGACATCGATGCGGTCATGCGCGGCATCGGACGGCTGAAAGACGCAGGGGTCGAGACCTTCTGGGGTCCGGGGCGTCATGGACCCGGCAACAATGTTTTCGCCTATTTTGTCGCCCCTTTCGGCGCAGCCGTCGAGTACACCTCAGAAGTCCAGCGCCTCGGCAACTCGTACAAGGTCGGAACCCCGGAAGACTGGAAATGGCCCCCCGGGCGGAACGATCACTGGGGTATTTCGACGCGGAACTCCGCGGCGATATCGCAGGCCGAGCGCCGATTCGGCTTTCGCCCGCTGGTCACCGCCTGACGCGCACGGTCCGCGCCTTCGCTCCGGGCTCGCGGGCCGCCTGGGCGAATCAATCGCATCCGACCTCGAGAACACGTGGCGCAAGCGACCAGGCGCGTGGTGACCGGTCACGACGCATCGGGAAAAGCGGTCGTCGTAATCGACGGCGCGGCGCCCAACGTCAAGCTGAGAAAAGCGAGCGGCGCCACCTCCACGCTGCTGTGGATGACCGATGAATCGCCCGCCGATATTTCCGGCGGCGCCGACCGCGCCGACCGCGACATCGGCGTAGCGCCCCCGCCTGCGGGCTCGATCTTCCGCATCGTCGATTTTCCGCCGCCCACCGAGTTCGAACCGGTGGACAACGAGGCTCTGATTCGCGAGATGGGGATCAGGCAGGGCGTCTCGAGAGCGAGGCCCGCCCGGCACCCCGCAATGCACCGGACCAAGAGCATCGACTACGCGGTGGTGATATCCGGCGAGATCGATATGCTGCTGGACGATTCCGAAGTGCATCTCGAGGCGGGAGACGTGCTGGTGCAGCGCGGGACGAACCACGCCTGGGTGAATCGCGGAACGAAGCCCTGCCGCGTCGCCTTCGTGCTTATCGACGCCCGCGAGCCCGCCGGGGTCCGCGACGCGTAATGAAGGGCTACGTCGGCCGGTCGGTCCCGCGCGTCGAGGACTACCGCTTCCTCACCGGAGGAGGGCGCTACACCGACGACATACGCTTCGAGAGACAGCTCCACTGCGCGTTCCTGCGCTCGCCGCACGCGCATGCGCGCATCGTGCGCATCGACACGACCCGGGCGCGGCGCGCCCCCGGCGTGCGCGCCGTGCTCACCGGCGCGGACTACGTTGCCGACGGCCTCGCGGGCATCGAGCACGCGGCCAACCCCGTCGATGCGCTGGATATTCGCAAGCGCGCTTTTACTGCGCCTGTGGGTGAGCGAATCGTCGAGCTGCCGCATTGGCCGCTCGCGCGGGAGCGCGCGCGCCACGTGGGCGAGCCGCTCGCCGCGGTCCTGGCCGAGACGGCATTCGCCGCGCGCGACGCGGCCGAGTGGATCGAAGTCGAATACGAGCCGCTGCCCGCGGTCGTATCGCCGGAGCACGCGTTGCGTGAGGGCGCACCGCAGCTCCGGGACGAGGCGCCCGGCAACCTGTGCGTCTCCGCGGAATTCGGCGATGCCGGAGCGACGCGAGACGCGCTCACGCGCGCCGCGCATGTCGTGCGCTGCGAGTTCGTCAACAACCGCGTCGCCAACTGCCAGATGGAGCCGCGCTCCGCGATCGGCGACTACGACCCGAGCACCGGCATCTGCACCCTCGTTTCCGGCAACCAGGGCGTGGTGCGCCTGCGGGCGACGCTCGCCGCGGCGCTCAAGATGCCGGCGGAGCGCGTGCGCGTCGTTTCTCCGGACGTAGGCGGCGCGTTCGGCCTGCGAAGCAATCTCTATCCCGAGCAGGTCGTCGTGGCCTGGGCGGCGAAGCGCCTCGGGCGGCCGGTGAAATGGACCGGCGAGAGGAGCGAGGCGTTCGTTTCGGACTACCAGGGCCGCGACAGCGTGCTGCGCGCGGCGCTCGCGCTCGACGCCGACGGACGCATCCTCGGCTACGAGGTCGGGTTGCTCGGCAACGTCGGCGCGCACACCGTGAGCTTCGTTCCCATGGCGAACGGCATGCGCGTCCTCTCCACCGTGTACCACGTTCCGGCCGCGTACATCGCCGTTCGCGGCGCGCTCACCAACACCGCGCCCACCGCGCCCTACCGCGGAGCCGGCCGGCCGGAGGCGACGCACGCGATCGAGCGCCTGCTCGACATGGCCGCGAAGCGGGTCGGAATCGACCGCATCGAAATCCGCCGCAGGAACCTGGTGCGCCGCGGGATGCTTCCGTATCGGAACGCGATGGGCCTCACCTACGACAGCGGCGACTTCGCCGGCTATATGGATCGGGCGCTCGCTCTGGCGGACTGGGCGGGATTTCCGGCGCGCCGCGCGGCCGCGCGCTCGCGCGGCAGGCTCGCCGGCATCGGCGTCGCCAACCACATCGAATCCCCCGTGGGCGCGCCGGTCGAGCGGGCATCGGTCACGGTGAGGGGCGACGGCACGGTCGAAGCGGTCGTCGGAACGCAGTCGAGCGGGCAGGGCCATGAAACCACCTTTGCGCAGGTGATCGCCGACCGGCTCGGCGTGGCGATCGAGGCGGTGCGCGTCCGCTACGGCGATTCCGGATTCGTGAGGCAGGGCGGCGGCACCCACTCCGACCGCTCGATGCGCCTCGCGGGGACGCTCTTCGTGCGCTCGGGCAAGCTTCCCGCTGAAATGCGCGAGGCGCTCGCCTCGACCCAGGATTTCAACGGGCGAATCCCGGCGTTTCCCGCGGGCGCCGCGGTGTGCGAGGTGGAGGTCGATCCCGAGACCGGGGACGTCAGGGTCGTGCGTTACACGGCGATCGACGACGTGGGCCAGGCGGTGAATCCGATGATCGTCGAAGGCCAGACGCACGGAGGCATCGCGCAGGGCGTGGGCCAGGCGCTGTGCGAAGGCGTCGCGCTCGATCCCGCGACCGGCCAGGTGATGACCGGCAGCTTCATGGACTACGGCATTTGCCGCGCCGACGATCTGCCGGCGTTTCGCCTGGAGCACGCGGAGGACCCGACCCAGGGCAATCCGCTGCACGTCAAGGGCGCAGGCGAAGGCGGGATTGTGCCCGCGACGGCGGCCGTAGTGAATGCGCTGTGCGATGCGCTTGGGGTGGAGGATTTGCCGATGCCGGCGACGCGCGAAGCCGTCTGGGCCACGATTCGCCGTCCATGAGGACGACCGAGCGCCCCAGCGCGTCGTGCCCGGTGACGACTCTCCTGTGCCGCTTCGGCATGGCTCTTCCGCAGGGACCGCCGTTCGACCTTCAGCGCTTATCTTGCAGAGGCCGCGTCGAGCCGGATGCCGGTTCGCGCGATCACCTGCTTCGCGTTGGCGCGGTCGGCCTTCAGGAAATCGGCGAAGTCGGCGGGTGAATTGCCCACCGCATCGAACGCCTGGATCTTGAGAAACTGCTCCTCGAAGCGCGGGTGGCGCAGCGCCTTCACAAACTCGGCGTTGAGACGCTCGACGACCGCCTTCGGCGTGCGCGCGGGCGCGAACACGCCGAACCAGTTCTGCAGCCGCGGATCGATTCCCTGCTCGGCGAGCGTCGGGACGTCCGGCAGGTAAGGCGAGCGCCGCGGGCCGGTGACGGCGAGCGCCTTCAACTTTCCGGACTTGATCATCGGCAGCACGATGCCCATGGCGATGAAGCTCGCGTCGGCTTCGCCCGAAAGGAGCGCCGGAAGGATCTGCGCCGAGCCCTTGTATGGGACGTGCACGATGTCGACTTCACCGACCTTGTTGAACCACTCTACGAAGAAGTGCGGCGTGCTGCCCATGCCGAACGAAGCGAAGTTGATCGCGCCGGGTTTCCGCTTCGCGTGACCGATCATATCCCTCACCGTGTCGTAGGGCACCTTGGCCCCCGCCACGATCACGCCGTTCACCCACACGAGTTGCGTGATCGGCGCGAAATCCCTGTCGGCGTCGTAGGGGAGCTTCGGGTAGAGATGCGGATTAAACGACATGCCGTCGGTGGAAGACGTGCACAGCGTGTAGCCGTCGGGCGCCGCCTTCGCGCACGCCTCGAGCGCGATGATCGTGTTCGCGCCGGGACGGTTGTCGACGATGACGGTTTCCCCGACCGATTCGCTCACCGGCTGGCCGATGCTGCGCATGAGGCCATCCACCACGCCGCCCGCCGGATAGGGGACGATCACGCGGATCGGCTTGCCCGGATACGAGGCGGCGTTCTGCGCGAGCGCGCAAGCGCAAGGCAAGGCGGCGAGGAGGAGGGCTATTCCCTGGCGGCGAAGCATCTGCATCCTTCCTTCTCGGATCAATGTGCTCCTTCGCTCACTCGGGCTCGATCCCGATTTCTTTCACGATCCGGCCCCATTTCGCAGTATCGGCCCGAACGGCTTCCGCCACCGCCTCGGGCGTCTCGGCGCCCTCGGTGAAGAAGCCGAGCGCGCGCAGGGGCTGCGCCGTTTCCGGATCCTTGAGGATCTTGTCCATCTCGCGGTTGACCCGCAGCACGATGTCGTTCGGCGTTCCGCCCGGGGCGACGATGAGAAACCAGCCGACCAGTTCGAATCCCGGAAACGTCTCGCTGATCGCCGGCACGTTCTCGTAGCCCGGGACGCGCTTCGCGAAGCTCGCGGCGAGCGGGCGCAGCTCGCCGCTCTTGATGCGCGGCGCCGCGGCCGGGACGGCGAGGATGACGAGCTGGGTGCGGCCGGCGAGCGTGTCCTGGATGCCGAGCGGCATGGTCGCGTAGGGCACCGTGAGGATGCTCGTCCCGGCGATCTTGTTCAGCCACGCGGCCATCATGCCGGTGAAGTTCCTCAGGCCGTCGGTCGCCCAGGCGAGCTTGCCCGGGTTCGCCTTGTCGTAGGCGACGAGCTCGGCGAGCGTCCTCACCGGCACGCTCGGATGCACGAGGACGAAGAAGGGGCCCTTGGCGATCATAGCCACCGGGACAAAATCCTTGACCGGATCGTAGGGCAGCGACTTGAAGGTGTGCGGATTGGAAACGAGCGTCGCCGCCGTGGCGCAGAAAAAGTTGTAGCCGTCGGGCGCGGAGCGCGCTGCCGCCTGTCCGGCAAGGATGTTGCCCGAGCCCGGACGGTTGTCGACGATGATCTGCTGGCCCACGGCGCGCGACAGGCGATCGGTGACGAAGCGGCAGACGATGTCGGGAGCCGAGCCCGCCGGGAAGGACACGATCATCTTGATCGGCCGCGTCGGCCAGGTCTGGGCATGCGCGTGCGCAAACGCGCCGAGCAGTACGAGCGACAGGAGCGTGCGGATCAGGGTTTTCATCGTGGTTCTCCCCGTTTTCTCTTAGTGCCCGGCTGTCACGGGCAGGATCAGCGTCGACGGATACTGCGCGTCGTGATGGATCGTGTTTTCCGTCAGCGCATCACTCCGGCTGGAGATTGATGTCCTTCACGAGCTTCGACCACCGGGCGCGCTCCGCTTTCAGGAAGTCGGCGAGTTGCTCCGGCGTGCCGGGGCCTGCGGGAAAAATGTGAACGAATTCATTCTCGAAGCGCCCCCGTTGCCTTGTCAAGCGCGGGTGGTGCCGGCGTACAATGCGGGCAGCGCGCTCGGGCGGGCGCGGCACGGAATTTTTCCACGGCTTTTGCGTACCGTCATGCGTTTCGCTGCGTTCCTGCTTGTTTCAGCGGCTGCGGCGTCCCTTGCGACGGCGCTTGAGCCGGGTGTGCGCCGGTGATAGTCGGAGGTCTTATACACATCCAGAGGTGTATTGTGCGAACCAATATCGTGCTCGACGACAAGCTCGTCAAGGAAGCCATGCGGCTTGCCAACGTCAGGACCGTGAGGGAAGCGGTTGCCGTTGCGCTCCGGCGTTTCGTGCAGAGCGGAGGGCAGCGGAAACTTCTCGATCTTTACGGCACCGGCGGGGTGCGCAAGGGCTACGACTATAAGCGGGCGCGCTCTGCGAGCTGATGGTCCTGGTGGACACCTCGGTCTGGGTGGACTGCAGCGCGGCTGTATCAGAGCTGCCGTCGCGCCGGCAAGACGCCCCGCAGCAGCAACGACTGCCTGATCGCCCGCATTGCGATCGAGCACGATCTGGTCTTGCTACAGAACGACAGGGACTTTGCGGCCGTCGCGTCGGTGGCTCCCGAGCTGCGTCTTTACCCGGTCTGAGCAGTTCCGCGGCGACACGGGCTGCCGGGCGTAGAATTGACGCCCGGAACGCAGAGCAAGGACTCAAGACCATGAACAAACCCGAACGCATCCCCCAGGCTGCGACTGAGGAGTTCCTCGTCGGCGGCGTGCGCATGCCGCGGCCGTTCCGCATCCGGCGCCTGGGCCACTTCGGCGTCAACGTCGCCGATCCCGAGCGGAGCAAGGACTTCTACTGTCGCCTCCTCGGCTTTCGCGTCTCCGACCCCATCGATTTCAGAGAGCGCGTGCCCGAGGGCGAGCGCGACCAGGTGGGGCCGACGGTCGGCTACTTCTCGCGCCACGGCACCGATCACCATTCGTTCGTGTTCTTTCCCCGCCGCTTGCTGGAGGTGGTCAATCCGCACGCGCGCACCCAGAGCGGCACGGTGAACCAGATCACCTGGCAGTGCGGGTCGCTGCAGGAAGTGTCAGACGCGTTCGACTGGTTTTCGAGGCGCGGGCGGCCGATCCGCCGCGCGGGACGCGACCTGCCGGGATCGAACTGGCATTTCTATCCGCCCGATCCCGACGGCCACACCAACGAGCTCTACTACGGCATCGAGCAGATCGGCTGGGACGGCTACTCCAAGCCGCGCGAGATGTACGGCGTGCGCTACAACAAGCCGCCAAAACTACCGCACCAGTCCGAATACGCCGAAGTGATGCAGGCGACCAAGGACGGCATCCCGATCGAGAAGGGCCTGCGCGCCAAGGACCTGGGCGGCGAGGAGAAATACGACGTTGGCGGCATCCTGCTTGCGCGGCCCTTCAAGATCGCGAAAATCGGTCCGGTGCGCCTCTTCGCCGAGAACATGGAAGCGATGGTGGGCTTCTACCGCGACGACCTCGGCTTCGCGATCACCGAGGAAGTGAAATACAAAGGCCACCGCTGCGTGTTCCTGCGCGCGAACACCGAGCACCACAGCGTGGCGCTCTATCCGGTGAAGCTGCGCGAGGAGCTGGGCTTGAGGACCGACACGACGCTGATGTCATTCGGCCTGCAGCTCGGTAACTACCAACAGCTGAAGAACGCAGTCGCGTTTTTGAGGGAAAACGGCGTGGTCATTAAAACCCTGCCACCCGAGCTTTTCCCGGGCATCGACTACACCGCGCTCGCCATCGACCCGGACGGCTTCGCCTTCCAGCTCTATTACTACATGGAACAGGTCGGCTGGGACGGCAAGCCGCGGCCCGCATCGCAGCGCCCGAAGATCGACAACGCGAAGTGGCCGGAAGCGGTGGAGGGGCGGAGCGATACGTTTTTGGGAGAGTCGTTCCTCGGACCGCTGGGGTGAATTACGTCGCCTCCGGGAAGTGGTTCGTGAAGGCTCGGCGGGTGCGCGTCCGGTAGCGCGAGAAGTCGCGTCGGTCGAGCGCGATCACATCCAGGATGTCCAACCGCTCGCCGATTGCCACCAACGACGCATCTGCAAGATCCATGGTGTCATACTTGGCGATCAGCGTCCGCATGCATTGAACATCGGTGGAATCGAGATCTGCGACGGACAGGTGACCGTCCTGGATCATGCCGAGCAGCACGGCAACGCCGCGGCGATCGGATTGCACGAGCAGGTATGAGACTTCTGTCAACACCGGCCATGTCGTAACCAATCGGCCGGTGAAACGCCGGGCGAACTGCACGGCTCGCGCATGATCCGCGTCGCCGGCGTGGATCAGCGCGAATAAAGGGCCCGTATCAGCGAGAACGTTTCGAGGCAACGATTCCACGAACCAGTGCCTTGGCGTTCGCTGCCGTGTTCCGCGGTTTGAGCGGTGTCTTTACTGCACCGATATACTTCCGCGCCCTGTCATAAAGGCTCTTCGCCCCGCGTGGCCGGCGGCCGACTTCGTACAGATCGAACAGGTTCATGGGGACTCTGGGCGGTGAGGCCGGAATTTTACTACGCGTGCTTGTCGGGTGGGTAGCAGAGTGAGCCTTCCCAGGCTTCGCGACTAGGACAATCGAGCCGTATGGAGTGTGCGCGGGATGGTTGCAACTTTGGCGTTTTTGTCGCAATCTCGATGCCATGAAAGCGCGTGCTATATATCGTAGGGGCACCAGATGAAAATATTGGACGTCGTCGCGCTTACCGAGGACCTACCGCAGAAAGGGCTGTACAAGGGGCAGGTCGGAACAATCGTCGAACAGCTTGCTCCTCAAGTGTACGAGGTGGAGTTCAGCGGGCTCGACGGTAAGACCTACGCCACCGCTGCCGTGTCGGAAAAGCTGCTGATCCGGCTGATTCACGAGCCTGCCTGAGCGGTTGGGAAACTAATAAAGGACCGAATGACGACATTTGCTGCGCGACGATACTGACGCACCTGACCTGACGCGAGTCGCTTACAATCCTCTTTCAAAGGAGGCTAGCATGGACAAGAATTCCCTCGGGCGCCGGGTTTTTCTCAAGAAGATGGCTGCACTGGGTGCCGCCGGCGTGCCAGTCGTCGCGGGCCTAGCGCCTCGCCCCGCTCACGCGGCATACGATCCCACGGCCAAATTCGAGCTCAAGGTGAGCGAGGTGGAGTTCCGCCGCAACGCCGTCGGGCGCATGTTGATGGCCGGCATCTATGAACCGCAGGGCAAAGGGCCGTTCCCGACGCTGCTCGACCTGCACGGCGGCGCGTGGAACAACAAGGACCGCCGCGCCGAGGAGCCGATGGACCGCGCGATCGCGGCGAGCGGGGTGCTGGTGGTGGCGATCGACATGACGCTCGCGCCGGAAGCGCCGTACCCGGCTTGCGTGCAGGACGCGAATTACGGCGTGCGCTGGCTGAAATCGAAAGCCGCCGGGTGGAACGGCGACGCGTCGAAGCTCGGCGTGTACGGCAGCTCGAGCGGCGGCCACGTCGCCGAGTTGCTCGGCATGCGTCCGCGCGACGCGCGCTACAACGCGATTCCGCTGCCGTCCGCGCCGAACGTCGATGCGACGGTCGCGTACGTGGCGACGCGCTCGCCGATCAGCAACACCTTCGCGCGCTTCCAGAACGCCGAGGAGAAAAAGCGCGACAACATGATGAAGAACAACAGGACCTTCTTCGTTCCGTGGGAGACCATCCACGAGGCGAACCCGCAGGAAATTCTCGAGCGCCACGAGCAGGTTACGCTGGTGCCGCTCCTGATCATGCAGGGCGCGCTCGATGACAACGTGCTGCCGGCCGTGCAGGAGAAATTCGCCGCGACTTACAAGGCGGCGGGCGGCCAGGTCGATTTCCACGTGTTCGCGGACAGCGTACACGAGTGGGTGGCAGAGCCGGGACCGCAGACCGACCGCGCCCGCGAGAGGGTCAAGGCCTTCATCGCGCGCAATCTAGGGGCCTAGTTCCGCACTCGCGGTTCGACAGCAACAGCCGCGGTACCGGCCGCCGCCAGATCCTTCCAGGGCTGCCTGAGGCTCTACCTCGCTGTCTCCAGCGCTTTTTGTTCCAGCCTGATCTGCGCCGCCCTGGCGCAGCCCTGCATCACCTGAAAGTACCGCTGCACCCAATCGGCTCCGATTTCGTACGGATGCAGTCCGTTGCCGCGGCCGGCGAGCATTCTGTTCTTGTTGTAAGCGTTGTCGAACTCGGAATGGTTGGAGAGCAGCACGGTCGCGCCGGTGGACGCGGCTCTCGCGGCCATGTGCTTCTGCGAGTCGATGTAGGTCTGGAAGTTCCTGATGCCGGGGTCCGGAGTGTTGTTCACGAAGTTGAATGC
>WNFZ01004565.1_pt1 | contig 12815 bp, 12 predicted proteins | sample 5400081 | NCBI WGS metagenome assembly WNFZ01 (sample SAMN13153365, study PRJNA577476) | soil metagenome | isolation source: 80 cm soil or saprolite under grassland replicate 1 | place: USA:California | collected 2016-06-15
ATTGAAATTCTCTTGATCCGGCGACGAAGAAACTGATGTGAAAGATTATGACCGACGCGCAATTCTGCCTAGCAATTAAGCGGCATGCTCAATATCTATGCAGCGCCGGAATTCGGCGATCCCGGCTTTCGCACGGTCGACCGGAATAACGTGCGAGCAGTTTGTTTCTTTTTTTATTGGTTGACTCGAATTGACGAACCGCTATCGACCGGGCGAAGAGCAGAAGGTGTCGAAGATGCCTTGATCCACCAAATTCAGCTTCGTCTGGAAGGCGTCAAGAAACTCGTGCAAGCCGCGCGCGATGATCTGACGAGTGTCGGTGTAAGCCAACTCGGCGCGCAGCTGACCGAGGCGCTGCTCGGCGGGATTGCGGTACATTCCAACGGGCGTACCCGAAATCGCATGAAGGGCGTCATTCGCGGTGGTCAGACAATAATGGATGGAGCGCGGGAACTCGTGATCGAGCACGAGAAATTCAATAATTAGTTCGGGAGCGATATGACCGTGTCGCTTGCGGTACCGCGCAGGCAAATGAACAGATGTCGCTGGAGCAGGGGCGAGAGAGAATCCTGCGTCGCAGCAGAAAGAGTATCGAAAAGCAGTTCACCTATTTTCCACGGTGCGAAAAACTCCATTGCAGCAGCGGCGGGGTCACGATCGTCGTGACCATCACCATGATGAGAATGGCGGAAAAGGTCGCGTCATCGAGAATGCGTTCTCCCTTGACTGCAAGGCTAAGCCCGATGCCGGCAAAGATCAATCCGACTTCGCCGCGCGGGATCATACCAATGCCGATCGAGATCCGGTTGAGATTCTTGCCGATGGCACCCAAGCCGCAGGCCTGTTTGCCGACGATCGCCGCGGCGGTCAAACCCGCAGCCAAGCCCAAGACGTCGATCCGAAACAAGCTCGCCAGATCGATTTTCAGTCCCATTTGAATAAAAAACAAAGGGACGAGAAACGTCGACAGCGGATGGAGCATTTCGTTCGGCGGCAATTCTTTCTCCTGTAAATACTTCTCCATGGGCACGGATTCTAAAATAAGTCCTGCGGCAAAAGCGCCGACAATCGGCGCCAAACCGATGACCGCAGACAGGTAGGAGAGCAGAAAACAGAGGGAGAGCGACAACGTGAACCCCACGCCCCGCGACGCGGCTTTGGCGGCATGACGAAACATGTGCGGCACGAGCCAGATTCCGAGATATAACGAACCGGCCAAAAAAATCACTGCGGTGCCGATCAGGTAGCTGATCGAGCCGACGGTCACCGGTGCGCCTCGATCCGCGCCCATGATCATTCCCGAAACCACCGCTAGAATCAGCAGACCGAGAACGTCGTCGATCACCGATGCGCCAAGAATGATTTTCGCTTCTTGAGTGCGGATGGCATCGATGTCTTGGAGCACGCGGGCGGTGATCCCGACGCTGGTCGCGCAAAGCGTCGCGCCGATAAACGTGTGGACATAGTAGGACCGATCGGCGAGCAGCCAAGCGCTCACTGACCAACCCAACACGAACGGCAAGATCACGCCGACGGCCGCGACGAGCAGGGATGAAACGCCGACTTTCATGAGATCCGCCAAGCTGGCATCGAGGCCGATCTCAAAGAGCAGGAGGATGACTCCCAGTTGGGCGAGAATTTCCAGTCCAGCGTCGGTCTTTAAGGAAATCAGGCCGTCAAAGCCGAGTAGGGTCAGATTACCGAGAATCAAGCCTGCCAGCAGTTCACCCATGACAGCGGGTTGCGCCAGCTTTTCGGCCAACATGCCTGCGAGCTTTGCGACCGGCAAAAGAATAACGAGAGCAAGCAAAAGATCTCTGATCGCCTCGTCATGGCCTTGCGCGCCTGCAAGCGCGACTGAAGAGAGGATCACAAAAAGTCCAGGTGTCCTTACTTTAAGCTTTTTCATCGCGTCACTGGAAACATTGTCGCGGCAGCGTATGAGATCTGGTGAATAATTTCCTCGTTTACTTCTATCCTCTGAACCGCCTAAAACCAATCAGGGTCATTGAACCGCTGATCTCATGTCAAAACCGCAGAAGTTTGTTCGGTTCGTTCGCCTTTAAAAAAACGATGGCCCATTTCGCCTGCGGGGTCTGCGCCGCCGGCGTCGCATCTCCGGAGTTCGCTTGAATGTTTCAACTGACGTCGCGGCCAACCACAGCGAAGGCGAAGAGTGAAGCCCGATTCCAGAAATAGAAAAGAATTCGGATTACCGCTTTCGCGGACAAATTAAAAGGAAGATTTTCTTTTATTGAGCCTTAGCTCTTCTGATCAGCCGTAGATTGCGTGATCTGCTTACTCGTCCTTGTTAATAGACCGCGTACTACGTTTGGCCTGACTCATCATAACCAGCTTCCACTGAGTTCTTTCAAGGGTAGAAAACTTGAATCGATAAATCGAGCGAGTCCGCTCGGGTTCGTATCGTCTCGCGATGGCCGGCTTTGCCGGACGACCGATAACTCTTTTACAGCCTCGCGTCGGGAGGCGACCGCCGCAAGCTTGCGCCCTGCTGCTTTTGCAATTGCCGCCGGGTCAATACGTGAATCCCCTCAATTGGATGTTCGAGAAGTTGGCGCAGCAATCGACTTGAATGCCGCCCGGCCCGATTCACGAGAATAATGATCTCCAGGGATCGGTTCAGGTCTCGCAAGTTAAAGATCGGTTCCGCGACGTTTATCAACGATCCACTCGACACCAGCAAGGCGGTTTCCAGTGATTCGTGCCGTACATATTCGATCGCTGCTGCATATCGTTTTTCGTGACAACCTGGTAGCCCGCGGTTTTGAAACGTTTTTCGAGAATCTGATTGTGGTCAAGTCCGACCAGCATAATTTTACTCGCTTTGACATTGGCGCTGGAATCCGGCGACATCGCTATAGGTCCAATCGGTACGGCAATACCGTTTTTTTTGGCGCCAAGCAGCGGATTTATTCGTGTATCCGATGGAGACTTTCAGCCGCTAAACGATCAAGCTTTGAAGCGCGGTAGACCTGGCGCTCGATTCGCCGACCAAGAGCACGCCTTGACTCAGCGCGATTGACGACAGCTAGACGCTTATACAGCTGTTCTTGACTCGATGGTGATAACGTAGCGGGTCGCGTATACGCCTGCGTGGGCTCCTGTTCTTCTCATGCGCCAAGCACCATTGCGTCAAACCTAGCCGGAGATAGTTTGGGCTGAAATTCAGCACCTGGCAAATTTGCTCGAAGGAAAATGGCCAGCTGGAATCTTTGCTTTCGATCCAGGCCGCGGCTTCGCCAAACAACGCTCGACATCTGCGGCCCCCCGCGCCGAAATATTTTTGAAAGCATTCGATGGCGTCCGTCAAAACCGCAAACATGAGTCTTTCTTCCGGCCCAAACTGACCTTTTTGCTTATACACTTTGAAGTACCGATGCGTGGTCAGGATGTCTGGCTCGAAAAAGGAACTGACGCTGACCGACCGCTGAGTGGATGCTGACGCTGTCTTATTCATCGTAACCCTCCGCGGTTGACCTTGAGCAAGATCGAAACCACAAAAAAAGACCGTGAAACCGCGGGAGCTTATGCGGCCCGAACGGAAGGCCATCCGGGCTCTTTATCGGCTGTGGTACAAGAAATTCACACCGCCGAAAGGAAAATATGGACTCATGTTATTTTTGTTCACATATTGCCCCGCGAAACGAATTGAGCAAACATAGAACCAGCACAAATCCAATGCAAGGGCGCTCGACAAGATCCGTCAACAGCGTTTAACTAAAACTATGCGGCCGATGATGATGTAGACTGGGAAATTCGGGAGAGGGGCGGTTAACATCTGCCCCTCTCCAAGCCCAAGGCCGATCCCCTGCGATTCCGCGTTGCGACAGCAAAAAAGGAAAGCATCAGCGGGCCATCACCTTAGTTGCCGTCATGTCTCCATTTTTCTTCTCGTAATCGATGGTGACCTTGGCGCCGTCTTTCGCGTTCTCTATTCCTTTGGTGCTGCTGGCATATTTAAAGGTCTTTTCCCCGTCTTTCGTTTTAACCACGATTTCTTTTTTATCCTTGTTAACCTTTACTACTGTGGCCTTTTGTTCATCGGCGTGAGCAAAACGCCGGGGTCAGAGCCAAGATCACAAGAAAAGCGAACGTGTGCTTGTTAAACGACACTATGTTTTCACCTCTTTTCCCGCTTCGACGTCGTTCAGAGCCGCTGCTTTGTGCACGTAGAACTAAACGCGCCCGATAACGAGACTTAAGTTCATCACTTTCCGCCCATTCAGTTTCGCGACCGACTCGATCAAACTTACGCGTACGGAGTTCTTGTAAAGCAACTGATGTACCACCGAGCAACCCGACGAGAAAACCTACTATTGATCACGACCTATCGTCGGTTGTCGCAAAATCGTTGATGTCGCGGAGGCTCGCAGATGTGTAATTAATTCACCGAGCGAAAACAGTGTGCGGAATTCGCACGGAGCAGGGGGTGCTTGCTACTTTTCGCTTACCAATAAATTTTCGCACCGTTAAACTGCAACGATTTCTCGACGTCGCCGCAGGGGCCGGATTGTATTCAAGTTGAAATGCGTGCTTTCGCGAGTGGACGATGTGTCTTGAGCGCTTCGCAAGTAATTAGAATTAGACAAATTAATCCATTATTGCTATTCGTACAGAGCTTCGCTGCCAAACGGGCGTTATGTCAAAACAAACTCGATCTGAAACTAAAGGCGCCTCATCTGCTCAAACTTATCCTCCCAATCAGTTCGAAGGAATGCTTGGAGTCAGTCTGCCAATGCTCGAAGTATTCCAACGCATTATCGATGCCGCTTCAGCAGACGTTCCCGTGTTAGTCACGGGCGAAACCGGAACGGGGAAGGACCTCGTTGCTGGTGCGATTCACAATCGAAGCAGGCGGAAAGACAAGCCGTTTGTCGCCGTTAACATGGGAGCAATGCCTGCGGAACTGATCGCCAGCGAGCTCTTCGGACATGAGAAGGGAGCGTACACCGGTGCCATCGCTGCGCACAAAGGCAGTTTCGAACTGGCCGCAGGCGGGACGATCTTCCTCGACGAGATCAGCACGATGGATGAGAAATGTCAGGTCTTTCTGCTTCGCGTGCTAGAGACAAAAACGTTTCGTCGGGTTGGCGGTGAGAGGGACATTCGTGTCGACGTCCGGGTCATCGGCGCGACTAACGAAAATCTCGAAGCGGCGATCAAAAAAAACAGATTTCGTGAAGATCTCTACTATAGATTCGATGTCTTCCGCATCAATCTACCACCGCTGCGGGACAGACCGGGCGGGCTCAGGGTTCTGTCCCAATACTTCTTAGCTCAATTTCGTCAGATGCATAAAAAAAATCTGCGCTCAGTCTCTGCTGAAGCGCTCCGATGCCTCGAAAGCTATTCCTGGCCTGGCAATGTGCGTGAGCTTAAGAACGTCATCCAGCGTGCTGTCCTGGTTGCAGAAGATGAAGTGCTGACCCCCGATCTTCTTCCGGCGAGAATTAGAAATGCTGGAGAGTCCGATCGCGAGTCGCTTTGGGCAAGCTTTCCGATCCATATAGGCATGACCCTTGAAGCGGTAGAAAAGGAATTTATCGCCATGACTCTGGCGTCTGCGGCAGGAAACAAGAAAAAAGCCGCATCTATTCTCGGTATTAGCCGCCGCACTCTTTACGACAAACTCAAGAGACACGGATTGTTGTAAAGGAACAGAAAGGTTTTTCGCCGCAGGGTAAAGATCGGCACGGTGTAAGATATTCGCTCATTTGATCCAAAGCGTTGAGCCTTGATGTATAGAATCCGCACACACTTCTTCGTTCGCGCCTGATCGCTATTCCACATCTGCTGTAACTTGCTGAATTCCAGCGGAAGTACTGGCCTGGCATCCCGGTTGCTCTATTTCGGGTCGAACTTATTCTTTACAACTTAGAGACTGAAGGGCTGTTAGCCGCAGCGCGAGCACTCGATATTAACAACCGTTTGCCACGCGCACATGGTTGTCTTTGGACAGTTTACTTGAAGCGGCTTTCCCGTACTGCTGCATTCGATGGCAACGAGAAACTGTTTTCTGCCCACTTTTCGCAGGCACTCAACAAGATCTCCTTCTTTTGAATTGACTGGTGAGATCTTCGGATGGTCAAGTTTCGATGAGAATCGAGAAAATCATGGTTATCGGTTCGAAAATTCCGCAGCCATTGAACGCTATATTTCAGGCTGCCACTTCTAGAGTAACAAATGTCCCAGACGGAAAGATGGCAGTAGCGCGCGCGCAGCACGAGATGTTCGATGCGGCAATATTGATCTCGACCGGCGAAGAGATGGATTTGGCTGAGACCGTCTTTAACTTGAGGGACATTAGCGACTCAATGGAACTCATTATTTTGTCTGACCAGACGAACACGATTAATAGCGCGGTTCCCAAGGAGACTCTCGCGGGGTTCGTTTCGAATGCGACCGTCATGACGACGCAAGAACTAAAGAAGCATTTTAACTCGTTCTAAAAAAGGAGACGTCACAATGAGCGATCAACGGCATATCGAGTCTGGTGTGGCTGGCAAGAGTTTTCTCATCGCTTTGCTATTTCTGACGTTGGTGGCTTGTTCTACGAAATCATCAACGAAGCCACCGAAGACCGCGACGATGCAACCACAACAAAAGATGGCCACTTCAAAACAAATCAAGACTGTGGTTTCTAACTCCGGTTCGAGCTTGGAAGCGCATCGCGAGGGAAAAACCCCTGCCTCAGGGCCTTTAAAAGACATCTACTTCGATTTTGATCAATATAACTTAAGCGCAGACGCCCGGGACATGCTCAAGTCCCATTCAGGATGGCTGAAGAACAATGCATCGGCCCAAGTGGAAGTTGAAGGACACTGCGATGAGAGAGGAACCGGCGAGTATAATTTGGCTCTCGGCGCAAAGCGGGCGCAAACAGCCAAAGACTATCTCGTAACGTTGGGAGTTCCGGCTGGCCGGATCACCACCATCAGCTATGGGAAAGAGCTTCCGGTTTGCCAGGAGCACAGCGAGGAATGCTGGCAAAAAAACCGCCACGACCGTTTTGTCGTGAAAAACGTTCCAACGACGTGAATACGCTAGCAACAAAGAGAGTGTCACGAGCGAAAACGCGCGGGAGGATTTGCTATGGCCAATGAAAAAGTAGCTGCGCAAGAAGTGCTTCTAGATGTGAGCGTCGCCGAGGCGTCAAGACTTTACAAGTTCTACCTCAATCAGGAGAGCAAGATTTTAGGTACCGCCGCGGTGATCGTCTTCCTACTGCTGTGGGAGTTTATGGGCGGCGCCTTGAGCGTCTACAATCCCATCCCTTTTTTGCGCATCAACCCCATGTTCATGAGCGCGCCATCGCTCATTTTCAAGGCGGCAGTCGGCCTATTCTCGTCGGGCGAGATTTATAATGACCTCAAGATCAGCAGCATCGAGTTTTTTTGGGGATATATCCTCTCGGTCGTTGTCGCTATTCCCTTCGGCATTCTGACAGGTTGGTATAAGAGGGCTAGTTACGTCTTTGATCCCTTCGTCAATGCCATGAACGCTACCCCGCGTGTGGCCCTTTTGCCGCTGGTGATCATTTGGTTGGGCATTGGTGTTCTTTCCAAGGTGGGAATTATCTTTCTCGGCGCGGTTTTCCCGATGTTGATCAACGCGCGGGACGGCGTAAAAACGACCCCGCTCAATTTAATCAACGCCGCAAGGAGTTTCGGCGCCTCGGAATGGCAAGTATTTAAGAGCGTGGTTTTCCCCTCCACCCTGCCGTTTCTTCTGACCGGTTTGCGAATCGCTGTGGGGCGCGCACTGGTGGGTGTACTGGTTGGCGAGCTCTACGCGGCCACGGCGGGAATCGGTTTTATGATCACCGTGGCCGGCGCGACGTTCCAGACGGATAAAGTTTTTGTCGGTGTATTGATCTTTGCAATCTCCGGAATCGTACTCACCGGTATTCTCGATCGAATCGAACACCGGTTCGATAAGTGGCGCCCCAGAGTGGGAGCTAGCGAATAGTCATTTTTAATTTATTCCGACGATAATGTCGTTCCGCCTCTTCATACTGAAGGTGCCGAAAAAGTACACGAGAGGCTGGAAATGGATTTTATTTATAATTGGCTCGGGTCATTCCGTAACGCGGGTGTGGAGAATAACGCTTCCGTTGCCGCAATGGATCATGCGCAGACTCAGTTTTTAAAATCCCTTGACAATGGAAAAGCCACCATCTTCTAAGTTCGCTACCGCGTTAGCTAAAATCAATTGATATGGAAAATGTGAGCGCGGTGGTCTTTACGTTTTGTTCGTTAACGAGTATTTCGTTCTACTTTCCAATTCGAATCGAAATCCGCATATACTCTTCTTATCTATACTGAAATCATTCGATGCCTGGATTTCACATCTACGTTAAGCAACACACTTTCAAGGTTCAGCCTCGTCAGTGGCTCTGTATGATAGTGCTTCTGCTATTCGGGAGTAGTTGCGCACTCCATCAGCGGCTCCACGAGCAAGCAATCGGCGATTTCGGCCGTGTCGTATTTCATGGCTCCGATGCGCGGATCGATGGTTTTGTGGTCGGCGTCCCGCACGGCGCGGCTGAACCGGAGGCGACCAACTACGCCAATGCCATCAGCGATGCAACAGGTGCCGGGCTTGTCATTGCCTATGGTTTTAAGGGTAATCGCATCCCGGTGGCACAGCCGCTGATTCACACAAGCCCGATCTCCTGGAACGCTACGAATTCCCCACGCCCTGGTAGCGTTTATCCCGAGTTCAAAAATTTCTTGCGGTCCGCGATTGTTGGTCCGCTAAAGTTCTACGTTGGACTCCGCATTGCCGATGACGCCAGCCAAACTTCGCGCATTGAAGTTGCGTCCGCTGGCTTTAGCTTCGAACAACTCATCGCGATAAAACACGCCTACGCGATGATTCGAGATGAAAACATCAAAGACCCTAGAACCCTGCGCGTAGAGATCGCGCTGAATCCTCTAGAAAACATTACCTGGAATGCGTTCGGCGTTAAGAATCACGGCGTCTTGATGCTCGCCGAAAAAGGACTGATCCTGCGGCTGCCTAAGATTCTTACGCTGCCGCAGATTAAGTCTGTTTATCGTGACATTATCACCAAGTGGGTCATCGAAGCTTCTACCATAGCTCGGCGCGCATCATCTCAGTGGCCACCGGTTCAGGTGAAGCGATTGCCGTACGGCCGTATCGATTTGATTCCTGGCAGAAACAACGCCCGGGGCATCGTGATCGGCGCTCCGCATGGAAGTTTTGATTGGTATACGGGCGAGTTGGTCGAGGAATTGAGTTACCGAACTTCGCTCGCCAGCGTGGTGACCCGAGGTTTTACGCCCACCGAGTGCGGCGGCTGGCGCATCAACGTCAATCGTCCAACCGAGCGCAGGTATCCAACCGACACGGTCGAGCGAGCAACCGATCGCGCCAGAGAAGTGTACCAACACTTTACGGAAAGCGTTTTTGAAGCCGCACGAGGGCCTTTAGACCTTTACATCGACATGCATCAGAACTCTAGCGAGGGAAACATCGACGTGGCGACACTAGGAATCAGCCATGAACAGGCCAAAGTCATTAAAATCGCATATCAAGAAATCCGCGATCGCGTGCTACGCGAGGCGCCGGACGTGACGAAAGTAAACCTGATCATCGAACCGCTGGAGCAAGTCGCCATCGGCGCGTGGGCGGCCAAAGACCACGGAATTCTGCGGCTGGCTAAACGTAGTCTTCACTTTGAGCTGCCGGCGCAGCACCTATTTTACAGAGAAAGCGCGCGACGGGCGTATACGAAGATCCTAGCTGAATGGATCCAATCGATAACCACCATCCGCAATGAATCCAAAGTGGCAGGATTCGCTCCGTTTTACGTCGCCGCCAAATAGCCCATACCCGATGGAGAGATCATTTTCTGTCAGTCCTTCCAAAAGCGTAGCGACTGGCCGCTTTGTTAGGGATTAAGACTGCTTGCGCGCCATAGTCGTGCCGTTACCTTGAACCGCAGGCCGTCTACGAGAATGATAAACAATGCTTGTCGCAGCTAATGCCGTCATCATCATGATCGACCGACGAAACAGAGGCGTACATATCATACTTGTCTCGGAATTTTGCAAACAGGGTAACGTACCTAGATGAATGGGAAAGCTGAACCGCAAACTGAAGCTGCCACACAATTGACCAGGTTTCCGTGGAACGAGTATCGCCTCCTATTTTATTCGGCCTTGATCGGCGTTGCAGGTGGATTGGGGGCACAGCTTTTCGTCTGGATTTTGAATTTCACCGAGCGTCTGCTCCTGGTGGGCGTCGCCGGATACCAGCCGCCCGAACCGGGCAGTTTGAATCCTCAGCCCATCGTCGGCAGTTGGGGTTTGTGGCTGATTCCGCTGGCAACCACCCTGGGCGGACTTCTCTCCGGAATATTGGTCTACACATTTGCTCCGGAGGCAGAGGGTCACGGCACCGACGCTGCGGTGGAAGCATTTCACTTCAAAGGCGGTAGAGTCCGACCGATTGTTCCTTTGATAAAAGTCTTCACGTCTGCCATCACAATCGGATCCGGTGGAGCGGCCGGACGTGAAGGACCGACCGCGCAGATCAGCGTCGGCGTCGGTTCCATGCTCGCGGACTTATTGCGATTGCCAGATGAGGAGCGGCGAGTCTTGGTTCTTGCTGGAATGGCGGCAGGACTAGCCGCAATCTTTCGATCCCCTTTAGGGATGGCGATCTTTTCGGTGGAAATTCTCTATTCGGGCATGGCCTTTGAAACCGAAGCTCTCATCTATACGGTGGTTGCATCGGTCGTGGCATACGCCGTGAACGGATTGTTTGTCGGATGGTCACCGATATTTCTGTTTCCTCAAACCGTTCATTTTACTCAGCCCATTGCGCTCGTGGGTTACGCTATACTCGGAGTGGTAGCTGGCCTCGTGGGCACCATTGAACCGCCGATCTTTTACGGCATCAGGGATCTGTTTCGAGCCGTAAAAATTCCCAATCACGTAAAGCCCGCGATTGGCGGGCTCTTGATGGGATTGCTCGCCCTCGTTGTCCCCGAAACAATCTCGACCGGATACGGCTGGGTTCAGAAAGCGATGACCGGGGATTACATCGGCTGGTCGCTCATCTTTCTTGCCCTCGCAAAGATTCTGGCCATGTCTTTGACGATCTCTTCCGGTGGCTCGGGTGGAGTATTCGGCCCCAATGTGTATATCGGCGGTATGGTAGGCGCGTGGGTCGCATTTGTCGCAGACCGATTCATTCCGGGCGCCGGCTTTAACACCGCCGCCTTCGCGGTCGTCGGCATGGCCGCAGTATTCGCCGGCACCGCGCGAGTTCCAATCGCCACGTTAATCATGGTCGCCGAGATGACCGGCGGCTACGGACTGATCGTGCCATCGATGCTCGCGACCACGATCGCCTTTGTTGTCGAGCGAACCCTCTCGGCCGGCTTCAAGTATCCTAAACTTTATGAGGCGCAGGTCGAGCTAAGATCTGATTCGCCGACGCACCTGGAAAGCATGCTCCGGGCAACATTCGCGGTGCTCGAGCGTGGCCCTCTTATGGATCTCAGAAATGTCACGTTGCCGCATTTAGCCTCTCTGCTTCGCCATGGCACGCCCATTCCCATTCACGGCGGGCAAGGCATCTTGATGACCGTAAATTTGCCGGAAAATTCACAGCTGGCTGGCCGGAGTATAGCAGAGGTTTTCGATCGATTTCCTGAGCTACTCGCCGTGGCAATTATCCGCGACCAGCAGATCCAGCTCCCACGTGGATCCACCCGACTTGAAGGCGGGGATCAGTTGCTGATAGCGGCAAGCGAAGCGACAAGCGTCGAAGCTTTCAAGAAAACGGTAGCCGGCAGAGCGTAAGGTCGAGGACCGACCTGCTGTCGTTACTCCTTCCCTTTTTGCGCCAGACTGCAAGCGTGGCTGATTTTCATTCCTCGTTCTCTTTTATAGCCCGCGCACTTTCAACCAGTCAGCGAGCCTCCTCGTCCACGATAATAAGACCGGATCAGTCTGATCAGCGGACTGCTCGATACCAGAGTGTTATCAAAAGGCTCGCTACGCGCAAGACCGTTATTTGAATCTGAGCTTCGCCTGCCGTGGAACGGCTCGTTATACGAGCGGCTATTGATTGAGTCGTTATGACGCGCTCGCGCCAATGGGGCGAAGAGCAAAAAACGTATCGAAGATCGACTGGTCCGCTAGATTCAGCTTGGTTTGAAAGCCATCGAGAAATTCGTGAAGTCCGCGCGCGATGATCTGACGGGTATCCGCGTAAGCCAACTCGGCACGCAGCTGACCGAGGCGCTGTTCGGCGGGATTGCGATACATTCCGACCGGCGTGCCGGAAATTGCGTGAAGCGAATCATTGGCCGTCGTTAGACAATAGTGAATCGAGCGCGGGAACTCGTGATCGAGCACGAGAAATTCAATAATTAGTTCGGGAGCGATATGACCGTGTCGCTTGCGGTACATTTCCAAAGCGCTCGCGGAGCGCAACACCGCAGCCCATTGGATATCATCCAACGGAGTTCCGACATCAGCCAACACGGGCAACAGAATATAGTACTTAACGTCCAATAGCCGGGAAGTCTTATCGGCGCGCTCCAACAAGCGTCCCATGCGGTAGAAATGCCAGCTTTCCTCATGCAACATGGTCGCGTCGGTGATGCCGTCGAACAGCTGGCTGGCCTTCTTAACTTCATTAAAAAAACTGTAAGGCGAGTGAATCAGCAGCGGGTCTGAGGCGGCGGCAATAACTGTCAAATAACTGGTATTGACCTGCTCCCACATTTCCGAGGAAATCGCCTCGCGAATTGT
>WNFZ01004570.1_pt1 | contig 12809 bp, 10 predicted proteins | sample 5400081 | NCBI WGS metagenome assembly WNFZ01 (sample SAMN13153365, study PRJNA577476) | soil metagenome | isolation source: 80 cm soil or saprolite under grassland replicate 1 | place: USA:California | collected 2016-06-15
TCCGGTTGGGCCGCGGGTTTGGGTGCCGTGCGATTCCCGCTGCAACCGGCCACCAGCACGGCAACCACGACCACGACGAGCATCATGACTCTGGACGGTCGTCCCATCGCCCCTCCACGCGGTGGTGGACCGGACGCGTCGTGGCCGCCGAACCGTGGTCCGGCGGCCACGACGCGTGCCGTAGGAGATGCCACTCCGACTTCCGCGTCCTGCTCCGACCTAGCTCGAGGCCTCCGCAAGTGTCTTCGTCTCGGTGAACACCGGCTTAGCGTTCAGATCGCCACCCTGAACCGGGATTCCCGGAGTCTTGTAGATCGCGATCGACACGGCGGTGGCGCAGTCCCCCAAGGGGGTGCAGGTGAGCGTCCCGCTCAGGCCCTTGTAGTCCTTGGTCTGGAAGATCGCGTCCTTGAGAGCGGTCCGCGGGATCGTCAGCGTGCCGTTGTCGTCCTTGCCGACCTGCTTGATCGCCGTCACCAGGATCTGCATGGCGTCCCAGGCGTGGGCGTTGAAGACCGACAGCGGCCGCGTGCCGAACTGCTTCTGGTAGGCTGGCAGGAACTGCTGGCCGTAGAACGCGTTCCGGCTGGTCTGGGCGGTGACGTCCGGCGCCGAGAGCCACGTGCCGAACACGTCGTGGGCGCCGATCTTGAGGTACTGCGGGTCCTGGCAACCGTCGGAGCCGATCAGCTTGGTGTTTTCGAGCGCCGGGATCGTCCGTGCCTGCTTCGCGATCAGCGGGCACGCCGGAACGAAGTCGGGGTAGTAGATGACCTCGGGCTTGCCCTGCGCGAGGTTGTTCAAGACCGGTTTGAAATCCCTGTCGGTCGACTGGATCGCCTGGTTGCCCGTGGGGATGATCTTCCCGCCGAGCTTCTGGAACGCGTCGCGGAACACCGCCGCCAGGCCGTCGGCGTACGGGCTCTCGTCGTGGATCGTGGCTCCGGTCTTCGCGTGCAGCTGGTTGAACGCGAAGTCCGCCACCACCGCACCCTGAATCCGGTCGTTGTGGGCGGTGCGCAGGTAGAACGCCTGGTGCGTGCCCTCCGCCGTGAGGTTCGGGTTGGTGTTGGACGGCGAGATCAGCAGCATCCCCTTCTTGGACAGGATCGTGTCCGCCACCCCGAGGGCCGAGCTGGAGCAGCTGGTGCCGATCACCGACAGGATGGTCGGGTCGGACGCGATCTTGGTCGCCCCCGCCTGGCCGACTGCCTTCTTGCAGCCGTCGTCCTCGTTCACGAGCTGCACCTCATGCCCGAGGAGCTGGCCGTTCTTGCCGTCGAAGTTGCCGTCCAGATAGTCAGCCGCGAGCTGTGCTCCGTGCTGGCTGTCGAGACCGAGGTTCTTGTTGTCGCCGGTGATCGCCAGCAGCGTGGCGATCTTGATCGGCGCGCCCTTCTGATAGACCACACAACCGAACTGGTCGCTCTTGCAGGCAGCGCTGTTGGCGCCGCCGCCACCGCCACCACCACCCTTCTTCGCGCAGCCGGCGGCCAGGAGCACCAACACACTGAACAGGGCCGCAAGGACAACCCTTCTTGACCTAGTCATCCCTACTCGCTCCTTCTCTGCACCATTGCACCCAGGACGGGAAAGGCTCTCCTAGCGCGTAGGTAAGCACAAAGCCGCTGCCACCACCAGCAGTGAAACCGCAGCCAGGCCACCATCACCACAACACGCCCAACCGAGGCAAGCAGATCAATCGCCACCTCCGCCCACATTGGCACCCGGGGGCAGAGCCGCTCCGGACAATTCCGCCTCTCCCAAACGGGAGCTGCTGGCCCGAGAGCCATAGGGCACTGCGGCCACGATGTGCCCGCACATCCTTGTCGCCGTGCACCAACAGCGTCGGGACCTTGATGTGGGGCCCTCCACCACCTCCGGCGGCGTCGCCGGGGAGAACATCGTGGGCAGCAGCGCTCCCACAAACTCCTCGGGCGACAGCTCGGCCAACACCAGCGCCTGCTGCAGCCGCTGCTGGGCGACGTCGGCCGGCAGCGAGCCGCCCCACCCGGCGTAGGCGGATCGGCTGAGCCACCGGCCCCTCGACCTGCTCCATGGCGCCTCCTCGCGACGGGTGCAACCGGCCGCCTTCGCACAGCCGTCCATGCAGATGCTAAGGACTCGTCACGAAATTACTTGTGCGGGTAGCGTCCCGGAATGGAGGCGACCGAAGCGCTGGCGGCGAAGTTCGGGGTGCTGTTGCCGCACTTGGACGAGTGGCAGCGGCGCCTGCTGGCCGGCGCGCGGGCGCGAGCGCTGGGCGGCGGGATCGAGGCGGTCACTCGCGCGTCGGGCATGCGCCGTGCCACGGCCGTTCCATGCCTGCTGCTCCTGGGGAGTAGCCGCCTTCGGTGGCTGCGGCGGACCACAGGTCCTCTGGTTTCATGGCCGTTGGACCCTCTGCGCTTGATTGATGACCCGCAACAGTGGCCAGAAAGCGTGACCGAAGGGAGTCGCTCATGAAGGCTGCGGTCGTCAAGGGGTTTAAGCAACCTGTGGTCATCGAGGAGCGGCCGATCCCTGAACCGGGTGCAGGCCAGGTGCTGGTGAAGATCGGGTCCTCGGGCCTGTGCCACACCGACATCCACGCGGCGAACGGGGACTGGCCGGTCAAGCCGAACCCGCCGTTTGTGCCCGGCCACGAGGGCGTGGGGATGGTCCAGCGGGTCGGTCCCGGGGTCACCCGGGTCGCCGAGGGCGACCGCGTCGCCATCCCGTGGCTGGGCTGGGCCTGCGGGCAGTGCGAGTACTGCACCAGCGGCTGGGAGACCCTGTGCGAGCGCCAGCAGAACTCGGGGTACTCCATCGACGGGGCCTGGGCCGAGTATGCCCTGGCCTCCGGCGCCTACGTCGGCAAGGTCCCCGACGGGATCGACCCCTTCGAGGCCGCCCCGCTCACCTGCGCGGGGCTCACCACCTACAAGGCGGTGAAGGTCTCCGGAGCCCGCCCGTCGGACCTGGTGGCCATCTTCGGGGTCGGGGGCCTTGGCCACCTGGCCCTGCAGTACGCCCAGATCGCCGGCGCCCAGGTGGTGGCCGTCGACCTGGTCGACGAGAAGCTGCAGATGGCCAAGGACCTGGGGGCCGCCTACACGGTAAACGCCCGGCAGCAGGATCCGGTCGCTGTGATCAAGGAGCTGGGAGGCGCCGATGTGGCGATCTCCCTGGCGGTGTCGCCCAAGGCGTTCGAGCAGGCCTACGGGTCGCTTCGCCGGGGCGGCACGCTGGTGTTTGTGGGGCTGCCGGCGGAAAACGAGGTCAGGCTGCCGATCTTTGAGACGGTCTTGAACGGGACGAAGGTGCTCGGCTCGATCGTCGGCACCCGGGTCGACCTGCAGGAGGTCTTCGAGCTGCACCAGGCGGGCAAGACCCACGTGGTCTTCGAGCGCCGCCGGCTCCAGGACGTCAACCAGGCGATCCAGGAGGTGGAGAGCGGCAAGGCGAAGGCCCGGCTGGTCTTCGACCTGGGATAGCTACACCGAGCGGGGCGGTCATGCCGATCGCCCCGCCGTCCGTCCTGGTTGGGAACCGGGATCGTATCCGACCGGGTCAAGGTCACCCACTCGCAGTTGGCCGCTGTACCGCTCAGTCGCCATGCCTGGCATGGTGCGTGCAGCTGCACCATCGCAGGCGCCATAACGCGTACAACGACTGCGTAATTTCTGCGCGAACCCTAAGCGGCCTCCCCAGGGCTGTGTCTGTATCTGTCGGGAGCCAAAGCGAGCCGTCGGGCGCGGCGGTCGCCAGCAGCTGCGCCGGGCCGCGCTGTTCCTCAAGTTCGGTGCGGTGATGTGCCGCCGCCGCGCTGGAGCGTTTCTGGTGACTGAGTGGGCCGCAGCCACAACGACACCCGCGTGGGCTGCATCGTCTGATCGACCACTGCCAGCAACTCGCGGGTCAGGGTGTCCAGGTCGATCTGCTGGCGGAGCCGCGAGGTGAACGCCTGGATGGTGCGCGCCGCGTCGTGGCGACGGCGGTTGAAGCGGCGGTCCATCACGTCCTGGACACAGTGGCGCGCGGGCTGGAATGCCGCGGCCACCGCCAGTGTGGCCACCGCCACCGCCAGGCCGGGGCGGTCACGGCCGAGGAGCTGGCCGAGGCCCAGCACCACCCCCGCGTAGCCACCACCGAGCAGCACGGTGAGCAGGGCGTAGGCCACGGTGCGGCTGATGACCCGGTCCAGGTCGAACAGGCGGTAGCGTAGGATCGCCACGGTCAGGCCCGCCAGCAACGGCAGGCCGGCGAGACCGATCGACTCCAGCGGCAGCAGGCCCTCATCGGTGACCAGCACGGGCAGGAACCACACCACCAGCGCGAGCGTTGCCGAAAGGACGCCACCGCCCACCACCCACTTGAGCTGCTGGCGGGCCACCGAGTCGGTCTCGGTCAGGTAGCGGGCCACCGCCAGCACGATCGCCAGCCCCAGCACCGCCATGACGATGGACAGCTCCGCGGCGACGACCCGGCCGATCCAGCGGGTGGAGCTTGCAGCGTCGAGCGCGGCCAGCGCCCAGGCGACCAGGAGCGCTGGCGGGGTCGCGTACACCACGGGCAGGAGCCGGCGGTGCCGTGCCAGCGGAGGCCACGAGCGGGGGAACAGCAGCACGAACGCCGCCAACCCTCCGAAAGAGCTGACATACACGGCATAGGTGCTGAGCAGGTACAGCCACAGGAACAGACCGCCACGGGTGTCAACGGCCGACACGCCGATTTCGACTGCCACCGTGCTGCTCAGCAGCCCGCTTCCGAGCACGAGCAGCGCCGCGGTGGCTGGGCCCGCCCGCCGCGCGTACAGGTACCCCACCACGCAGAAGAGCACCACCACGAACAGGATCGTTCCCCACCCCTGCCGCAGCCGACCCGCGTCGGCACGCCGCAGCGTGACGGTGACCTCTTGCGTCTCCCCGCCGCGGACCACCTGGTAGGTCAGCCGGTCACCGCGCTGGTACGCCCGCACACGCCAGCTGCGACCCGCGCTGCCCAGCGCGACGCCATCGATGGCCGTAACCAGGTCGCGGTCGCGGAGCGCCTGGCCCGGGTTCGCGTGGACGATCACCCCATCGCCGGTCCAGGCCTCGGGCCGCGGGAGCACCTGCGTGCCGTCGCTGGGTGTCACCACCCGCAGCGCGATGAACGTAGCGCTGGTTGCGAACATGAAGGCTACCAGCCAGCCCACCAGATGGCGCGGCCATACCGGCGGCCCCGCCTGCCGGCTGCCCGGGATCGACTTCCTGGGTGTGTGCATGCGCACCTCCGCCCCGGACAGGCGTTCCAGCGGCGAAGACCAGGTCCAAGACGTCATGGGCAGATGGCAGTGTCGCCGGCCTCCGTGACGGCAGCGTTACGGAGGCCGGACGAGCAATCCCGACCTGCCACCTCAACCAGGCGTCGGTATCACTCGGATCGGTAGCGCACTTGAGGAACGTAGCATCAGGGGGACGCATACTTCAGGCCGCCTCGTGAGGTCGTTGGCGTCTGCACCTCCAACGGTCCACGAGGCTACTTCGTGCTACGGCGTCTACTCCACCCGGTCGTTACGAGCAGAACCTCTGGTCACCTGCTCAACGCCTCAAGAGGAGACCTCGACAACGGAACAGGTTGCGCCACAAGCTCCGCTCTGGGAGGCTCTCTCCCGCCGGGTCAGGCGTCGCCAGCGGCACAAGAAGGAGAGCCCCACTCCAGACCTGAATGGGCGAACCGGAAGGGCGCTGGAAAGGAACGCTCATGAAGTTCTTTTCGCGCTACCGAGGGACGCACCCCATGCCTCCGGAAGGGCCGCCAGGACCAGGAGCCTGGAGGGGGACGGCCAGACTGCGCGGTAAGGTTGTCCTCGGGCTCCTCGTGGTGATTGCTGCGCTTGGGGTGCTGGTACCGGCCGCGTCCGCTGACGGCCTTCCCGACTACTCTGCACCCGGCGAAGCCTGGAACGTGCTCCCGCCCGGGGAGTCCGGCAGCCTGACCCCGGGCCCGCACTCAGTCGATCAGATTCCTCTTTACGACGGCCTGACGCCGCTGTTCGACCAGGTCACCGACGCCGACCTGCCCACATATTTCAAGCCGAACATCTTTGGCCTCGGGAGCGAGACGCCCACCAGTGTCGAGCGACCGCCCGCGCGGCCAGGGTTGCGCGTTGACCGCGACAGCAAGGGCGTCGCGCATGTCTTCGGCGACACGCGTGGCGACGTGATGTACGGCGCGGGTTGGGTGACGGTGGAGGACCGCGCCCCGCTGATGGAGCTGCTGCGTGGGCCTGGGCGGCTCGCGGCGGTGGACGCGCCGGGCATCGACCCGTTCCAGATCGCCTTGAGCTTCCGGCAGTTCACTCCCAGCGCCCAGACCGAGGCGTTTCTCTCCCAGCAGATCTCGCTGCTCCAGAACCAGGGACCGGCCGGGCAGCAGGTGGTGCGGGATATCGACGACTACCTCCAGGGGATCAACGACGCCCGGTCCCTGGCGGGTGTGCCAGGGCCAGCTTGGACCCGCAACGACGTCGTGGCGGTGGCCGCGTTGATCGGGGCGCGGTTCGGCAAGGGCGGCGGCGACGAGGCGCGGCGGGCACAGTTCCTGTCAGCGCTGCAACAGCGGCTCGGCGACGGCGCCGGTCGCAAGGTCTTCAACGACCTGCGCGAGCAGAGGGACCCGGAGGCCCCGGTCTCGGTGCCGGGCAAGTTCAAGCTGGTCTCGGGGGAGGGGACAGGCAACGCCGTGATCGACGCGGGGAGCATCGGCACCTCGGCCGCGCAGGCCGCCGCGACCGAGCAGTCCGCGCAACGGAGCGCCAGCAACGCCCTGCTGCTGGGAGCGAGTCGTTCGCAGAACGGCCATCCGCTGTTCGTTGCCGGCCCGCAGGTCGGATACCTGTACCCGCAAGCCCTCTACGAGGCCGACCTGCACGGCGGCGGCATCGACGCCCGCGGGGCGACCTTCCCGGGATCGGGTCCCTACGTGCAGCTCGGCCGTGGGCAGGACTTCTCCTGGAGCGCCACGTCGTCAGGGACCGACATCGTCGACCAGTACGTCGAGACCCTGTGTGGCGGCTCCGACACCGAGTACGTGTTCAACGGCGACTGTCTCGCCATGACCCCGTTCGCCGCGGGCACGCTCGGCCCCGGGCCCGGGCCGCCGGCTGGTCCCGTGAGTTTCAACGAGACGGTGCACGGGCCCGTGAGCGGGTACGCGAGATCGAGCGGCGAGCGCGTGGCGATCTCGAACAAGCGCTCGACCCGTGGCCGTGAGCTGATGAGCGCGCTGGGATTCGCCGACCTCAACAGCAATACGGTCCACGACCCCGCCAGCTTCATCGCCGCCGCGTCCAACATCGAGTTCACGTTCAACTGGTTCTACGCGGACAACCACAACATCGCGATGTTCTCCAGCGGCCGCGTGCCGGTGCGCGCCGACGGCGTCGACCTGGGGCTGCCGACCATCGGCACAGGCGCGGACGAGTGGCAGGGCTTTCTCCCCGCCTCCAAGCACCCGCAGGCGGTGAATCCCAGCGGAGACACGATCATCAGCTGGAACAACAAGCCGGCCGCCGGGTGGACCGCCGCCGACGAAGAGTGGGCCTACGGATCGGTGCACCGCTCCGAGCTGCTGCAGCACGCGGTCGCGCGCGTGGACAAGCACTCGCTCGGTTCGCTGGTGGCCGCCATGAACCGCGCCGCGACGCAGGACCTCCGCAACGCTGAGGTCCTGCCGGCGATTGAAGGGGTGCTGGGAAACAGTCCCGCCCCGAGCCCGCGTGAGCGGCAGATGCTCGATCTGCTGGACCAGTGGCGGACGGAGGGCTCGAGCCGCCTGGATCGCGACCTCGACGGCAAGATCGACGCCCCAGGCGCCGCCATCATGGACGCGGCTTGGCCCAAGATCGCCGACGCGGTCATGAGCCCTGTGCTCGGACCGCAGGTGGCCGATCTCGCGAGCCTCATGTCCCGGGACAACAAAGCCAGCAGCCAGGGCTCGTCGTACGGGAGCGGCTGGTACGGCTACGTCGACAAGGACCTGCGGACGCTGCTCGGCGAGCCCGTCGCGGGAGCGTTCAAGACGCGCTTCTGCGGGGCCGGCAACCTGACCGCGTGTCGCAATTCGCTGTGGCAGGCACTGAAAGATGCCGGCGACGCACTCGCCGCCGCGCAGGGCACCGACGATCCGGCCCAGTGGCGGTCAGCCGCCACCGCGGAGCGGATCAGTTTCCTGCCGAGCTTCCCGATCACGATGCGCTGGACCAATCGGCCGACGTTCCAGCAGGCGATCTCCTACTCGGGCCATCGGTAGACGGCGCGCTGCCGCTCGATGGGCCACCTCCGGTTCGTCAAGTGCACGGGAACTGCGCGGTGATGCCGCCCGGGAAGTCGGTCATGAAGACGTTGTGGGCAAAGCAGTTCCCGGTCCCGGAGCCGTCGTAGACGATGTCGGCGGCATTGCCGGCGGTGCGCAGCGGGTCGGGGTCCAGCCCGTTGCGCAGCAACACGTTGTCGACCACGCGGGTGCGGTCGGGGTTGGGCTCCACACGCGGGTCCTGACCGGCGAACGGCGAAGCCACCATGGCGATGCCGACGCTGTCGTTGCCGACCACGACGTTGTGGCGGAAGGTCACCTCATCGCCGGCGATGTCGAGGATCCCCGAGCCGGTCGGCACCAGGCCGAGGTCCTCGCCGCTCTCGGGCGGGACCGGGTTCGGCCGATTGTTGCGCATCACCACGTTGCCCTCGACCAGCACGTGGTCGGTCGCCGCCCGAGGCAGGCCCGGCAGCACGAACACCAGGATCCCGGCGGTGTTGCCGGTCGCCCGGTTGCCGCGCACCACAACGGAGCTGGAGTTCTCCACCTCAAAGCCGCTGGTGTTGCCTACGGCGCGGTTGCCGCTCACCGTGACCTCGGTGTCGTTGCCGACGTAGATGCCCGTGTCGTTGGCGCCTTCCGCGAGGTTGCCCTCGACCAGGCCATGGGTCGAGCAGCGCGGGAAGACCCCGTACTCGTGGTTGTCCACATAGCGACCACCACGCACCTGGAAGCCGTCCACGCCGATCAGCAGGATGCCGTTGTCTTCGGCGTTGCCGACGGTGAGGCCCTCCACGGTGACATTGCGCAGTGCCAGCGGCGGGCAGACCGGGAAGCCGTCTGGACCGGGCGTCTCCTGGCCGGTGCCGACCCTGATGCCGTTGGCGAACCCGTGCGCGTCGATAACCGAGCCGCGGCTGCCGCGCAGGATCAGGTCGCTCTTGTCGATCAGGACGCTCTCGCGGTAGGTGCCTGGGGGGACCACGATCGTGTCACCAGGCACGGCGGCGTCCACGGCCGCCTGAATGGTGGTCGTCACCCGGATGACGCGCTGGTCGTGTGCCAGCGCGGGCATTGGCGGCGCGACCATCGCCACGAGCAAACCCATCACTGGCAGCGCCCGCCGGAACCGTACCTGCATGCCCACGTTGGCCTCCCATGTCGGCGGTGAATCGCGCGAGTGCCCAGAAACCCGTGGAAATGGTGCTCTCACACAGATGAGGCGTCCAGCCCACCCCGCGCGAGGGGGTCGCAGGGCTCTGATCCTAGGACCAACCGGCGCCGGGTGCGGGCGCCTCAAGGGTCAGCACCTGCCCCGTTCGCGTCCCCTCAGCCATGTGCTCGGTACCACACCACACCGCGCTTTCGGCGTCCAGGCAGATGCCGTCAGGGACGCCGCTCCCCAGGTCAGCCCACACCCGCCAGTTCCACAGGCCGAAGGCAATGCCCGTCAGCAGCGTTCGCACTTCGAGCTTTGAAGACCCGTTCGACGGCATCACAACCTCCTCAGGAACTAGCTGCCGGCATGGGAGCTCGGCGAGGGGCTGAGCCGGTCCTCCACCGCCTGGGTCAGCGTGGCCAGCCACGACTGGCCACGTGCCCGCAGGACAGGGTCGCGCAGGTCCTCTCGAAGCAGGCGCAGCTGATCGGCGTAGTCATGGGCGTCGTACTGCCCGGTGAGTCGCACCAGCAACTCGATCACGCCGTCGCCGCCCGGCGGGGTATAAACGAACGGTCGGCTATGAATAGGGGATCTGATGAGCGATCTCGACGGCAAGGTGGCGCTGGTCGCCGGCGGCACTCGCGGTGCCGGGCGCGGGGTGGCGATTGAGCTGGGCGCTGCTGGAGCGCACGTGTACGTCACCGGGCGCACCACCCGCCATCACAGGTCCGAGTACGGGCGGCCGGAGACGATCGAGGAGACCGCCGAGCAGGTGAGCGCCGCCGGCGGCACCGCGACGGCCGTGGCAGTGGACCATCTGCAACCCGCCGACGTCACCGAGCTGGTGGACAGGATCGATCGTGACTCGGGTCGGTTGGACATCCTCGTCAATGACATCTGGGGCGGCGAGCGCCTCTTCGAGTGGAAAACCAAGCTGTGGCAACACGACCTGGACAACGGCCTGCGGCTGCTGCACCTGGCCGTCGACACCCACCTGATCACCAGCCACTTCGCCCTGCCGCTGCTCATCCGCCGGCCCCGTGGCCTGGTGGTGGAGATGACCGACGGCACGGCCGACTACAACGCCCGCAACTACCGGAACTCCGCGTTCTACGACCTGGCGAAGTGGGCGGTCCTACGCTTGGCGTGGATTCAAGGTCACGAGCTCGCTCAGCACGGTTGCACCGCGGTGGCGCTCACGCCGGGCTGGCTGCGCTCGGAGATGATGCTGGAGAACTACGGTGTGACCGAGGCGAACTGGCGGGACGTCCTCGACCGTCCCTTCGAGCCGCCGAACCCGGATCCTGGTCACTTCGGCATCTCCGAGACACCGAGATTCACCGGACGGGCGGTGGCGGCCCTCGCCTCCGACCCTCAGGTCGCGCGCTGGAACCAGGCCTCGCTGTCGTCTGGCCAGCTCGCCAGGGAGTACGGGTTTGCCGACCTGGACGGCAGCGTTCCCGATGCCTGGCGCTACATCGTCGAGGTGCAGGACGCCGGCAAGCCACCCGACACGGCCAGCTACCGCTGAGCGCTCGGCCTTCACGCAGGGGGAACCAGAAATGTCTGATCCCGAGATCGACCTACGCCGAGCTCTGCCGGAGGACGCTCCGGCCATCGCGGCGATCTGGCACCTCGGCTGGCAGGACGGCCACCTCGGATCCGTGCCCGCGGAGCTGACCGCCGCCCGTCAGGCGGACTCCTTCATGACCAGGGCCGCGCAGCGAGTCGGCGACACGACCGTCGCCGTGATCAGCGGTCAGGTCGCGGGGTTCGTCATGGTCGTCGGCAGCGAGGTCGAACAGGTCTACGTCGCCAGGCACCATCGAGGCGCAGGCGTGGCCGACCTTCTCATGGAGGACGCGGAGCGACAGATCAAGGATGCCGGCCACGCGACCGCCTGGCTCGCCGTCGTGCAAGGCAACGCAAGAGCCCGCAGGTTCTACGAACGCCGTGGCTGGGTCGACGATGGCCTGTTCGACTACGCCGCCGCAGGTGATCGCGGCCCCATCCCAGTGCCCGCTCACCGATACGTGAAGGACCTGTAGCTCCTCGGCTTGGTCGTCACCGCCGGCGAGCTGCTGGTCGTACATTGATGGAAGCCTTGATCTGCCCCGACTTCGGTGGAGTTTGTGTTCGCCCTGGCGAGCTCCTTCTGCGCCGCTCCGACAGACCAAGGCGCGAGGGCCGCGGAAGGGAGGCGGACATGACCACGGTCGCGGAGCCGATCGCGGCGTCTCGCCGCCGGCTGGAGCTCGCTCCGCTGGGCGGCGTCGTGGCCGTCCTCTCGCTGGCGGCCGTGACGACGCCTGGCCTCTTTGTCTTGGCGGGCCAGGTGCCCCCGTTCGTGGCGACCTTCGCCACGTTCGTGTTCGTGCAGGGCGGGCTCACGGCCTGGACGCGTGGAGCCCCATCCGGCGACATTCCTCAGGCGCTCGGACCGCTGGGATCCGGCCGCGTCGCCGGGCTCCCCACGCCCGTGTGGATCTTCGCCGTGCAGGCCATGGTCGCCGGCGTGGTCCTGAGCCGGACCACGCTGGGGCGACGAGCCGCGGCCATCTTCGTGACCGGGACTCGCCGATGACCCGCCGCGACAGCGTGGCCGCGCCATTGGCCGTGGGTCTGGGTGAGTCGCTGCTCCGCCTGTCGGCGCCGGGCCATGAGCGGCTCAACCAGGTCCGCCACCTCGACGTGCATGTCGGCGGGGCGGAGATGAACGGCCTCATCGGTCTGGCGGCCCTCGGCTTCCGGTGCCGCTGGCTGACCCGGCTGTCCGACAGTCCTCTCGGCCGCCGCATCGCCGGGCATGCCGCGGAGCAGGGCGTCGAGCCGACCGTCGACTGGGATGCCGACGCCCGTGCTCCGCTGTACTTCGTTGAGCACGGCGCCCCCCCGCGACCGTCCGAGGTGCTCTACGACCGGTCCTCCACCGCGATGACCCAGTTGACCGAGTCCACCTTTGCGTGGGCTGAAGAGGTCCGGGGGGCCAGGGTGGCCTTGTCGACCGGAATCACCTGCGCACTGGGGCCGCGGCCGGCGCAGGCTGTGAGCGGGTTCCTGGCCGCCGGCCGCAAAGCTGGCGCCTGCACTGTCTTCGACGTCAACCATCGGGCCCGCCTGTGGACGTGGGAGCAGTCGGTCCCCGTTCTCCGCCGGGTGCTCCCGAAGGTCGACGTCCTGTTCACCAGCCGTCACGACCTGCTGCACCTGGTGGAAGGCGCCACCGCCGCCGACGACACCGTCGAGCTGGCGCGGCGAGCGATCAAGCAATGGGGGCATCGCGTCGTCGTGCTGCGGGACACCGCCCAGTCGGCCCCCGGTCGCGTCACGGTGAGCGCCACCGCGTTGACCGCCGAGGAGATCC
>WNFZ01008171.1_pt1 | contig 12806 bp, 10 predicted proteins | sample 5400081 | NCBI WGS metagenome assembly WNFZ01 (sample SAMN13153365, study PRJNA577476) | soil metagenome | isolation source: 80 cm soil or saprolite under grassland replicate 1 | place: USA:California | collected 2016-06-15
GAACAGCGCCAGGCCTTCGACCTCATCGGCGCCCCCATCCCGCTGACCTTGAAGAAGTAGCCAGGACAACCACCCGCCCGAACCGGCAAAACCCCACGTCAGCGCCGCACTCGGCTGCCAAACCACCCGTAACTTCGGACTAGTTGTCACTGCCGTCGGTCTCTGGTTCGCCTACAACTACAGCCGCCAGATGGCCCTGAAGTTGTCTGAGACCCGTCTGCAGGCTTATTCCCGCCTCTGGGAGATCACCGGAGTCGCCGCCCCTACGCGCCTCGATGGATGGGGCGATGATGGATATCTGCTGCTCAATTGAGCTATTCCGCGCAAGGTGTTGATCACTGAGCGTTGTCATGTGGTGCGGGTGTCCAAGTCAGTCGTTTCCAGCAACCGTAACGGCATGGCGTTGCCAATCGCGAGTCGGACGGTGCCAGGTGCCAGGCTTGCGGCGTGGGCTTGCCGCGAGCCCTGTCTGGTTGACATCCAACTCTTGGTGTGGACCGGCCTGGTCATCAGGTGATGTCGCGATGCCGGGTGAGCAGGGCTCCGGTCAGTAGCGCGACGGCGGTGTAGGCGGCGAACGTGGCACCGCCGGCCGCCTGGGTGATCACGTGTGCTCCGACCAGGCCGGTGTTGCCGCTGGTGCCGGCTGGGAAGGCCAGCGCGCTGCCGGTCTGGCCGGGCAGCCAGCGGGCCACGTTGGGGGCCACGCCCACGAGGATGTTCTCGACGACGAAGAAGAGAGTGAGGATGCCGGCCAGCGCGACGACCGGGTCGCGGACGGCGGCGCCGACGCCGAGTCCCAGCAGCGCTGCCAGCATGACGTACAGGATTCCGCCGCCGATGATCGCCGCCAGGTCGGCGGCGGACAGGGTGTCCGCGACGCCGCGAAGGTGCAGCCCGACGAGCAGTACGGCCACGGACAGCAGGCTCGCCGCCGCGCCGATGAGCCCGCCGGCCGCGGCGTGGACCAGACTCTTGGCGGCCACTACGCGTCCTCTGCGGGGGGTGGCGAGCAGCGTGGGGGTCAGGGTGCCGTGCCGGTACTCGCCGGCCAGGCCGAGTACCCCGAGGATGAGGGCGATCACCCCGGCGGCGGTGGCGCCGGCGCAGGCCACGGTGCGTTGCGCGAACTCGCCGGCCATGGCGAACCGGCCGGTGTGTAGGGGCGCGGCCGCGACTGGAATCACCACGGTGGCCAGCTCCAACACCAGCAGGGCGGCGAGGAGTCCGGCGAAGGAGCGGGCGCGGCTGGCGCGGTCAGGCGCAGGTATGCCGCTTCCAGGCTGGCGGTGGGGCTGGACGCGGCGGGTCCGCTCCGCAGGAGGTCGGCCAGGGTGGCCTGGGCGCGTACCCGGCCGTTGGCGATGATGATCACGTCGTCGACGGTCCGGGCGAGTTCGGAGAGCTGGTGGCTGGAGACCAGTACGGTGCGCCTGGCGTCGGCCAAGCCGCGGAGCAGGTCGCGCAGCCAGCGCACGCCGGCTGGGTCCAGGCCGTTGGTGGGTTCGTCGAGGATGAGTACCTGCGGGTCGCCCAGCAGCGCGGCGGCGATGGCCAGCCGCTGCCGCATGCCCAGCGAGTACCCGCCGACGCGCCGCGCCGCGGCCGCGGTCAGGTCCACCATGTCCAGCAGTTGGTCGACGCGGGCGGCGGCGACGCCCCCGGCGGCGGCCAGCGCCCTCAGGTGGTCCCGGCCGCGCCGGCCGGGATGGGCGTGCGCCCCGTCCAGAACCGCACCCACCGTTGCGGTGGGTGCGGGCAGCCGGTGGTAGGGCAGGCCGCCGATGGTCGCGGTCCCGCTGGTGGGGCGGATCAGCCCGAGCAGGATTCGCAGTGTCGTGGTCTTGCCGGCGGCGTTCGGGCCTAGCAGACCGGTCACCGCGCCGGCCCGTACGTCGATCCTCAGTCCGCTGACCGCGACGGTGTCGCCGAAGCGCTTGGTGAGGTTGCGGATCGCGATGGTCGCCATGTCCCAGACGGTAGGTCGACACACCGGCCGGGTGCGTCCAGCTTGGGAGCCGTTTTCCGGGTGGCTCCTACGAGCTACTGCCTGTGGCACCGTGGCGGGACTGGGCCGTTGCGGTGACCAACCCGCTGTCGTAGGCCACCACGATGGCCTGCGCCCGGTCGCGCAGACCCAACTTAGCCAGCAGCCGGCTCACATGCGTCTTGACGGTCTCCTCGGCGATCACCAGGTGCGCGGCGATCTCGGCGTTGGACAGCCCCCGGGCGATCAACATGAGCACCTCCGTCTCCCGCCGGGTCAGGCCGGGAACCGCCCGCCGCGCGGCGGCCAGCGCAGACGGCGGGCGGGCCCGGACGAAATCGGCGATCAGCCGCCGGGTGACACCCGGAGCCAGGAGCGCGTCGCCCGCGGCCACCACCCGCACCGCCGCAACCAGTTCCTGTTCTGAGCAGTCCTTGAGCAGGAAACCGCTGGCACCCGCGGCCAGCGCGTCGTACACATACTCGTCCAGATCGAACGTGGTCAACACGTGTATCCGCGGCGGGCCGGGCGACCCGCTGACGGCGCTGCCACCGCTACCATCGAGGATCTGCGCGGTGGCGGCCAACCCGTCGAGCACCGGCATCCGGATGTCCATGACCACCACGTCCGGGACCAGCCGCCGGGTCACCTCGACCGCCTCCCGACCGTCCCCGGCCAACCCCACCACCTCAATGTCCCCGGCCGTACCCAACAGCGTCGCCAGCCCGTGACGGGCAATCGGCTGATCGTCGACCACCACAACCCTGATCATCGAACCTCCCCGCCGCTGCCCGACGAATCCATCGGCAGTATCGCCTCCACCGCGAACCCGCCGTCCTCACCGGCCCCGCGTGAAACACCCCACCCAGCGCCGTGGCCCGCTCCCGCATCCCGATCAGCCCCAACCCGGTCGGCTCCGGCCCGCTAGCGCGGGCACCGGCGCCGGATTCCCCGCCCGGCGGCCGGCCGTTGACCACCCGAATGGCCAGGCGGCCGCCCGCGACCTGCACCTCGACCCGCACCGGCGCGCCGCGGCCGTGCCGGGCCGCGTTGCTCAACGCCTCCTGCACGATGCGGAACCCCGCCACCTGCACCCCGGCCGGTACCGACTCAACCGCGCCCCGCACACACAACTCCACCGGTACCCCGGCCTGCCGCACACCATCCACCACCGACGCCACCGCCGCCAGATCGGGCTGCGGCCCACGCTCCGCCACATCCCCCGGATCCCGCAGGACCCGCAGCAGCCCACGCATCTCACTCAGACCGTCCCGGGCCAGATCCCGCAGCGCCGCGAACGCCTGCCCGACCTGCGGCGGCAAATCGGCGACCCGATGCGGCGCGGCCTGCGCCTCGATCACGATCAACGACAGGTGGTGCGCCACCACGTCGTGGAACTCCCGCGCGATCCGCGACCGCTCCCGCAACACCGCCAGCCGCGCCGCCTCCGCCCGACCGGCTACGACTACCTGCACGAGGGTATCGATGTGCTCGCCGTCCGGGTGCCGAGCCTGCATGGGGCGCTGTTGGCGGCCAAGGCCGCCGGGTACAGCCACGTGAGCATCGACGGGGTGCTGATCGAGACCGATCGGGTATCCCGGGTGGGTACCCATCCATGCGCACCACTACGGAACGCAGAAGGCGGTCATCACCCAACGTGTAGCGTCGCTCGGTAACCAGAGCCTTCGCGGCATGGGGCGGTATCCAGACAAGTCGAGGATGGTGAACGCTACTCGGCCGTCACGTTGCGGTCGACGAGAGATCGGGAAGGTCGACGACGAGGCCGGGTTATCCGCAGCAACCCGGGTGATGATCCGCCTGATCCCCTCGGGACGTCGGCGAATGAGAGCCTCCAACAGCGCCGAGGCAACGCCTCGTCCTTGCCATTCGTCGGTGACCGTGACGGCGACATCGGCCGTGTCCAGACGGTCCCGGTAGCGAACGATCCTGGCGACTCCGGCGGGGATCTCGCCGCCATCCTCGGGCAGCCCGAAAAGCGCCAGGGCGACATGGTCGACACCGTCCACATCATCGATGAGGCGGTCCAGCATCGTTTCGGTGAGGTGGGGGACTCCCGTAAGAAACCGGTGGAACCGGGATTCCGGCGAAAGGTATTCGTACTGCTCCCGGAGGACTTCTCGGTCGGTGGGCAGCAGGGGCCGGATGACGGCGTTCGTGCCGTCACGTAGCCGGACCCGCTCAGTCACTCGACGCGCTCCTGATCTCGCCAGGTCGTTAGATGGTCGCCAGTGCCGGTCACCCGCGCGACTGTCCGTCGTACATCGAGTCGAGCAGCGACTCGTATTTCGTCTCGATGACCTTGCGCTTGACCTTCATGCTGGGCGTCAGCTCGTCCTGTTCGACCGAGAGGTCGTGGTCGAGGATCCGGAAGTCCTTGATGGTCTCCCAGCGGTTGAGCCGGCCGTTGAGCTCCTCGACGCAGGCCCGCACGTACGTGTGGACCGCGGGGTTCCCGGCGAGCGAAGGGTAGTCGGTGGCCCTCAGGCCCTGCGCCCGGCCCCACTGGGCCAGCGCTTCGGGATCCAGGGTGATCAGCGCGGACGCGTAGTTGCGGCCGTCGGCATGAACCAGCATCTGGCTGGCCAGCGGACAGACCGCCTTGAACATGACCTCGATGATCTGCGGCGCGATGTACTTCCCGCCGGAGGTCTTGATCAGGTCCTTCTTCCGGTCCGTGATCCGCAGCCGGCCCGCCTCGTCGATCTCGCCGACGTCACCGGTGGCGAACCACCCGTCGGCGCCTAGCACCTCGGCCGTGGCCTCGGGCAGGTTGTGGTACCCGCGCATCACCCCGGGACCCCGCACGAAGATCTCCCCGTCGCCCGCGATCTTGATCTCGGTGCCGACAAGCGGCGGGCCCACGACCCCGAACGTCGGGTCCTCGGGCCGGACGATGCAGGCCGCGGCGCTGGTCTCGGTCAGTGCGTAGCCCTCGAGCACCAGCAGCCCGGCGGCGTCGAACCAGGTGGCGACGTCCTTCGACAGGGCCGCGCTGCCCGAGACGAGGAAGCGGATCCGCCCGCCCAGCCCTGCTCGTATCTTCGACAGCACCAGACGGTCGGCCAGCGCGTGCTGGGCCTGGAGCACACGGCTCGGTTGACGGCCCTGGGCCCGGGCCTGCGAGACCTGGTTGCCCACGCCGAAGGCCCAGGTGAACAGCCGGTACCTGATCCCGCCCTCTTCGTGGACGGTCTGCACGATCTTCGCGTGCACCTTCTCGAAGATCCGCGGGGGACCCGCCATGAACGTGGGCCGGACCACCGCGAGGTTCTCCACGATCTTGTCCATGCGGCCGTCGACGGCCGTGGGGAAGCCGATCTGCAGCTGCACCGCCTCCAGCATCTTGCCGAACGAGTGCGACAGCGGCAGCCAGAGGTACTGCAGGTCGCTAGGCGACAGGATGTCGATGGCCTCGGCCCCGGCGCCGATGTACGTCCAACAGCGCTGGGGCAGTTCCACGCCCTTCGGCCGTCCCGTGGTCCCCGACGTGTAGATCAGCGTGGCCAGATGCTCGGGCTGGACGGCGGCCACCGCCTCGTCGACCGCGGTCGGGTTCTCGACGAGGTGCTTGGCCCCCAGGGCCAGCAGGTCGTCCAGGCTCAGCACCCACTCGCCGTCCGCCTCGCCGTCGAAGGTGACCACCCAGAGCAGGTCGGGCAGGTGGTCCCTCTGGGCGCGTAGCTTGGCGATCTGGGCGTCGTCCTCGGCGAAGACGATCCGCGATCCGCTGTCGGACAGGATGAAGGCGACGTCGTCGCCACCCGTCGAGGGGTAGACGGCGGTCGTCGCGGCGCCCGCGCACATGATCGCGAGATCCGCGTATAGCCACTCGATGCGGGTGGCGCTCGCGATCCCCACCCGCTCCTCGGGCTGGATCCCCAGCGCGAGCAGACCAGCGGCCGTGGTCTTGACCGTCTCCTCAGTCTGCCCCCAGGTCACCGACGCCCAGCCACCGTTGGTCGGGAAACGGAACGCCTCGGCTTTGGGGGTCGCCGCGACCCGGTCGCAGAACATCCTGGCCACCGACACCGCCGGCGTCGGGCAGCTGCTGTTGTCCGCTGCGCCGGTGGTCGTCGTGATCACGACTCCTCCATTCCAGCCCGACCGTTTCCCAGCCGGGCGGGTGAGTCGGGTACGCGGCAGGTCAGCCACGCGGCTGGACGACTCCGCTGTGGCTTCCAGCGTCGCGCGGACGGTGAGGACGACGCCAGGGCACCTCGTCCCAGATCCACACACGCGGTAACGGACGCCATGTAGGTGGACTAAGCGAGTTCACCTGCAACGCGCTCGACGGACTCGCGCGCCGACGGGAAGCGGTCTGTGGTCATGGGGAATAGTCTGCCGCTGAGGAGCACACGTTTTTCACTCATCTAATGGCTGCCGCCGTGCGGGTGCGCGGGCTCGGGCCGACCTTGGCGAATGGTATGGTCGGACGTCGCGATTTGGTCACGGAGCGTGGTCAATCTGCCGTGACGGCATGCGCGTAGATCCGCCGTTAGGGACGGCTACGGCCCGCCCCCGGTGCCCGTCAACTGAGGCGCGCAGAGCGGGGTAGCGCTGTGCTTAGTGCTGTGCGTAGGCCGCTCGGAAGCCCTGGCGCCAGGTTGGGTAGCGAAGCGTCCAGTCGAGTTCTTTCTTGGCCTTGGCGTTGGAGGCGCCGCGGGACTCGGTCATCATGGCCAGGCCTTCGCCCATAAACAGCCGCGCGAGCCAGCTGGGGGCGCGGCGGGGCGGCTTGGCGCCGACCGCGTCCGCGAGCACCGGCAGCCAGTCGCGCACCGGGGCGGGCTCGTCGTCGGTGATGTTGTAGACGGCCGGGCCGTCGTGGTCGAGCGCGAGCACGGTCGCGGCGGCGGCGTCGTGCAGGTGGATGAACGGCATGACGCCTGCGCCGTCGCCGATGATCGGGTAGTACCGCTTGCGCACGGCCTTGATCAGCGCGTCGGGATCGCCGTAGAAGCCGCCGTAGCGGAGCGCGATCCCGCCGACGCCGGTGACCGCCTGGTCGAGGTGGTTCATCGCGGCAAAGGTCTGGCGCGCCGTGGCGGGCGGGGCGGAGTCGAGCGGGTCGTCCTCGGTCTTGACCGGCCCGCCATCGCGCGCGTAGCGGTAGGGGGCGAAGCTCCGAGCGACGAACCGGCGCACGCCCGCCTCGCGGGCGGCGGCCAGCAGGATGTCGGTGCCCTCGGTCCGCAGCCGGTTGGTCTGGGCGAAGGTGCGGTCGAGATTCCTGGAAAAGCCCGCATCCGCCAGGGCCGTCGCCTGGTAGATGATGGCCTCGGGCCGGGCGGCGGCGACCGCAGGGCGGACAGCCCTGGCGTCCAGGACGTCGAGCACAATCGGCTCGGCGCCGAGCGCGCGCAGCCGTTCGGCTTTGGCGGGTGAGCGGGAACTGCCGATCACCTCGTGTCCTCGATCGGTCAACTGAGGGATGAGCCGGGTGCCGATCGCACCGCTGGCTCCAACGACCAGGACTCGCATGACCTACCCCTCCTTTTCTTTGGGATGTCGTGGCAGGTGCTTTCGCTCATCGCTGACAGCCCCTGTGCCGGGGTTCAATCCGGGGTTTCACCGCGCCTTCTTCCCGGCATTAACCGATGGAGGCTTCGATGCTGTGGCTGGCCTGCCGAGTCCTGGGGATGGTGCTCAGCTCACACAGGCCGTCTGAGCCGATGTTCAGGCCGATGTTGGTCATGTTGTTCAGGTGCTCGCTGGCGACCAGCCAGACGATGTCGCAGATCTCGCGCTCGCTGTAGAAGCGCGCCAGCCGCGCGAACGTGTCCGCGTCGACCTTCTTGTCTCTGGTGAGTTCGGTGGCGTAGTCCAGTGCAGCGCGCTCGGTATCGGTGAACAGCGGGCTGGTTTGGTACTCCGGCAGCGCGTCGAACCGGGCCCGGTTGTCCGCCGATTCCCTGAGCGCGTACCACCGGGCGGCGTCCATGCAAAACAGGCAGGTGTTGATGCTGGCGACCTGCTCGCGGATGAGGACAGCGGTTCGCTGCGGCAGCTTCAGCTTCTTGTCCAGCTTGGACAGCTACATGAACACAAACGGCATGCGCGCGGCGAAGATGGTGATCGGCGTGATCACCTTCCCGACCTGGCGGCGGGTGAAGAAATACACGATCCTCAGCAGCAGGCCGCGTGGCTTCTCAATGGGCGGAAGGTATGTGGCCATGTGCAGGACTCCCTTTGGGTTGTCTGGAGGCCCGCGTTCTGCGGGCCACTTGTATGGCAAGGAAAGGCATGTGACGGGCGGGCGGCACGCTAGCCGGTGCTCCGGTTTCCGTGGATCCCTGCCCGGTCTGCGTGCGGTTGGCGCGGGTGGTTCAGCTCACCCATTGTGCGGTCCATTCGCCGGCCACCTGGCCGGTGGTGACGTTGAGCCGGTTCCAGGTGTTGATCGCGGCGATGTGGGTGACCAGGGCGGCCAGCGCTGGCTCGCCGTAGTGCTTGGCGGCCTCGTCCCAGATTTCGCCGGGCACCGGGTCGGCCTGGTCGGCCAGCCGGGTGGCGGCCTCGGCCAGGGCCAGGGCGGCCCGCTCGGGTTCGGTGAAGTAGGGGGCGTCCCGCCAGGCCGCCAGGGTGGCCAGGCGCTCGTCGGTCTCGCCGGCCTTCTTGGCCGCGCGGGTGTGCATATCGAGGCAGACGGCGCAGCCGTTGATCTGGCTGGCCCGCAGGCACGCCAGGTTGATCGTCGCGTCTGGCAGGCCGGCCTGGCTAGCCGCCTGGTTTGCCGCCTTCCCGAGCGCCTGCAGGGCCTCCAGGGCGCCGGGCACGGTCATCGCTAGGCTGGTGATACGAGGTTGCATCGGCTCTCCCTTGTCACATCGGCCGGGTTTGGCTTGTCACCGTTAATGACACGCCGCGAGAGGGGAACGTGACCGATGGGCGGACAGGCGGCCGAGGGTGCCTGGCTGGCGGAGCGGTTCGAGGAGCACCGGGGGCACCTGCGCGCGGTGGCCTACCGGATGCTCGGCTCGCTACCCGCCGCCGACGACGCGGTGCAGGAGGCCTGGGTCCGCTTCAGCAACGCCGGGGCCGACGGAGTGGAGAACCTGGGCGGCTGGCTGACCACCATTGTCGCCCGGGTCTGCCTGAACGTGCTGCGCGCCCGTGCCGCGCTGCATGCGGAGAAGACACGATCGTGATCGACCACGGCAGCGTATTCATCTCGGACAACTTCCGGGGCCGCCTGCCTAGCCTGCCCCGGGACTGCGCACGTTCAAGCCCGTAGCAGCCGTTGTTCGAAAGGTTCGGTGACTCCGGTCGCTATCAGGCGCGACCTGATAGCGGGGGCCGCGCGACCCCCGCCTTCGCGCGGCCCCCGCCTTCGTGCGGCCCCCCCGATCGTGCGACCCCCGCAACCGCCCGACCCGCTTTCGCGACCTCTAGTCACGCTAATTCGCCAGCCGCTCAATTCTCGGCTGCTACGCAGCGGGATCATCCTCCCTGCCTGTCGATGCTGCCGCAATGACCTAGGTCGGAACCTTGTAAAGTTCTTGTTGCGTTGCCGGGCGTGCCGGTCTGATGGCTGCCTGCGCGAGTCGGGTCGTTCGATCGAGGTGCAGTGGTGGAGTTTCGGCTGCTGGGTCCGGTGGAGGTGTGGGCCGCCGACGGATGCCTGGAGATGGGGCCACCACAGCAGCGGGCGGTGCTGGCTGCCCTTGCCGTCGATGCTGGCAGACCGGTGTTTCGGGGCACGCTCATTGATCGAATCTGGTCCGAGCGCGCGCCGGAGGGGGCTGCGTCGGCGCTGTACGCGCACATCAACCGGATCCGCCGGGTGCTGGCGGTAGAGGCAGCCGGTGAGGAGCCGGTGCGGCTGGCCCGGCGGTCCGGCGGGTACGTGCTGGAGGTCGATCCGGAGGAGGTGGATCTGCACAGGTTCCGCCAGCTGGCCGTAGCCGCCCGTGATCGGCAGCGGCCCGATGACGAGCGGGCCAGGCTGCTGCGAGAGGCCCTAGGCCTGTGGCGAGGGGAGCCGCTGGCCGATCTGCCCGGGGAATGGCCAGCCCGGATGCGCGACAGTTGGGAGGAGGAGCGGCTGGACGCGGCGGTGGCGTGGGCGCAGGCCGAGCTGCTGATGGGTCGGCCCGATGAGGTGATCGGCCCAGTCCGTGAATTGGTGGCTGGCCACCCGCTTAAGGAACGGCCGATCGGCGTACTGATGCAGGCGCTGGCGGCGGCGGGCCGGGACGCCGAGGCCTTGGAGTGTTACGGCATCGCCCGATCTCGGCTGATAGAAGCGCTTGGCGCCGAACCGGGGCGGGAACTGCAGAGCGTGCACCTGGCGATCCTGAAGGGCGAACGACCGGCGGCCCTAAGGGGCGAGGGACCGGTGGCGGGCTCGGCGTCCCTTTGGGCGCCGCTACCCGTTCCTGCGCAGCTGCCGTCCGACGTGCACGGCTTCACCGGTCGCCACGACGAACTTGACGAACTCGACCGCATGCTCATCGACGCGGATGACCAGTCCACCGCCGTAGTGATCTCCGCGGTGGCGGGCACCGCCGGGGTGGGCAAGACCGCGCTTGCGGTGCGGTGGGCTCACCGGGCACGCGACGCGTTCCCCGACGGGCAGCTATATGTCGACCTGCGCGGCTATGGCCCGGACCCGCCGATTCCGGCCGGAAAGGCTTTGGCCCGGTTCCTGGCCAACCTCGGCGTGGCCGGGCGGGATATCCCGCTCGATGTCGACGACCGCGCCGCCAGATACCGGACCGAGATCAACGGGCGGCGGATGCTCGTGGTGTTGGACAACGCCGCCTCAGTCGAGCAAATCCGCCCGCTGCTGCCTGGTACGCCATCTTGCTCAGTGGTGGTGACGAGCCGGGATAGTCTCCTGGGACTGGTTGCTCTACATGGCGGCCGCCGCTTGGACCTGGGCCTGCTGCCCCTCCCGGACGCGGTCACCCTGCTGCACAAGCTGATCGGCGAACGCGTGGAAGCCGAACCCGGGGCCGCCGCCACCCTCGCCACTCAATGCGCGCGGCTGCCGCTGGCCCTGCGGGTGGCCGCCGAGTTGGCCACCGCACGCCCCACGACTCCGCTTGCGGATCTGGTTCGCGAGTTGGCCGATCAGGCCCAGCGACTGCGACTGCTCGACGCCGGCGGTGATCCCCGCGCAGCGGTCCGCGTCGTGTTCTCGTGGTCGTACAAGCACGTGTCCGCTGACGCTGCCCGCGCCTTCCGGCTTGCCGGCCTGCACCCGGGCTCGGACCTGGACGTCTACGCGGCTGCCGCTCTGACCAACACCACTGTGGACGGGGCAAAGCTCGCATTGGACGTCCTCGCGCGAGCACACCTGATGCATCCGACCGGCCCCGGCCGCTACGGTACGCACGACTTGCTGCGCGCCTATGCTTGCGACCTCGCAAAGTCTCAAGATTCAGAGGCTGATCGGCGGACGGCGCTGACCCGCCTCTTCGACTACTACCTGGCCGCCGCAGCGACTGCGATGGACGCTCTGAGCCCAGCCGAACGGCGTCAGCGGCCCCGCATCTCCCCAGCCGACTCGCCCACCCCATCGGTGGCTGACCCGGCCGCCGCTTTTGCATGGCTGGATGCCGAACGACCGAACCTGGTCGCCGTCTGCACGCACACCGCCGCCCACGGCTGGCCGGGACTCACCATCCGGCTGGCCACTACCCTGTTTCGTTACCTCGATATCCGCGCTTACCTCCCCGACGCGCTGAGCATCCACACCGACGCCAGAAACGCCGCCAGGCAGACGGGTGACCGCGCCGCCGAAGCCCACGCCATGGCCAATCTGGGCATCGTTCACCTGCGGCAGGGCCGCTACGAGCAGGCCGCCGAGCATTACCGGGGGGCCCTGCCCCTCTTCCGCGAGACCGGTGACCGTGGCGGCGAAGCCCGCACGCTGACCCACCTCGGGCTCGTCCATTGGCGGCAGGGCCGCTATGAGCTGGCCGCCGAACGCCACCGGCAGGCGCTCACCCGCTACCGCGAAACAGGCAACCGCGTTGGCGAAGCCAACGCGCTGAGTAATCTCGGCCTCGTCCGCTGGCGGCAGGGCCACTACGAGGAGGCTGCCGAAGGCCACCGGCAGGCTCTCATCGTGTACCTGGAGACCGGCCGTCGCAACGGCGAAGCTAACGCTTTGGCCAATCTCGGCGTCGTCTACCTGCGCCAGGGCCGCTACGAGGAGGCGGCCGACGATCTGCGGCAGGCCCTAACCCTGTTCCGCGAGACCGGAAACCGCATCGCCGAAGGCTACGCACTAGCCAATCTCGGCGTCGTTAATCTGCGGCAGGGCCGCTACGAGCACGCGGCCGATGATCTGCGGCAGGCTCTCACCGTCTTCCGCGAGACTGGCAACCGCGACGGCGAAGCCGAGGCTCTCAACCGCATCGGGGAAAACCTGCACGCCACGGGACAACCCGAGCAGGCTCGCGCCCAGCACGCCGCCGCACTCACTCTGGCCGTCGAGACCGGTGACCGGTACCAGCAGGCCCGCGCCCACACCGGTCTCGCTCACACTCGCCACGCGGCAGGCGAGCACGGCCTGGCCCGCCAGCACTGGCAGCGCGCCTTGACGCTTTACACCGACCTCGGTGTCCCCGACGCCGACGACGTCCGCGCGCACCTGGCTGCACTCGGCCATATAGCCCGAAGTTCCGGTGACTCCCTGTAGAACTTCTGTGCTCTGACCTGCGCAGTCAAGCCCTCCGCGAGTTTAATATTGTAGCCAGAAATTTATCGAGAAGATACCGGCTTGTCACGGCATAACCCAATAAGATGGCAGGTATGGCAGGGCAGCCGACGGCGATGCACGTGGCCA
>WNFZ01010880.1_pt1 | contig 12806 bp, 7 predicted proteins | sample 5400081 | NCBI WGS metagenome assembly WNFZ01 (sample SAMN13153365, study PRJNA577476) | soil metagenome | isolation source: 80 cm soil or saprolite under grassland replicate 1 | place: USA:California | collected 2016-06-15
CGAAGGCGCGCTTCACCCACTGGTAGTAGCCACCCTCGACGGGCAGCATCGAGGCCAGCTCGCCGATGAGCAGCGCCTCGGGCACGCTGTAGATGAGGGGCGTCGCGACGAGCAGCAGCAGCGCGAGGCCCGGCCCGACCGCTCCCACCAGGCCTTCCAGGCCGAAGGGGCCGCCGGAGACGGTGAAGTACAGGACCGCGACCAGCGAGCCCAGACCCAGGCCGCGCCTGGGGAGCAGCGGCCTCACTTCACGATCACCGCCGGCAGGTCTTTGGACTTGACCAGAGCGTTAAACGCCGGTAGGTCCGTCTCCAATACAGCCTTGAGCCGGTCGAGCTGCGCCTGCAGCAGGCCCGACAGCGCAGTGAACACGCTCACCGCCTGGTCGGTGGGCGGCGCGTCGGCGCTCCCCACCACGCTCGCCAGCGCGCTGATGCGGTTGTTGAGCCGGATGGGGAAGTTGAGCGGATCTTCGCCGCTCTGATTCTTGACCTGGTAGATCTCTTCCTCGATTGCGCCGAGTTTGGACTTGAGCGAGTCGGCTTTGGACCCGATGTCGCGCGCGCCCGGTTGGCCTCGCGCGTGGCCGACCACCGTCTCGATCTGGCCGCGTACTTCACGAATCCGCGTCACGGCGTCGTTCGCCGCCGAGAGCCGGTCCCGGATTTGGACGAGGAGGTCGAATTGCCGCTGCAGGTCGGCGGTGGTGTACTTGACGCGCGGGTCTTCTTTCACGGTGAACGGCTGAGTCTCACTCCATGCGCCCGCCGTCACCCGCGCCTTGTACGAGCCCGGCACGGCCACCGGCCCCTGCGTGCCGCCCGCCCACAGCACCAGCCCGCGGAGGCGGTGCGCGCCCGGATAGCGCAGATCCCACACGAGGCGGTTCAACCCGGCGGTGAGCCGCAGCGAGTCCTCGGGATTCGCGGGCCGCGTCGACCAGCGGCGCACCACCGAATCGCGGGCGTCGAGAATCTCGAGCCGCACCTCGGTGTCCGGAACCTGCTTGAGATACACGTAGACGAGCGCGCCGTTGGGCGGGTTCTGGCCGACGCCGGGAGCGCCGCCCCCTCCCCCACCACCGAACCCGCCGCCCGGCGTGCGCCACGCGGCGCCCGGCGTGAACAGGTGGCGGTCGCCGCGCTGCACCTCGGCCGACAGCTGCCGCAGCGGCGCGATGTCGTCGAGGATCCAGAACGAGCGGCCGTGCGTCGCGGCCGCGAGATCGTTGTCCTTGATCGCCAGATCGTGCACCGGCACGACCGGCAGATTGAGCTGCAACGGTTGCCAGCCGGCACCGTCGTCGAGCGAGACGTACACGCCGAACTCGGTGCCCGCGTACAGGAGGCCGCGCCGCGCCGGGTCCTCGCGCACCACGCGCACGAAGTGGGTGGGCGCGATGCCCGCCGTAACGCGACGCCATGTCTTGCCGTAATCGTGCGTCACGAACGCGTACGGCGCGAAGTCGTCGAGCTTGTAGCGCGTCGCCGCGACGTAGGCGGTGGCCGGGTCGTGCGGGGAGGCCTCGATCATCGACACCTGCGTCCCCGCGGTGATGCCCGGCGGCGTCACGTTCTGCCAGGTCTTGGCGCCGTCGCGCGTCACCTGTACGAGGCCGTCATCGGTGCCGACCCAGACGAGCTGCGAATCTCTCGGGGACGGCGCGATGGTGAAGATCGTGCCGTAGTACTCGATGCTGGTGTTGTCCTTGGTGATCGGGCCCCCGGACGGCCGCTGTTTCGTGGTGTCGTTGCGCGTCAGGTCGGGACTGATCGCTTCCCACGTCTGGCCCTCGGTGCGCGAGCGGAACAGCACCTGCGCGCCGATGTACAGCGCGTTGGGGTTGAGCGGCGACAGCACGATCGGGAACGTCCACTGGAAGCGGTACTTCAGATCCGCCGCGCCGTGCCCCATCGGGTTATCGGGCCAGGCGTTGATGTTGCGCACCTGTGCGGTGCGCGGATCGAACCGCGTGAGGTGGCCGCCGTAACTGCCCGCGAACACGACGTCGGGGTCGTCGGCGCGCGCGGCGATCCAGCCGCTCTCGCCCCCGCCCACGGGATACCAGTCGGTCTCGTCGATGCCGCCGCTGCCGCTGCGACTCGCGATGCACACCGTGCTGTTGTCCTGCTGCGCCCCGCACAGCTTGTAGGGAAAGTGCGTGGTCGCGATCACGTGGTAGAACTGCGCCGTCGGCTGAGTGCCCTCGGACGTCCACATCGCGCCGCCAGTGAAGGACACCGCGGCACCGCCGTCGTTCCCCACGATTATGCGTTGCGGGTTCGCGGGGTCGATCCACACGGCGTGGAAGTCGCCGTGCGTGCCGCGCTGGGGCCGGAACGTGCGGCCGCCGTCGATGGACTTGAGCAGGGAGACGTTCAGCGCCCACACGGCGTCGGGGTTCGACGGGTCCACCGCGATGACGCTGAAGTACCACGCCCGCTGCGTCATCTCGTGGTCGTCGCTGACGCGGGTCCACGTGGCCCCCGCGTCGTCGGAGCGGAACAGGCCGCCCTCCTGGGCTTCGACCTGGGCGTAGACGCGGTCGGAGTTGGACGCCGCCACCGCGATGCCGATGCGCCCGATCACGCCCGCCGGCATTCCTTTATTCCGGGTCAGCTCCGTCCAGGTGTCGCCGCCGTCCGTGGACTTGAAGAGCCCCGAGCCTTTGCCGCCGGAGGAGAAGTCCCACGGCGAGCGCTGGGCCTGCCACAGCGCGGCATAGAGGATGCGCGGATTGCCGGGGTCCATTACGAGATCAATGGCGCCCGTCGAGTCGTTGCGGGAGAGCACGCGCTGCCACGTCTTGCCGCCGTCCGCCGAGCGGTACACGCCGCGCATGGGGTTGGGACCGAACACATGCCCGAACGCCGCGACGTACACGAGGTCCGCGTTACCGGGGTGGACGACGATCCTCGCGATCTGCCCCGCGTCGCGGAGCCCCGCCCGCGCCCACGTCTTGCCGCCGTCGGTGGAGCGGAACATGCCGTCCCCGGGCGACACGTTGCCGCGCAGCGTCTGCTCGCCGGTCCCGACGTACACCACGTTGGGATCAGCGCCGGCCACCGCGACCGCGCCGATCGAGCCGGCGCTGAGCTGGCCGTCGCCCAGCGAACGCCACGACTGCCCACCGTCCGTCGTCTTCCAAACTCCGCCGCCCGTGGCGCCGAAGTAGAAGACCAGCGGCTGGCGGGGATCACCCACGACGGCGTCGACCCGGCCGCCGCGGAACGGGCCGATCTCGCGCCAGCGCAGGCCCGTGAACCAGCTGGAATCGAGGATTGGCTGCGGGGGCTCAATGATACCGGCGACGGCTCCGGCCGCCAGCGACGTTTCAGCGACCCAGCGCGGCGCGCAACTCGGCCAGCCGCGCGCCGATCTGGTCGGACGGCAGTGCCGCGAGGTCCGGCGGCAACAAGGCCCGGCTCGTGCACTCGAACGCCGCGATGAGGCGCTGGTACTCGATCTCCAGGGGATAAGCGGGCGGCTGGAAGTCGCGGATCAACTCGGCGAGCAGCTCGCCGGTGAGCACCGCCTGGCTGCCGTTGCCCAACCTGCGGCAGGCGCGCACCAGGATCGCCTCGAGATCCGCGCCACTGAGCGGCTGGCCGGCCTTGCCGAGCAGCTGAGCGAGCGGCACGCCCGGCGAGATCGGCACGTTGAGGCGCGCCCGTAACGTTTCGAACACCGCCGCCCGCTCCTCCGGCGTCGTGGGCGGGAACAGCGCGAGGTGCTCCTCGGCGCGGCCCTGGCGCTTCAGGTCCACCGGGACCAGGTCGGGCCGACTCGTCATCAGGAACCAGATCACCTTGCCGCGGCGCCGCGTGTCGCCCATGAACTCGGCGAGCGAGGCGAACACGCGCTCCGAGACACCGGAGTCCGCACCGCCCGTCTCGCGCGAGCCCAGCGCGGCATCGGCCTCGTCCACGACCACCGCCACCGGGCCGAGCGCGTCGAGCAGCCCGAGGATCCGCTCCAGGTTTGCCTCGGTCTGCCCCTGCCACATCGACCGGAAGTTCTTGAGCTCGATCACGGGGACGCCGATGTCGCGGGCGAAGCAGCGCACCAGGAAACTCTTCCCCGTTCCCACCGGCCCGCAGATCAGGTAGCCCATCGGCACCACCTCGAGCCGCCCCTGCCGCAGCGCCTGCGCGGTCTCCCGCAACAGCGCTTTGGCGGCCTCATGGCCGGCGACCGCGTCGAGCCCCACCTCGCTGGTCATGAACGACAGGAACCCGCCGCTCGCCTCTTCGATGAGGCGCTTCTTCTCCCGGGTCAGCAGGTCCACGTCCAGCGCCGCGCCCCCCGTCTCGGCCTCGGCGAGGAGTCCGTCCAAGTGCAGCCGCGTGAGCCCCGAGGTGAGCACGGCCACCTTGCGCACGTCGAGCTGGGAAAACGTCGTTGGCGTACCGCCGCGGCCCGCGAGGAACGCGTAGCGCTCCTGCTCGTTGGGGACCGGGACGGCGATCTCGTAGGTGCGCGCGTCGGCGACGAGCCAGGCGTTCAGCGCGCCGAGGCTCTCCGACAGCAGGCAGATCGTCACCTGGCGCTGCAGGAATTGCGGGTCGCTGGTCCAGCGCCGCAGCGTGACGATAGCGTTGCGGTCCTCGACCGGCAGCTGGCCGGCGTTGCCCGCGGGCGCGAGCGTCTCGCCATAGTCGAGGATCACCGCGGCCGAAAAGCGCGGGTTCTGTTGGAGCTGCGCGTAGAGGTACGTCTCGACGAGCTGCAGCGCGCGGTCGGGGTCGCGCGGCTGCACCTGCGCGAAGTTGGTGCCGCCGATCTTATCGTAGGCCCGCAGCACCGTTTTGAAATCGTCGCCCGCGGCGGGGTCGGTAAAGCCGATCCCCGCGCCGCGGTCGTAGGTGACGATCACGGTGCGGTCGGCGAACATCACCTCGGCAAGGAAGTCGCGGATCGTGCCGTGCCGCTTGGCGCCCAACGCGTGCAGGTCCCGCACGCCGGGTCCGTGGAGAATGAAGCAATCGATGCCGCGCTGGCGCACGCGCCGCTGCAGGGTCTTCGCCCAGGCGGGGAGTAGCGGCTGCTCGCTCATGCCGGCCACCTCCCGCGCACCGCCTCCGCGACGAGCGCGATTCCCCCGCGCACGTTCTGGTGCACCCGCACGCGCAGCGCCCGCGGAGCCACCGCGTACACCACGTCGTCGGCGATCCGCGCCGCCAAACTCTCGCAGAACGCGCCCTCGTCCCGGAACGACCAGAGGTAGTCGAAATCCGGCTGCCCGGTGCGCGGACAGATCGACGTGAATTCGGTCGTGGTGAGGACGACGCGCTGCGCATTGGGCGCCGGGAACGCCTCGGCCTTGAGGACTTCCCGCGCCTCGTCGGGGCTCTTGGGCTTGGGCAGGGGACCGGTGGTCGGCAGCTTGGTCACGTCACTAGCTTAGAGGAAGAATGCCTACACCGGAAGCGCGGCATCCACCGCTTCGGGCCGTCGTCCTGCTCTCGGGCGGCGTCGATTCCGCCACGACCCTTGCGATCGCCTGCTCGGCGGGGTTCTCCGCCCACGCGTTGACCTTCCGCTACGGTCAGCGCCACGCCGCCGAGGTGGACGCCGCCCGTCGCGTGGCCCGCGCCCTCGGCGCCGCCGACCACGTCGTGCTGGACGTGGACCTGCGCCGCTTCGGCGGCTCCGCCCTGACCGCCGACATCCCCGTGCCCAAGGACCGGGACGCCGCCGAGATTGGGGAGGGGATCCCGGTCACATACGTACCGGCGCGCAATACCATCTTCCTGGCGTTCGCCCTCGGGTGGGCCGAGGTGCTGGGGTGCCAGGACCTGTTTCTGGGAGCGAACGTCCTCGATTACAGCGGCTATCCGGACTGCCGCCCCGAGTACCTCGCGGCGTTCGAACGCCTGGCCGACCTCGCCACCAAGGCGGGAGTCGAGGGTCGGCAGCGGCTCACGATCCACGCTCCGCTGCTGAAGCTGACGAAGCGGGAGATCATCGAGCGCGGGCTCGCCCTCGGCGTCGACTACGCGCTCACGCTGAGCTGTTACGATCCGTCGCCGGCGGGCGAGGCGTGCGGCCGCTGCGACGCCTGCCAGCTGCGGCTCAAGGGGTTCGCGGAAGCGGGCGTCGCCGATCCCGCGCCGTACCAGGCCGTAGGCCGCGGCGCATGACGTACGCCGTGAAGGAGATCTACTACACGCTGCAGGGCGAGGGCGCCAACACGGGGCGCCCGGCGGTGTTCCTGCGGTTCGCCGGCTGCAATCTGTGGACGGGCCGCGAGGAGGATCGCGCCGACGCGGTGTGCACGTTCTGCGACACCGATTTCGTCGGGACCGACGGGCCGGGCGGCGGGAAGTTCGCGGAGCCGGGCGACCTCGCGCGCGCCGTGGCGGCGACGTGGGCAGGGAACGGCGCCGCCGCGCGCTTTGTGGTGTGCACCGGCGGCGAGCCGCTGTTGCAGCTGGACGCGCCGCTCGTCCAGGCGCTGCACACGGCGGGGTTCGAGATCGCTGTCGAAACGAACGGTACGCAGCCACCGCCCCCGGGACTCGACTGGGTCACCGTGAGTCCCAAGGCGGGGGCGCCGCTCGTGCTCGAGACCGGTGACGAGCTGAAGCTGGTGTATCCGCAAGCCGGCGCCGAGCCGGAGCAGTTCGAGCGCCTGGCGTTCCGGCATTTCTTCTTGCAGCCGATGGACGGTTCCGACCGCCTCCGCAACACCGAGCGCGCTCTCGCGTACTGTCTGGCCCATCCCCGCTGGCGGCTCAGCCTCCAGACCCACAAGCTGCTGGGGATTCCGTAGGTCGAGGGAACCTTCCGCCCGCTCCGACGTCTCACGTCATCGACATCCTCAGCGGAGAGTAGGCTCCTATGAACACCCGCTCGCTTTGGGCCGTGCCTCTGGCCTTGTCGCTCGCCGGCGCCGCGCCCGCCCAGACCCCCGCTCCCGTGATCCATCGCTACGCCGCGGGGGCCTCGGGAATGTTCGTCAACGCGTATCTCGTCGAGACACCGCACGGCGTCGTCGCGATCGACGCGACGCTCACCGAATCGGACAGCAAGGCACTGCGCGCCCAGCTCGATTCGCTCGGCAAGCCGCTGCTCGCCGTGCTGATCACCCACGGCCACCCCGACCACTACAACGGGGTCACGAACCTCCTCGCCGGGCTCGCCGTGCCGCCACCCGTGCTCGCGACGGCGGGGGTGGACAGCGTGATCCGGGCCAACGACGCCGCGAAGGAAGCGCAGTGGAAGCCGCTCTTCGGCGACGAATGGCCGGCGCAGCGCACCTTCCCCTCGCGGATCGTGCGGGACGGCGAGTCGGTCACTTTCGACGGGGCGACGTTCATCGTGCACGCGCTGGGACCCGGCGAATCGTACAACGATTCGTATTGGGTCCTGCAAGGACGGCGCGGGACCCGGCGGAATCCCGGGACCCCGGGCGCGGCCTTCATCGGGGACGTCGTTCTCAACGGGGTGCACGCGTACATGGCGGACGGGCACACCGCCGGCTGGCTCGCGAACATCGAGCGCGTCCGCGACGCGCTGGCCCCGGACATGGCGGTGTACCCGGGCCACGGCGATCCTGGCGGACCCGACATGTTGGCGTGGGAGTCGACGTATCTCACGACGTATCGCTCGGCGGTCGCGATGCTGGCGCGCGGCAGCGCGACCCTCGATTCCACGGGCAAAGCCCAGCTCGTGACGCGGATGAAGCAGTTTCTGCCGACCGACCGGCTCGAGATGCTAATCCCGATGGGCGCCGATCCGGTGGCGGCCGAGCTGGCGACATCGCGGGGGCACTGAAATAAATAAGGAAGGGGACGGTGCACCAGCACCGTCCCCTTCGCACATCCGCTTCGACCCGCTACCGCGTCAGCGCCGTCTCCAGCCGCACGTACACATACCGCCCGTTGTACCCGAACGGCGACGCCGCGGCCCAGGGGAACACCCCGAAGTTGTTGTTGTAGTCCTTGGCGCACGTGCCGCCGGTAACGAGGCAGTTGCCGCCGGTATCGATATCGACGAGGGACTTCGGGTGATCCGGATAGGTGTCGAAGATGTTACGCGCACCGATCGAGATGTCCACCTGGTTGAAGCGGAATCCGACCTCGGCATCGAACAGCGCCTTCGCTCCGTAGCGGTCCCGGCACAGGTCGCAGAGGCCCGGCTGGGACGAGGAGAACTTGCCGTAATACGATGACCGGGCGAGCACGTGGAACTGGCCCTGGGTGTACTGGGCAGTCAGAGTGCCCCGCCAGTCAGGCCGCTCTTCCGTGGTCGCGATCGTCGTCACGGTGTCGATGATCCCTGTCTCCTCCGAGCTGTGGGCGACGAGCACGGCGGGCAGCGGGTCCACCCGGGTGATCTCGTTCTTGGTGTAGTTCACCGCTCCTGTGAACTCGAGGACCCCCGCGGCGGACGGCACCCGCAGGTTCGCCGTCACGTCCAGTCCCTGCGTGCGCGTGTCCATGCCGTTGGTGAAGTACTGCACCCCAGCGATGTCGGTGCGCCCGATGCTGTCGAGGAGGAACCGGCTCCCGACGCCCGGCAGCGTGTCGTCGAACGTGGCCCCGAGGAGGATCCGGTTCGTGATCGTCACCCGGAAGTAGTCGACGGTGAACGTGAGGTTGTCCCGCGGCGTGAACGCCAGCCCGCCGGACAGGTTAAACGACTTCTCTTCCTTGAGCGGTTTGGCGCCGAGCACCCGCGCCGCGACCGCGTCCACCGGGAATACGCCGATGTCTTCCGGCGTCCCGCCGATGACGTTGGTCACGACCTTGCTGAAGTGAATCTGTCCCAGCCCCGGCGCACGGAAGCCCGTGCTGCCCGCGGCCCGCAGCGTGAGACGGTGGGAGGGCTGGTAGCGGAGCGCAGCCTTTCCCGTCACCAGCGAGCCGAAATCGTTGTAGTGCTCGAACCGGCCCGCCACGTTCGTCAGTAGTTTCGGGTTGAGGTTCGACTCCAGATCGAGATAGGCACCGACGTTGGTGCGGGTCGAGTTGGACTCATCACCCGGGTTGAAGCCCGGGAATACCTGCGACCCGCCCGGCGCGTCGGTCGAGTCCTGGGCCAGGTGCCCGCCGTCGATGTACGACGCCAGCTCCCCCCGCTGGATCTGGTAACGCTCGCGGCGGAACGCGGCGCCGATGCCGACGCTGAGCGGGGCCGGCAACCCCACATCCAGCGACTTGGCCGCGTTGATCCCCGTCGTGAACTCGTCGCGGGTGAGCCGCCCGGCGAAGAACGACGTCTGGTTCGCAATCCCAGGATCGTCGCCGTTGCCCAGGATCCCATCGGGACCGGGCGCGCAGGGATTGGCCGGATCCAGGCACGGCCCCAGCGACACGTTGAGCGTGTTGTTGAGGTGGTACTCGAAGTCGCTGTGGCCGAACGCCGCTCCGAGATCGACCGACCAGCCATTGGTGATCGCGCGGAAACCGGCAGCACTCGAATAGTCGTGGACGTCCGGAGCGAACTCCGGCAGATAGCCCAGCGGGTAGATCTCGGGCCAATTGCGCCCGCCGAGGCCGGCGCAATTCGCGGAAGGACACCGCCGATACCCGTTTCCCGTCCCGTGGCGGAAGCTGTAGCCGCCGAAGGCATAGAACTCCTGCGTGCCCGCGTCGTTGAGCGGCAACCGCAGGTTCCCCATCGACAGCACGTCCTTTTCCAGCCCATCGCCCCAGTGATGGTTGGGCTGGGGCACCGGGTTGCGCTTGATGACGACCTGGCCGATGCTGTTGACCGAATCGGCCTCACCCGTGCCGGCATCCTCGTAAATGTCCGCCCAGGCGCGGTTGGTCGGCTGGCGGTCCATGAACTCGCCGAATAGTGCCAGCGTCCCCCGCCCCAGCTTCGTGCCCCAGCCGCCGTTCACGTCCACGGTGGTGCCGTCGTCAGGATAGTTCCGCGGTGTGTAGCGCCCGGTCGTGGCGTTCAGGAACGGCGTGAAGTTCCCTTCCTTTAAGACGACGTTCACCACGCCGGCGATCGCGTCGGAGCCGTACTGCGCCGACGCCCCGTCGCGCAGCACCTCGATGCGGTCGATCGCTGCCGCGGGGATCGTATTCATGTCCACGCCGGAGGAGCCCGCCGGCATCCCGTAGGCGAACGTGTTGACGACCGCCGTCTGATGGCGCCGCCAGCCGTTCAGGAGCACCAGCGTCTGGTCGGGCGACAGCCCCCGCAGCGTGAACGGCCGCTGGATGTCGTTCGCGTCGGTGACGCTCTGGTGGGGGAAGTTGACCGAGGGGGCCACCGCCTGGAGGATCTGGCTGGTCTCGGTCGTCCCCTGCCGGGCCAGCTCGGCGCTCGAATACACGTCCACCGGCACCGCCAGCTCCTCGGCGGCGGTGTGCCGCGCGCGCGACCCGACCACCACGTCGATCGGCGCGAGCCCGATCGCCTGGGGTTGGAGGGCGAAGTTCTGCTGCACCGTCTGCGCCGCAGCCACGGTCACCTGCGCCGTCGCCTGCACGTAGCCGAGCAGCCGCGCCCGCACGGTGCGCGCGCCCGACGGCACGCCGGTGATGGTGTACTCGCCCGTCGCCGACGTGCTGGCGCGGAGCAGCGTTCCGTCGATCGTGACTTCGGCATGCGCCAGCGGCGCGCCCGCCTTGTCGGCCACTCGGCCGTGGACCGTGGCGCCCTGCGCCGCGAGGGCGGCGGGCGCGAGAAGGAACAGGAGCGGCGCCATCAGGGCTCGGAACCAGCGCATGCGGCCTCCTTTATACATATGCAGGGAGTCGGGAAGCAACGTTGGCGGCTGAGATACGGCGGACTGCGGGAGCCGTCAAGCTTGACCGAGCGCCCACTGCGGCCATCTTTCGCGCCCACCCTTCAACCTTCAACGGTGAGTCGGCGATGCGCGTGTGCAGACGGTGGTACGACGGCGTCCTGCTCGCGGCGGTTGGCGGCCTTCTTCCGGCTCTTCTCGGGGCCCAGGAAAAGGCGCGTTTCGCGAACCTGCGCGAGGCCCTGCAGGCGGGCGGGGCCCTCTCCGGCGGTTTCGGCCCCCGTAACGTCAACTGGATCGACGGCGGGCGGCGCTATTCCTTTATAGCGCGCTCCGACTCGGGCGAGGAGATCCGCGTTTTCGACCCCGCCACGGGCGCCGACAGCCTCTTGTTCCGTGCGCGGGGCCTGACCTTCCCCGGCGGCACCGAGCCGTTCGCCTACCAGTCGTTCCAGTGGGCGCAGGATTCCAAGCACCTCGTCTTCCAGACGCACTTCCAGCCCCTGTACCGGCGTTCGGGGACGTCGGACTACTACGTCTACGGGTTGGCCGACCGGTCCCTCACCCTCGCCGCGCGCGGGGCCCGGACCGCCGAACTCTCCCCCAGCGGCGCGCTCATGGGCTACGAGCGCGAGGGCGACCTCTACGTCTACGACCTCGCCCAGCAGAAGGAGCTGCGGCTCACCGCCGACGCGACGCCCACCGCCTACAACGGTCACTTCGACTGGGTCTATGAGGAGGAGTTCGGGCTCGCCCAGGCGTGGACCTGGTCGCCCGACGGCCGGCACATCGCCTACTGGCGGGTCGACGAGAGCGCCGAGCCGGTGATCCAGCTCAGCGACTTCGAGGGCCGGCACCCCGAGTGGACCCAGATCCGCATCCCCCAGCCCGGCGATTCCAACCCCACGGTCAAGATCGGCGTCGTGGACGTGCGCTCCGGAAGGCGCGTGTGGCTCGACCCCGGGGAGCGGGCGGAGTATTACGTCCCGCGCATCTACTGGACCAGCCGGCCCGATACCCTGGCCGTCATCACGCTCAACCGCCCGCAGAACGTGATGAAGCTCTATTTCTTCGACGTCACGACCGGCGGCCGCCGCTTGGTGATGAGCGACAGCTCGAGCACGTGGCTCGACGTGTACGACTTCTACGCCGGCGTCCAGGACTTGATCACCTTCCCGGCGGGGATTGCCGAGTTCTTCTGGGTCTCCGACCGCGACGGCTGGCAGCACATCTACCGCTACGACTACACCGGCCGCGTCGTGAACCAGGTGACGCGGGGACGCTGGAGCGTGACCCGGATCGAGGGGCTAGATCCCAAGACGCGGACCATCTACTACACGGGGACGGACGCCTCACCGCTGCAGCGCCAGCTGTCGGCCATCCGCTTCGACGGCAGCGGGACGCGCCGACTCACCACGACCCGAGGGACCCACTCCATCGACATGTCGCCGGACACCCGCTACTACCTCGACCGCTGGTCGGCGACCAATCAGCCGCGGCAGGTGGAGCTGTGGGCCACCGCGGGCCGCGGCCGCATGCTCAAGAAGCTCGAGGACAACGCGCGCGTCACGCAGTGGCTCGCGACCCATGCTTACTCCCCCCTCGAGCTGTTCAGCTTCACCACGTCCGACTCCGTGCGTCTCGACGGCTCGATCATCAAGCCGCTGCCGTTCGATTCGACGAAGCGTTACCCCGTGGTCTTCGCGATCTACGGCGGGCCGGGCTCGCAGCAGGTCTACGACCAGTTCGCGACCGGCGGCTTCTCGCAGTGGCTCGCGCAGGAGGGTTACATCGTCGTGGGGCTCAACAATCGCGGCTCCAATAACTATGGCCGCGATTTCATGAAGATCGCGTACCAGCATCTCGGCCGTTGGGAGAGCCACGACTTCGCCGAGGCGGCGCGGTACCTCGCGACCAGGACCTGGGCCGACGGCAGCCGCGTCGCCATCATGGGGACGAGCTACGGCGGCTACAGCGCCGTGTATTCGATCCTGTCGTATCCCGACGTCTTCGCGGTGGGTATCGCGAATTCCCCGGTGACGGATTGGCGGCTGTACGACACCATCTACACCGAGCGCTACATGGGGCTGCTCGG
>WNFZ01004574.1_pt1 | contig 12800 bp, 12 predicted proteins | sample 5400081 | NCBI WGS metagenome assembly WNFZ01 (sample SAMN13153365, study PRJNA577476) | soil metagenome | isolation source: 80 cm soil or saprolite under grassland replicate 1 | place: USA:California | collected 2016-06-15
CGTCTACGATCCGCTGACCGGGATGGACAACATGACGAGCCTGTTCCTCGAGCGCGGGGAATACGTCTATGCGAAGGCGGTCGCGCTGCAGAAGCAGCTCGCCGGCGCGGTCGATCCGGATGCGGTAGCGCACGCCGCACTCGACGGCTTCCGCCTGGCGGAGGATGCGGCCGCGGCGGTCCAGGAACACGCGCTGGGTCTGCGCATGGTGGACGGAAGCAAGCGGTCGGGAAGCGTCACCGCCACGGTCCTGTGGGGCTCCGTCGCAGCGGCCGCCGCCGCTTTCCGCTCGGACTAGCTTCCCGCTACTGGTTCCACTTGTCGGCCGTCACCTTCTTGTGGCGGCTCGACTTCGCGCGAACGCTCAACTCGTCGTCGGGCGGACTCTTGTCCAAGAGCTCCTTCTCCTGCGGAGGCCTCGGCGGCGTCTCCTTCTCGGGATGGCGTCGTTGCTCGCGATTCGCCATGCCTCGCTCCTTCCTCTTGGGCGCAGCACCCTAAACCAGCAAGTAACACAGTGTTACTTGGACGTCGGCCCCGCGGAACGCCGTGCGTCGCCCGTCTCCGCGGTGCGCAGGGGAGCAAGTAACACAGTGTTACTTGCTTGCTAGGAGGCCAGGGCCGGCGCTGCGGCTTCCAATGAGACCTCGAGCTCCTCCGAGAAGGCCGCGACGATGCCCGGGTCGAACTGCGTGCCCGCGCAGCGCTCGAGTTCTGCAAGCGCGGCCTCGGCGGAGCGCTTGGCGCGATAGATCCGGTCGGATGTCATGGCGTCGTAGGCGTCGGTCACGAAGATGATCCGAGCACCGAGCGGAATTTGCTCGGCGCGCAGGCCGTCGGGATACCCGGCGCCGTCCCAGCGCTCGTGGTGGTGGAGGACGAGGTCGGCGACGGGCTCGACGCCGAGGCTGTCGAGCATCCGAAAGCCGATCTGCGGATGACGCTCGAGGACGAGCCGCTCGGAGTCCGTCAGTGCACCGGGCTTGCGCAGGATCTCCTCGGGGATGGCGAGCTTGCCGAGGTCATGCAGGCTCCCGGCCAGGCGTGTGAGCTCGATCTGCTCGGGATCGAGCCCGATCCGCATCGCGACTCGCGCGGCGAGCTCGCTGACGCGCTCGGAGTGACTGCCGGTGTACGTGTCGCGCGCGTCCACGGCCTTGGCCAGCGACGCGGCTGCGCGGTAGCGCGCGGCTTTGTCAGGCCCGGCGGCGAGACGCTTGAGCTCGGCGAGCTCGACGACGTCGGGCCGGTACAGGCGTACACGATTCTTGCCGTGCTCCTTCGCCCAGTAGAGCGCGCTGTCGGCGAGTCTGATCAGCTCGTCGCGTCCGTGACCCTGAACGGGGAAGGTTGCGAGGCCTGCACTGACCGTGATCGTCCCGATGTGGTCGAAGTCGAGCGCAGCGACCCGCTCGACGATCGAGTTCGCGGCCGCAAGTGCCATTCCCTTGTCATGTTCGGCGAGCAGGAGCGCAAACTCGTCGCCGCCCAGCCGGAACGCCTCGCCGCCTTGTCGGAGCCTCGCCGCGACCTGCGACAGCACGCGGTCGCCGGAGGGATGCCCGAAGCGGTCGTTGATCTTCTTGAAATCGTCGATGTCGACGAAGCACAGCGTCAGCGGCGTCTGTTGTTCCTCCGCGTTCAGGAGCTCGCGCTGCAGACGCTCGTGGAAATGACGGTGGTTGCCCAGCCCCGTGAGCGGATCCGTCAGGGCGAGCCGCATTGCGCGCAGCGCACGGTGCGTCGACCGCTGGTAGAGCGAGATCGCGAGGAGCGGCCCGACGAGTGCGGCGGACAGTACGGGCGAGCGCTCCCACAGCACGACCAGCATCACGGCGGCAGAGGCCATGAAGGCGAAGGGCACCATCGTGGCCCGAGCGTTGTTCCGAATCAGCTGCAGGTAAGGCTGCCTCGTGCTGACCGCGATCGCCGCGGAGATGAGGATGATGTTCACCCAGGAGTCCGCCGTCGCCGCCACGACGACGCGCGCCGTCAGGGCGCCGACGCTGTCTCCGTTGATGGGCGCAATCAGCGCCCCGGCTACGGCAGCAACGATCGCAAGTACGGCCACGTTGAAGGCGATGCGCTGGAAGGGACGATGCTCGAGGAGATGGATCGTCGCCGTCGCCACGAGCAGCAACATCGCCCCGGCGGCCCATCCGTACAGGACGATCGCGGCGACGGCGAACACGAACGTCAAGGAGACGACGCCACCGCCGCTCTCGGCATTGATCGGAACCGGGAAACGCTCAGCGAGCGTGGCCGCGCCGATCAGAGCAGCAAGCCCGATCAGCTCACGGCCGCTGTGCCCCCTGGTCGCGAACGCGTAACCGGCCGCGATGAGGACACCGAGGCCCGCCAGACAAACAGGGAGGATGAGGGCGGTAAGCCGGCGGGGCGTGACCGCCTGGGAGCTCACGTCAGGCTGCTACCAGGTGAATTGTTCGAACGAGTCGGGACTGATCGACTCCCATGTGAACTGGCCCAGGAGCGCTGCAACCAGCACCGCGACTGCTACGAGAACGATCAGCTTCGGCTTCCACTGCAACATCCGCACTACCTCCGAGACGACGCCAGACCGCGCGATTCTTTCTTGTCGGGCCCTATGGCGTATCCCCCCATAGGGGGATTTGCAGGAAATATGGCTTAGGAAGTCGTAACGAGGCCGGCTTCCGCGAGGGGTCGCCGGCCCCAAGCGAGACGCTTCTCGTACCACCCGGACAGAGTCGCCAGCGCGACCCCGTACGCGGAGGAATGGATGAACCAACGGTTGCCCAGGTAGACACCCATATGGTTGATCTGGGCCGGCTTCGACTTGGGCCCCTTCGCGCCGAAGAAGATGACGTCCGCGGGCTGGAGCCCGGCGAGCGGAATCCGCCTCGCTGCGGGGACCTCGCCGCTCATGGCGTACGTCGTCCGACCCTGCAGGGTGTCGGCGAGCTTCGCCGCGCCCGGATACGCCTGAAGCTTGTAGACACGCCATACGAAGCCGGAGCAATCGAAACCACCGTGGACCTGGGAGCCGTAGGGCGACTCCGGGAACTCACTTTCCCCGCCCCAGACGTACGGATGGCCGATGAGGCGGACGGCGGTCGTGAGGATCCGTTTCTGCCACGGCGTCAGTGTCGGGAGCACGAACGTCGCGGCGACGTCCTGCGTGCCCTGGATCTCCCGCGCTCCGAGGCGCAAGATCCGCGCGGCCGAGTAGGCGGCCTCGGCCCGCGTGGCGCGCTCGCCGGGTGAGAGCTCGAGCTTGTCCAGCCCGGCGGGGTGGTTGGTGCGTAGGCCGAGCAGGCGGGCGACCGCTTCGGTGCCGAACCGCGACGGCGGCGCGACCCCTGCGGTCTTCGCACTCTGCTTGAAGAGCTTGGCCGTCTCGGTGAGCCCGAGTGTGCCGATGAGTCTCGAGTCGAGCGCGGCCATCGTGACGGTCGCAGAGGGTGTTGCCGGTGCGACGGGCTCCACGTGTGCGAGACCCGCGACGATGGTCTCCAGCTCGCCTCGGGTGAGCGGATCGTTCGGACGCGCCGCCGCCTCCTTGGCCATCAGACCGGCGGCCACCACTGCTTTGAGCTCGGCTTGCGCCCACGAGCTCGCCGGTCTAGCGGCGGCGGCCGGCGACAGCGTGAGGAGCGCGACGAGCGCACAGACGTGCAGCAGGAGGCGGCGGCGCATACGCGTTCCCTATCGGCGGTCTCAGAGATGCCTTTAATCTCGCCGCTGTGGACGTGGAGATCTCTCCCGAGCCCAGCGAGGAGGAGCGGCAGGCGATCCTTGCCGCCCTCGAGGGCGAGCAACAGGAGGCCGAGCCGCCGACGCCGTGGCGGCGAGCCGGGCTAGGGCCTGGGCCTGACGACGAAGACGATCAGGCCGTCGCTCCGCCGCGCCAGAGTCGGGGCGCGACGCGGGCGTAGTCGAGGCCCGAGATCCACGTCAGCACGACGGCGACGAGAAGCGCCCACCAGGCGAAGTCGTCCCGCCAGGCGCCTGCGGCGGCGAATCCGCCGATCGCCGCGGCCACGGCCTGCGACCACGTCTTGAGCTTCCCGAGGTCGCGGGCGTGGAGAACGACCTGGCGCTCGAGCGCGGCGAGCCGAAGTGCGGTGACGAGAAACTCGCGTACGACGATCAGCGCGACCATCCACCCAGGCACGACTTTTTGGTCGACGAGCATGACGAGCACAGCGAGGACAAGGATCTTGTCCGCCGCGGGATCAAGCAGCGTTCCGAGCGGCGAAGAGCGGCCGCGGCTGCGGGCGATGCGCCCGTCGAACCAGTCCGTCGCCATCGCGGCCGCGAAGAGCGCGGTCGCCCAGTAGTTGTGCCCGTCGAAGTTCCATGCATAGAGGAGGACGACGAAAGGGACGGAGGCCGCACGCGCGACTGTCAGACCGTCAGGAAGGCTCACGGACGGGAGAATACGAGGGGTCATGCCGGTTTTCAGCAAGGTCCTCGTCGCGAACCGCGGCGAGATCGCGATTCGCATCTTCCGCACATTGCGCGAGCTCGGCGTCGGCACCGTGGCCGTGTACTCCGAAGCCGACCGCGGAGCCGCCCATGTCGCCTATGCCGACGAGGCATACCTGATCGGCGGCGGCCTGCCGGCCGAGAGCTATCTGAATCAGGAGCGCATCTTCGCCGCGGCGCGCCGCGCCAGGGCGGAGGCGATCCATCCGGGCTACGGCTTCCTCGCGGAGAACGCGGGCTTCGCGCGCGCGTGCGCTGACCACGAGGTCGTCTGGATCGGCCCGCCGCCGGAGGCGATCGAGGCGATGGGCTCGAAGATCGAGGCGCGCGAGCGGATGCGCGGTGCGGGCGTCCCGATCATCCCGGGACTGACCGAGGCGGTCGACTCGGCCGAGCAGGTTCGCCGGCTCGGAGACGAGCTCGGCTGGCCGATCGCGATCAAGGCGTCAGCAGGGGGAGGTGGCAAGGGACTGAAGGTGGCCCGGGCTCCCGACGATGCGGGCCGCGCGTTCGAGTCGGCGCGGCGGGAGGGCGAGGCGTACTTCTCGGACCCGGCCGTGTACGTCGAGCGGTACCTCGAAGATCCGCGTCACGTCGAGGTGCAGGTTCTCGCCGATACGCACGGGAACGTCGTGCACCTCGGGGAACGCGATTGCACGATCCAGCGCCGCCACCAGAAGCTCGTCGAAGAGACGCCTTCGCCCGCAGTCGACGCCCCTCTGCGAGAGCGGATCGGAGGAATCGCCGTCGAGGCGGCCCGTGCGGTCGGCTACCAGAGCGCCGGGACGATCGAGGGTCTGCTCTCCCGCGAGGGTGAGTACTTCTTCCTCGAGATGAACACGCGCATCCAGGTCGAGCACACAGTGACCGAGATGATTACCGGCCTCGATCTCGTTCGCGAGCAGGTGTTGATCGCGGCCGGCGCGCCGCTGTCGGTGAAACAAGAGGATGTGCACCTCTCAGGTCACGCGATCGAGTGCCGGGTCAACGCCGAGGACGTGTCGAACGGATTCCTGCCCGCGCCGGGCACGATCTCGCTCTACCGCGAACCCTCCGGGCCGGGCGTGCGCGTGGATTCCGGCGTCGCCGCCGGCAGCGAGATCTCGCCGCTCTACGACCCGATGATCGCGAAGCTCGTCGTGCACGGCGTCGACCGCGAGCACGCGCGGCGGCGAATGCTGCGCGCGCTCGACGAGTTCGTCGTCGAGGGAGTAAAGACGCTGATCGGTTTTCACAAGGCGTTGCTGACGCACCCGTGCTTCGTCGAGGGCGAGACCTGTCATGGTCTCGTCGAGTCAGAGTTGATGGCGGCTCGGGCGGCCGAGCTCGAGGACGGACGTCCCGTCGTGGCGGGCGACGCAACGGTGTCGGTGCCGCGCGAGACCGTGCGCTCGATCGAGGTGGATGGGCGCCGCTTCGAAGTGCGGCTTCTGCGACCTGAACCCGCGTTTGCGGAGCTCGCCAGGCGGCGGCGGGAACGTACGCGAGGAGGCGGCGCTGCGGGAGCGGGCAAAAACGCCGTCGTTAGCCCAATGCAGGGGACGGTGCTGGCCGTCGAGGTGGAGGAGGGTCAGGAAGTCGAGGCCGGCCAGGTGCTGTGCATCGTCGAGGCGATGAAGATGGAGAACGAGGTGCACGCGACCCGCGCGGGTCGCGTCACCGAGCTCTCGGTCGCACCGGGCCAGCCGGTGAAGACCGGCCAGGTCATCTGCGTCGTCGCCGCCGACTGAATTTCGGCACGGATTCGGCACAGACGTGTCGGAACATCCGCGGTATCGTCGATTGCAGTGGGTGGTGGGTGAAACCCCACCCGGGGTGGGGACGCGCGCGCGCGTGTATCTAATAAGGCCGGCGAGAGTTCGAAGCCGCGCGGGACGGGGAAGACCGCGCCGATGGCAATGCCTGAAACGGGTGTCGTCTTGGTCGTCGCCGCGCTGGGAGTTCTTGGCTTCATCAGCGGGCGCTCCTGGATGCTTCTGGCGCCGTTCTTCGCAGTTCCGGCCTTCTACCTCGGACTCGATCGGGAATGGTGGGGCTATGGCTTGGGGGACGGCTGGCAGCACGCCATGTTCACAGTGCTGGCCCTAGCCGTCCTTGTGACCGCGGCCAGGGTAACGCTCCGTCGCGCTCTGTCGCTCGAGGGAGGACTGCCTCGGCGCCGCGGGTAGAGTCCTGCGCCGGTGGACCTCTACGAATATCAGGGCAAGGAGCTGTTCCGCCGCTTCGGAATCCCTGTGTCCGAGGGCCGCCTGGCGACGAGCCCTCAGGAAGCGCGCGTCGCGGCGGAGGAGCTCGCTGGCCCCGTCGTCGTCAAAGCGCAGGTGCTGACCGGCGGACGCGGCAAGGCGGGCGGCATCAAGCTCGCGGACGATGCCGCGGACGCCGAACGAAAGGCTCGCGACATCCTGGGCCTCGACATCCGCGGCCACGTCGTTCGCAAGCTCTGGATCGAGCAGGCCTCGGAGATCGCGAAGGAGTACTACCTCTCAGTCACGTTCGACCGGGGAGCGAAGAAGCCACTCTTCATGCTCACGACGGAAGGCGGCATCGAGATCGAGCAGGTCGCCGAGGAGAATCCGGACGCCCTCGCTCGATTGCACATCGATCCACTCGAGGGCTTCCAGCCCTACCAGGGCCGGCGCCTGATCTACGGCGCCCGGATCGACGCCCCGAACGAGCAGAAGCAGATCCTCAGCATCGTCGAAAAGCTCTATCGCTGCTTCGTGGAGTGTGACGCGATGCTCTGCGAGATCAATCCTCTGATCGTCACGCCCGCGGGAGAGGTGCGCGCCCTTGACTCGAAGTTCACGGTCGACGACAGCTCGCTCTTCCGCCATCCCGAGATCGCGGAGATGCGCGACGTCGAAGCCGCTGATCCACAGGAACGCTTCGCGCGCGAGAAGGGCGTCACGTACGTCAAGCTCGACGGCGAGGTCGGGATCCTCGGCAACGGTGCCGGGCTTTCGATGTCGACGGTGGACGTCGTCGTCGTGGCAGGCGGGCGGCCGGCCAACTTCTGCGACCTCGGCGGCGGGGGCGACGCGCAGGGCGTCGTCGACGCACTCGAGGTGATCACGAGCGACGAACAGGTCCGCTCCATCTTCTTCAACATCTTCGGCGGCATCACGCGCTGCGACGAGGTGGCGCGCGGGATCCTGACCGCGCTCGAGCAGATGCAGATCGAGCTGCCGATCGTCGTCCGTCTGGACGGCACGAACGCCGACGAGGGGCGGAAGCTGCTCGCCGAGGCAGCGCCTCCCAATCTCCATGTCGAGCCGACGATGCTGGAGGCTGCTCAACGAGCCGTGGAGCTGGCAGCGTGAACGATGTCTGGTCGCAGCGGGCTGAAGCATTCCGCGAGAGCCCAACACACCGCGAGGGCCCGGATCTCGACGTGCTCGTCGAGTGGTGCGAGCCCGGCCACGACGTGAAGGTGCTCGACGTCGCGACGGGCGGAGGCCACGTCGCACGGCGCCTGCGCGAAGAGGGTTGCACGGTCGTGACCGTCGACCCGGCGCCGGGAATGCAGCCCGACGTGGTCGCACGCGCGGAGGATCTCCCGTTCGCGGACGGCAGCTTCGACGTGGTGACATGTCGCATCGCAGCGCATCACTTTCAGGACGTCCGCAAGGCCGTCGGTGAGATGGCCCGCGTCACGGAGCACCTCGTCGTGATCGAGGACAACGTCTTCGTCGACGAGCGCGTTGAAGAAGCCGAGCGCCTGCGCGACCCGACGCACGTGCGCTGTTATTCCGAGCAGGAGTGGAAGGAGATGCTCACCAATGCCGGCCTTGAGGTCGAGCAGGTCGCGCACTTCCAGCGGCGGCCCGTCGCCGACGACTGGCTCGCCCGGGTTGAGACTGCAGAGGCAGACGCCGCCCGCGTCCGCGAGCTGCTCGGCGACTGCATCGAGGACGGCTTCCTCACGCTGCAGACGATCGTCATCAAAGCTCGCGCGAGCCAGAACTAGTGGCCCTCCCGGCGACGTTCGGCGGCGCCCGGCCCGCGATCACGCGGCGCGATCCTGCGTCCTCAGTCGCGCTCGGGCTGTCTAGCCCGAGCGCTCCCTGCGTCCTTGTCTCGCTTGGTGCTCGCGACCCGGGCATCCACCAACGCCACCGGAAGGGCCACTAATGGCGATCATCGTCGACCGCGACACGCGCCTCGTCGTCCAGGGACTCACCGGCAGCGAGGGTCGCTTCCATGGGCTGCGCAACCGCAACTACGGCACCCAGGTCGTCGCCGGCGTCACGCCCGGCAAGGCGGGCCAGGACGTGGAAGGCATTCCCGTCTTCAACACGGTCGCCGACGCAGTCGACCAGACCGGCGCCAACACGACGCTCATCTTCGTGCCCGCCCGCTTCGCGACCGACGCGATCTACGAGGCCGTCGATGCGGGCATCGGCACCGTCATCTGCATCACCGAGCACATTCCCGCCCACGAGATGCTGCGTGTGTACACGTACCTCCGCGGCAAGGGCCTGACCATGATCGGTCCGAACTGTCCAGGTGTGCTCTCGCCGGGCAGGGCGAACGTCGGGATCATTCCCGCCGAGATCTTCGCTGAGGGCTCGATCGGACTCGTCTCGCGCTCGGGAACGCTGACGTACCAGATCGGTCACGAGCTGACGCAGCTCGGCCTGGGCAACTCGACGATCGTCGGCATCGGCGGTGACCCCGTCGTCGGTTCCTCGTTCATCGACATCCTGGAGCGTTTCGAAGCCGATCCCGATACGGAGTTGATGGTGCTCGTGGGCGAGATCGGGGGCGATGAGGAGGAAAAGGCCGCGCGCTTCGTCGAGGATCGCGTGACGAAGCCCGTGCTTGCCTACATCGCCGGCTTCTCGGCGCCGCCCGGAAAGACGATGGGGCACGCGGGCGCGATCATCTCCGGCTCCACGGGCACCGCGCAGGCGAAGAAAGAAGCGCTCGAGGCGGCGGGAATCCAGGTCGGCACGACGCCGACGGAGGTAGCGCAGCTCGTGGCGGATCGCTTCGGCGCGCGGACCTAAGGCGCCGACTCGGCGGCGCCGCATAGAGGCGTTCGGGCTTCGCCCCGCGCGGCCGGGCTAGCGCGACCAGTCCGTCAGGTTGGCCCAGCCGTAGTGGTCGTAGTAACCGATTCCGCTGGGCACCTGCGCACGCAGGCCGATGTCGCGACCGGTCCGGACGTCGACCAGCCGGAAGCTACCTGGCCCTTGCGTGTACGAACGAACAAGACGTAGCGCCCGTCGGGCGACCAGCGCGGCAGCTCGTCACTGACGACGCCGGGTGAAGTGAGGCGGCGTCGGCCGCCGTCGAACCGGAGGCTCCAGATCGACCGCCGCTCCAGTCCGAAGCGCGTCTCGAACCAGTTGCGGCCGGCCGAGACGGCAACCGACCGACGCGCCGGCGAGCAGGCCGGCGAGGAGCAGGCCGCCGCCGGGCGTTGCGCCGACGAGCTCGTGCGTCCCCGGTCGCCACTGCCACCCGAAGGTGCGACCAGGCGGGTGAGAAACCGCTCCGCCCGCGGCAGGGACGACGGCGCCGTCACCGTAGGCGAGGAAGCGTCCGTCAGGGCTCCAGCGCACCGGCGGGGCTACGCCATGCGCGACGACGGCGCGGTCGCCGCACGCCTCGAGCGAAAGGACGTGCAGGCCGCGAAGGCGATGCTGCCGAGATGCTTGCCTGAAGTCGCGCACGTCCGCCGGGGTTCGACAGGCGGCGGCTCTAGACTCACGAGAGTGCAGACGATCTCGTTCGCGCGCAGAGTCCCAGCTCCGGAATGCATCCCCGTGCAAGAGCTGGCCGACTGCGCACGCGCCGCGGTCGAGCGCGACGGCGCGACCGTCCTCTCGTACGGCCCCGTCGCCGGCTACGAGCCACTCCGCGAGTGGATCGGCGCGCGACACGGCGTCGACCCCGCGCGCGTGCTCGTCACCAACGGGTCGTTGCAGGGAATCGTGTTCCTGGCGGAGCGCTTCGCCGGCCGGCGGGTGCTCGTCGAGGCGCCCACCTATGACCGCCCGTTGAAGATCCTCGCGGCACGAGGCATCGAGGTAACGCCGGTGGCGATGGACGACGAGGGCCTCGAGCTCCCTGCACTCGAGGACGCCCTCCGTGCGGGCACGAAGCCGGCGTTCCTCTACACGAGCCCCACGTTCCAGAACCCGAGCGGGAGGACGCTCATGGTCAAGCGACGCCGCCGTCTCATCGAGCTTGCTCGCGAGCACGACCTGCTCGTGCTCGAGGACGATCCGTACGGGCTCGTCCGCTTCGAGGGAGACGCGCCGCCGACCTTGTTCGAGCTCGACGACGGCGAGCGCGTCGTGTACTCCTCGTCCTTCTCGAAGACGATCGCACCCGGGCTGCGAGTCGGCTACTTCGTGCTTCCGCGGACACTAGAGCAGGAGCTCGAGGCGCTTGCCGTCTCGACTTACATCACGCCGGTCCTGCTCGGCCAGGCGACGGTCTTCGAGTTCCTGCGCCGCGGAAACCTCGAACCCAATCTCGAGCGTGTCAGGTTGCTCCTAGGCGAGCGCCGCGACGCGATGCTCGAAGCCCTGGAGCAGCAACTCCCGTCGGGGCGGTGGAGTCGGCCACAGGGCGGCTACTTCGTGTGGCTCGAGTTGCCCGAGCAGATCGACGCGGCTGCTCTGCTCGACCGCGCCGCCGAGTCCGGGATTACGTTCGTCCCCGGCATGGATTTCGGCGGCGAGCCGAACACCGCCCGGCTTGCGTTCAGCTTCGTCTCGCCCGAAGAGATTCGCGAGGGCGTGCAGCGTCTTGCCGCCCTCGTCGAAGAGCCCGTGCCGGTCCGCTAGCGGAGAGGGCGGTCCGCTAGCGGAGAGGGCGCGGGACGAGACGCGGCTGGCGCGGCGGCACGAGCGAGCCGCGGCTGTGCAGGCGGAAGGTCGGACAGGGACTGTCCGTCGGGAGAGCGCAGAGGCCGGCGCGACGGAAGTAGCAGTCAGCGCAGGTCAGTTGGATCCGTTTGCTCATTTTGTCGCCTGCCTAGGAGTCGGGGGCCGCAGTGACAAGGCGGGATACTACGAAGGCAGCCCGCGCAGACAAGAGTTGTCGCACCTGAAAACTATGCAATTTCCTCCACTTTCGATTCTGCTCGAATCTGCGTCTATCTAGGCCTTCGGCGGCAGTGTTGCCAGTGCCCGCAACGCCTGTTGAAAACTCTCCACAGGGATGATGCGAAGCCCGTGCGCGTAGCGCTTCGCCTCGCGCGCGTTGTCCCCATCGACGGGCACCAGGAAGACGTCGACGTTCGCCTGGCGGGCTCCGATCGTCTTCTGCTTCACGCCGCCGATCCGCGTCACGCTTCCGTTGAGCTGGAGCTCGCCGGTCGCCGCCACCTTGTACCCGTGGTCTACGTCGCGTCCGCGCTTCTCCAGGAGCTCGAGCGCGAACGCGAGGCCGGCCGACGGGCCGCCGACATCGCCGAGGTCAAAGCGGATCCGGAACGGGAACTTGACGTTCAACTTCTGGGTCGGGAGCACTCCGATGATCGGCTGCCGCGGTTCGGCGGCGTCGCTCGTCGTGCGGATTGCGTAGGTTCGCAGCTCGTTACCGCGGCGGACCGCGATTCGCACCACGTCTCCGACAAGGTGCCTCGCGAGCACGGCGCGGAGATCGCTGCGATCGCGCACGGGCCTCCCGTCCGCCGAGACGATTATGTCGCCGGGCTTGAGCATCCCCACGGCGTGTGAGTCGGAGGTCACGGCGAGGACCTTGAGACCGACGAAGCGCACGGGCACGCGGTAACCCAGCGCGCGCAGCGCGACCGCCGATGCCGTCACCTGCGAGAGCTTCATGTCTGCGATCTCGATCTTGAAGCGCTCCTTCTCCGAGATCCCGGGCTCGAGTATGTCGGAGCGTTTGATCAGATCCGAGCCGTCCGGTCGCAAGGCCGGAACGAGCGATTCGAGCAGGGACGCGCGCTTCAGGAGGACGTCGACGTAGTAGATGCCGCCGCTGTCCTTACGGGCGTCGGAGCCGGGAACCCTCACGAGCTTCGTAAGTGGGTGCGCGGCGTCCGGAACCTCCAGGTACCGGTCGCTCCCCTGCGTCAGGAGGATCACGAGCGCTGCGACGAGCACGACCAGCGCAGCCGACGCGAGCCGCAGTGGCGTCAGGAGCCGGGCGAGCACGAGGCGAGGATAACTAGAGCGCTGCGTCAGAGGAGACCGCGAGTCAAGCCGCCGTCGACGACGACCGTTGTCCCAGTGACGTACCCGGCACGGTCGGAAGCGAGGAAGCAGGCAACGTCGCCGAATTCCTGCGGCGTGCCCCAACGTGCAACCGGGATCGCCTGGAGATCCGCCTCGCTCGGTCCCTCCGGG
>WNFZ01005860.1_pt1 | contig 12800 bp, 12 predicted proteins | sample 5400081 | NCBI WGS metagenome assembly WNFZ01 (sample SAMN13153365, study PRJNA577476) | soil metagenome | isolation source: 80 cm soil or saprolite under grassland replicate 1 | place: USA:California | collected 2016-06-15
TCGCCGACCGGCAGCGCCCCAGGCCGCCCGCCGTGGCGCAGCAGCTCGCGGTCGCGGGTCAGCTCGGCGGCCTGCCCCAAGAGCTCGTCCATTCCCCGCTGGCCGGAGCCGCCGGCGGCCTGGAACGAGGTCGGCGTGATCGCCATCAGGCCGAACAGGTCGCGCAGCACCTTGAGCACCGGCGTGATCGTCAGCGTGGTGCAGTTGGGGTTGGCGACGATGCCGACGGGGTGCTCGCGCGCGACCTCGGCGTTGACGTCCGCGTCGACCAGCGGCACCTCCGGGTGCATCCGCCAGGCGCTGGAGTTGTCGACCACCACCGCGCCACGGGCGGTCGCCACCGGCGCCCACTCGCGCGAGATCCCGCCGCCGGCGGAGAACATCGCGATCGCCGCCCCGTCGAACGCCTCGGGCACAAGCGGGCCGACCTCGACCTCCTCGCCGCGGAACGTGACGCGCCGCCCCACCGAGCGTGCCGACGCGACCATGCGGACCTCGTCCACCGGCAGCTCGCGCTCGGCCACGATGCGGCGGAGGTCCTCGCCGACCGCGCCGGTGGCGCCCACGATCACCGCCCGGGTCATTGCGCTCGTCGTCCGCGTCATGGCCGCACCACCGGGATCTCGGCGGTGCCGTCGCCGTGCTCGTGGCGGAAGTCCGCCTCGTGGGAGAGGTGGAAGCGGTCGTGGATGGCGCGCACCGCCGTGGCGACGTCGGAGGAGCGCACCACGCAGGAGACGCGGATCGTCGAGGTCGAGATCATCTCGATGTTCACGCCGGCGTCGGCGAGCGCTTCGAACATGCCGGCCGCCACCCCCGGGCTCGACTTCATGCCCGCCCCCACCAGCGAGACCTTGGCGATGTCCGAGTCGGCGACCACCTCGACGGCGCCGACCTCGCTGGCGAGCTTCTCGAGCACGACCATGGCGCCGGCCAGGTCGCTCTTGGGCACGGTGAAGGAGATGTCGGTGGAGCCGCCGTGGGACACGTTCTGCACGATCATGTCCACGTTGATGCCCTGCTCGGCGATGCCGCGCATGATCCTGGCGGCGATCCCCGGCCGGTCGGGGACGCGGACGATGGTCACCTTGGCCTCCGAGGTGTCGTGCGGCACCCCGGAGATGATCGCTTTCTCCATTCGTTCGTCCTCCTCGCGCACCCAGGTCCCGGGCGCATCGGTGAAGCTCGAGCGGACGTGGAGCTGGATGCCGTAGCGACGGGCGTACTCCACGCAGCGCAGCATTAGCACCCGGGCGCCACAGGCCGCCATCTCGAGCATCTCCTCGTAGGAGACGACGTGCAGCCTGCGCGCCTCGGGCACCAGGCGCGGGTCCGCGGTGTAGACGCCGTCGACGTCGGTGTAGATCTCGCAGCTCCAGGCGTCGAGCGCGGCGGCGAGGGCAACGGCGGTGGTGTCCGAGCCGCCACGGCCCAAGGTGGTGACGTCGCGGTCGGTGGAGACCCCCTGGAAGCCGGCCACGATGACGACGTGTCCCTGCGACAGGGCCTCGCTGATGCGGCCGGCGCGCACGTCGAGGATGCGCGCCTTGCCGTGCAGGGTGTCGGTGATGATGCCGGCCTGGGAGCCCGTGAACGACTTGGCGGTCACCCCGCGCTCGGCGATGGCTATCGCCAGCAGCGCCATGGAGATGCGCTCCCCGGCGGTGAGCAGCATGTCCAGCTCGCGCGGGGGCGGGTCGCTCGAGACCCGGCGGGCGAGCGCGACCAGGTCATCGGTGGTGTCCCCCATTGCCGAGACCACCAGACGTTGCCCTGCGGCGCAGGCGGGCCTGACCCAGCCTATCAGGGAGACATGTCGCGGCGGCCGGCGAAGGCGCGGCCGAGGGTGACCTCGTCGGCGTACTCGAGGTCGCCGCCGACCGGCAGGCCGCTGGCGAGCCGCGTCACCCGGACCCCGAGCGGCGACAGCAGGCGCGCCAGGTACATGGCGGTGGCCTCGCCCTCCACGTTCGGGTTGGTGGCGAGGACGACCTCGCGGACGCCGTCCGGCTGGACCCGGGCGAGCAGCTCGCGGATGTGCAGGTCGTCAGGGCCGACGCCCTCGATCGGGCTGATGGCGCCGCCGAGGACGTGGTAGCGGCCGCGGAACTCGCGCGTCTTCTCGACCGCCACCAGGTCGCGTGGCTCCTCGACCACGCAGACCAGGCTGGCGTCGCGGCGCGGGTCCTTGCAGATGCGGCACACGTCGCCCTCGGCCACGTTCCAGCAGGCGCGGCAGAAGTGGACCCGGGCCTTGACCTCCTGGATCGCCCTGGCGAGGCGCTCGGCGTCGGCCGGTTCCACCTTGAGCAGGTGGAAGGCGATGCGCTGCGCGCTCTTCGGCCCGATACCCGGAAGCCGCCCGAGCTCGTCGATCAGATCCTGAACGGGGCCCTCGTACACGTGAGCGGTCTCCTGCGAGGGCGTCAGATACCGAGCCCGGGAGGCAGGCCGAGCCCGCCGGTGGCATTGCCGAGCCGCTCCGCGGCGAGGTCCTTGGCCTTGCGCAGGCCCTCGTTGACCGCGGCGGTCACCAGGTCGCCGAGCATCTCGGCGTCGTCCGGGTCGACCGCGTCCGGGTCGATCGAGACCGACTCGACCATGCCGTCTCCCGTGACCCGGGCCGTGACCACGCCGCCGCCGGCGCTGCCCTCGACGACCTCCTCGGCCAGCTTGTCCTGGGCCTGCTGCACCTGCTGCTGCATCTTCTGTAGCTGCTTGAGCATCTGGTTCGGGTTGAAGCCACCGCGGCCCATGCTCACCGCTTGCCCCTTTCGCTGCGCTCCCTGGTCTTCGACCCCTTGGCCCGCCTGCCGGCCGGAGCTTTGTTCGGCCGCTCCTCGACCACCTGGCCGCCCAGCTCCCGGGCGGCCCAGTCTGCCACCGCCCGCGCGTCCGCGTCCGCGTCGAGCGGCTCTCCCTTGTCGTTGTCGGGGTCGATCTCGAACTCCTCCACGGGGGGCGGCTCAGGCGCGGGCTGGGCCGCAGCGTCGCCGGGCCCCGGGTCGCCGGGCCCGGGGGGCGCCGCGGCGCCCGGCCCCGGACCCGGCTCCGGCGCGGGCGTCCCTGGACCGCCCGGGGTGGCCGGGACGGCGGGCGGGACCGCCGGCGCGGACTCGCCGATCACCACCCGAAGCCGCAGGCCGCCGCCGACCGCCGCCTCGAGCGCGGCCTCCACGTGCCGGTCGCGGCCGTTCTTGCCGAGCGCCTCGGCGTGGAAGCGGTGCTCGGGGGAGAACTCCACGATCACCTGCTGGTTCTCGAGCCCGACCAGCCTGCCGTGCTTCAGGAAGTCGGCGGTCACCCGGCTGGCCCTCTGCACCCGCTGGATCACCCCGCCCCAGGACCTGGTCACCAGGTCGAAGTCGACCGGGGCGGACGCCACCGGTTGCGGCGCGGCCCAGTCGTCCTCCGCCGCCGAGGCGGCCGCGGCACCGGCAGCGGGCGGCGCGGCCGGGCCACCGCGAGCGGGGGCGGCACCACGAGCGGGGGCGGCACCGCGAGCGGGCGGCGCGGTCGGCTTGCCGGGCTCGGTACGGGGCGCCTCCGCCGGTGCCGCCGCTGCCGCCGCTGCCGCCGCTGCCGGTGCCGGCCCTCTCCCCAAAGTGCCCTGGTCGCCGTCGCCGGGGACGATCGACAGGCGCCGCTCGAGCCGCTCGATCCGGGCGAGGAGGGCCTCGGCGTCCACCGACGCCTCGGGCATCGCGGCCCGCGACATGCCCACCTCGAGCACCAGCCGCTGGTCGGTGGCGGTCCGCATGTCGAGGTAGACGTCGCCGAGGATGCGCAGGGCCCTGGCGAGCTCGCCGGGACCGAAGCGCCCGGCCTGGGACGCCAGCCGCTCGCGGGTCTCCGGGGTGACGTCGACCAGGGTGGCCGAGTCCGGCGCGATGCGCAGCACGTACAGGTCGCGCAGGTGCTCCAGCCCCTCCCTGGCGAACTGCTGGAGGTCGTGACCCGCGTCGGCCACGCGCTCCACGCAGGCGAACACGTCGGCCACGCGCTGGCCGGCGATCGCCTCGGCCAGCTCGAAGCGGACCTCCGCGGGGAGGGCGCCGAGCGCCTGGGTCACGACGGACAGGGTCACCCGCCCACGGGCGAAGGTGATCACCTGGTCGAGCCGGCTCAGCCCGTCGCGCACCGAGCCGTCGGCCGCGCGCGCGATCACCTCCAAGGCTGCCGGCTCGACGTCGACGCCCTCCGCCGTGCAGACCTTGGCGAAGTACTCGGCCAGCAGGGCCGTGCGCACGCGCCGGAAGTCGTGCCGCTGGCAGCGCGAGCGGATCGCCTCGATAACCTTGTGCGGCTCGGTGGTGCAGAAGACGAAGCGGACGTGCTCCGGCGGCTCCTCGAGCACCTTGAGCATCGCGTTGAAGCCCTGCGGGGTGACCATGTGGGCCTCGTCGACGATGTAGATCTTGAAGCGCGACGCCGCGGGCGCGTAGTTCGCCTTCTCGCGCAGGTCGCGGGCATCGTCCACGGAGCCGTGGCTGGCGGCGTCGATCTCGGTCACGTCGAGGCTGGTGCCTTCGGTGATCGAGCGGCACGCGGCGCAGGCGTTGCAGGGCTCCGGCGTGGGGCCGCGCTCGCAGTTGAGCGCCTTGGCCAGGATCCTCGCCGTCGAGGTCTTGCCGGTCCCGCGCGTGCCGGTGAACAGCAGCGCGTGGTGGACCTGGCCGGTCTGGATGGCGTTGACCAGCGTGCCGACCACGTGGTCCTGGCCGACCACGTCGGCGAAGGTCTGGGGGCGCCACTTGCGGTAGAGGGAGACGTACGTCATGGGTTCGACTCGGGCGCGAGCGCGGACAGGGGAGCGGACCGTGCACCTGCCGTCGAGATCGCCGCCCGGAGCGCCCGCCAAGCCGGTGGCTCGGGCCCGGCACACCCGCGGCACCCGCCAGTGCTCACTTAGCGCTGCTTCCTCCCGGACCTGACGCGGTTCGCAAGGTGGCGTTGCGCGGGACCTGACCGTCAACACTCCGTACCTGGTGCTGACCTTCGGACGCGAGCCCTCGGGCAGGGATTCAGCCCCGCTGGAGCGGATTGCGGGTACAGGGCACCGCTAGCTCCCCACCTAGCACGGTCCGGGATCAGCCTATCGGCTCGACCGCCGCGCCGCCACTTCCGGCCTCTCCAGCGCTCCGGCGGAGGCTGAGGGGTTCGAACCCTCGAGGAGGTTACCCCCCTACACGCTTTCCAGGCGTGTGCCTTCGACCGCTCGGCCAAGCCTCCGCGCGGCAGTCTACCAGCCAGGACATGGCCGGCGGAGTGCGTGTAACGCGTGACGGCCCGCCGACGCTCTTCTTGATTGGCTAACTGACTGGTTCGCTTCCCCCTCTCAGATGGCATCCGGCCGCGAGGCATGCCCCGATAGGCAAATGGGGCATCAGGGAGGAATCATTTGAACCGGTCTCGTGGGAGGGACGGGGGTGGTGGACCGAGTCGGTCATGGTTTGTGGGGACTTGTTGGTGTGCTTCAGTTGCACACCGGTCTGGAGGGGGTTTTGTGAAAAGGCGCACAGTGAAAGCGGTCGCGCTGGCCGCGATACCGCTGCTCGTCGCACTGCTCAGCGTGCCGGCGGTGAGGCTGCAAGTGGCGGCCGCCGCCTCGTGCCCGACCGCGAACGTGCTGTCGGGCAGCAACTTCGAGATCGACGCGAGCGGCAACCTGAAGGTCGATGGCGGGGACCCGTGCATCGACTGGCTCGCCGACGGAACGGGGAGCGCCCTGCGGTCGGGCGTGTTGACGAAGAACGACAAACCGTCCGGATCTACCGATGACTCGTTCGGTCAGGGCACGGCCGAGAACAACGCCAACCCGACCATCGTCAGCGGCTCCATCCCGCCCAACAAGAGTGACCTGAAGGTGTTCGGGGCCTTCACGGAGACCGGCGCCAGCCAAAAGTTCCTCGAGCTGTTCTGGTCGCGCGTGCAGAACCCATCGGGCACGACCAACATGGACTTCGAGCTGAACCAGAAGTTCTGCAACCCGTCGGCGACGCCGACCAACTGCGCCAACAACGGCTCGGGCGTGACCCCGGAGACGCCGCTGCGGACCACCGGCGACAAGCTGATCACCTACGACCTTTCCAAGGGCGGCACCGTGCCGACGATCTCGATCCGGACCTGGACCGGATCGGTCTGGGGGCCGGCGACGGTCATCAGCGGCGGCGCGAACCCGCAGGCTCTGGGCTCGGTGAACACCTCTGCGATCTCGGCTGGCGACAGCGGTGGCGTCGGACCGCTCGACCCGTTCACCTTCGGCGAGGCGTCCATCTCGTTTGCCGCCCTCTTCCCTGGCAACGGATGTGGTTCGTTCGGCTCCGCCTACCTCAAGAGCCGCTCCTCGGACTCGTTCGCGGCCGAGCTCAAGGACTTCATCGCGCCCGAGCGGGTGCACATCACCAACTGCACCGCCATGACCACCAGCGCGACGGCGTCGGTGACGATCGGTGACCCGATCAGCGACACCGCCACCCTGAGCGGCACGACCAGCGACGCGACCGGCACGATCACCTTCCACCTGTTCAGCGACGACCAGTGCACGACCGAAGTCACCACCGGCCTCACCCCGGTGACGGTCAACGGCAGCGGCGACTACAACTCAGGGAACTTCACCCCCACCGCCGTCGGCACCTACTTCTGGACCGCCCACTACAGCGGCGACGCCAAGAACCTGGCCGTCTCGACCTCGTGCGGCGACCCCGACGAGTCGAGCGTGGTCGGCAAGGCCCCCTCCAGCATCTCAACCGGGCAGGAGTTCTTCCCGCAGGACACGGCGACGATTGCCGCCGGCGCCGGCGGGCTGCCCACGGGAAGCGTGTCCTTCAAGCTGTTCGGGCCGACCAATTCGACCTGCGACCCGAACGGGTCGGATCCGGTCTACACGGAGACGGTGGACCTCACCAACGGTCCGTCGGCCGGCACGTCGAACACCACGTTCAAGGTGACCTCGGCCACCGCCAGCACCTACAAGTGGCTCGTCGTCTACAGCGGCGACGCGACCCACGACGGCGCGACGAGCTCCTGCGGCACCGAGCAGTTCACGCTCACGATCGCCAACGGCTAGCAGCGAGCTGACGCGGCGCACAACGCCAGCGCAGCCGGCGGAGGCCCCGGGGCCCATCGTCTCCCGGGGCCTCCGCCCGTCTCCCCCCGCTGTCGAGCGGTCGTGCAAGACTTAGCCGTCATGTCGCTACGCGCGGGCACCCAGCCAGGGGGGTTTGAACATGTCCGGGCAGTCCTCTGAACCCGGAGCGCGCTTCGAGGTGCCCTTGTACCGAATGGCTGAGGCCGCCAAGTATCTGGGTGTGCCGACCGCGACGTTCGTAACGTGGGCGAAGGGCTATGTTCGTCAGCCTCCCGACCGCCCGGTGGTCAAGGCCCAGCCCGATCGTGACTGCTCTGCCAAGCCGCGGCAGGAACTATCCGACGATCCCGTTTGTCGGGCTCGCGGAAGGGATGGTGCTGGCCGCGCTCCGCAGCAAGGGCGTCGCGTTGCAGCGCATCCGACCAGCCGTTGCAGTCCTCGCTCAGACCATTGGGCTCGAGCACGCCCTCGCCTCCAAGGCGCTGTACACCGACGGCGCTGAGGTGCTGTACGACTACGCCGAGAAGCAGGGTGATAGCCCGGCGGCCACAGACGCACGTGAGCTGGTCGTCGTGCGAAACAACCAGCGCGTGTTCGCCCCGCTCATCCTGGACTACCTCGAGCGTATCGAGTACGGGCCAGACGGTTACGCGCGGCTGATCCGCCTTCCCGAGTACCGGTACGCCGAGGTCGTCGCCGACCCCGAGCGCTCCTTCGGCCAGCCCATCTTCGCCCGTGGTGCGGCGAGGGTCGCCGATGTGCTGGAGCGGTTCTGGGCGGGGGAAGACCTCAGCACGGTCGCCGATGAGTTCGGCATCCCACCGGCAGAGCTCGAGGACGTGCTACGTGTCGCATCCCGCCGGGCTGCCTGATCTCTTCCTCGATCGGAGTCTGGGCCGGATCCAGGTGCCCAGGCTCCTGCGGGCTGCCGGGCTCCGTTTGGTGACCCTTGCCGAGTACTACGGTGTTCCTGCCGACCAGGAAGTCAAGGATGTGGTGTGGCTCCAACTGGCGGGCCAGAGTGGCTGGGTGGTGTTGATGAAGGGGCCCGGGTCGGCGCATGCCGCCTCCATGGCGGACAGATCGTGAAGGACCGGTTCACCATCTCCTGCGTGCGCTGTCAGGTTCTGCCGGGGGATGCAGAAGCAGCGGACGGCATCGCGCGCGACCGCCTCCCGCTCGGCGACGTTGGTACGGATGGCGCCTGCCAGGCCACAAGGCCCTCCCTCGCGCGGTGGGACCACTGCCGGCATCATTGCTGGCACGGATGTGCGCCGGAATGACTGGTGGCCTCCGCGGCGCACCGGACGTTCACGGTGCTTCTCGACCAGGAGGTCGCGCCATAACCACTTGGATCTTCGAGCCCGGCCACACCGAGGCCGAGTTCCGCGCGCGGCACATGATGGTCACCTGGGTGCGCGGGCTCTTCAAAGACATCCACGGCTCCATCCAGCTCGACTGGGACCGCCCGTTGGACACCACGTTCCAGGGTGAGATCGATGCCACCAAGATCTGGACCGGCGAGCACGACCGGGACACCCACCTGCGCAGCGCGGACTTCTTCGATGTCGAACATCACCCCAGGATTTTCTTCACCGGTCGCCTGACCGAGCGCACCGGCGACATGCATGCCAAGGCCAGCGTGGACCTGACCATCCGTGGGATCACGCGCGCGGTGACCCTGGACGTGGCCTACCTCGGCCAGTGGGCGACGCCGTTCTGGGTCGGCGACCAGGACCGCGGAACGCTGCACCGGGTCGGCTTTGCGGCCACCACCACGATCAACCGCCACGACTTCGGCGTCGCTTGGCAGGACAGGCTGCCGGGCGGCGGCGTGGTCGTGAGCAACGAGATCGACGTCGCCTTGGACGTCGAGGCGATCCTCGAGGACGACCTCGAGCGCACCGGGGCGATCGAGTACTACCGGGAGGACACGCAACCTGCTCCATAATCACCACGCGCTACGACTCCCAGGAAGCATTTAGTCTGCCGGCCGGGCTCTCCGATCCAAATGACGACGGCGCTGCCGTCGAACGGGATGGTTGGTAGGCCTGCTGGGCCGCAACGACGGGGACGATGCCGACGGGCGTCTGGCGTCAGAGAGTGCCGGGTCGCCACCGCCGGGGTGCAGGCGCAGCGGCCAACGGATGAGCAGCGGCAGTTCGAAGTGCTCCTGCCGCCTGGCCAGTCGGTGGGTGGCAAGCTCCACGACCTCCGTGCTGCCAGGATTGGCGATCGTGCGTTCGACGGCCGCGGCAAGGGCAGCCTGTTTGCGCCAGCCAGCGACGACGAGGTCGCCCAGGTCGAGGTCGAGCAGTCCGTGGGCGACGGTGGCGACCTGCCTGTCGGCAGCCTGACGTCCGGCCTGCGACACCTGTTGCAGCGCTGCGCCGAGGGAGCCCAGCACGCCCTTCTCGTCAAGGGCCTGGGCCAAGGCCTGCCCGGTGTCTTGGGTCTCGCCGAACAGGCGGGCCGAGGTGGTGGGCGGTTGGTTGGGGATGACAGTGGTCATCCGGTCACCTCCTGCACGGTTTGGGTGCCGGGATCGTGATGCGGCTCCAGCCGCACGGTGAAGGTCTGCGTGCTGTCACGGTTCGGCTCGACGGCCACAGCTGCCGGACCGGTGTGCGGCTCGGTACGGATGTCCTCGGCACTTGGCCGTCCTTGCGGCGGTCACGCTCCTTCTGGCGGGCCCGCCACCTGCGGATGGCCGCTTGCGCCAGAGCGCAAGCTAGGAAGGCCCCCGCGCCAATAAGGAGCTCGAGCAGGCCGCCGTCCACCAGGGAGGCGCGAAGGGACTGATCTTGAACGGTGTCTCGGCGAGAATCTGGCCCCCGGTCATCGCGAGCGCCACGGTGCTGACCCCTGGCTTGGCGTCGTTGGGCACCGATCGTTGCGCAGAGATGCTCCCGTCCGACCCGACTTGGACGGCAGGGCCGAGGGGGGACCCACCCAGCAGGACGTTGAGCGGGCACGGCGCGAGGTCGCGGTCGCCCTTCGCCGTGATGCGCAGCCCGGCTCCGCCTGCACCCTCGATGGGCGTCACCCGGAAACCCCGGATGTCGCCCCCCGAAGGCGCGCAATTCGGGCTCGTAGTGGTAGGCGGCACGCTGGTAGGCGGCACGCTGGTGGTGGTGGTGGTGGTCAGGGTGCGTGGGTTGACCGTCACGGTGACGGTGGCGGTGCCGCAGTCCGCCTGCCCGGCCGCATTGATGATGTTGTCGCACAAGCTGTACTGGAACTGGTCGCGGCCGAGGAACCCCGTCTCGGGCGTGTAGACGATGGTTCGGTCCGACCGCACCTGGATCGTCCCGTGCGGTGGCGAACGGTGCTCCACAACAACCGTCTGGTAGCCGGTATCGGGGTCGGGGTTGCGGTCGTTGGCGGCGACGGCGATCGCGACTGGCGTGTCCTGGGTGGTGGTGGCGGAATCGTCGACCGCCACCGGCGCGAGGTTGATCACGGTCAGCTCGCTCTGGACCCATTGGAGCTGCCGGTTGCAGTCGACGGTGAGCTCCAGCTTGTAGGCCCTCGGGAAGGTGCCTCTTGGGACGGTGAACCTGGCGACGAAGTTGCCGTTCTCGTCAGCCGTTACGTCCGTTGAGACGTCCTCGGTCATGCCGTGGAAGGTGAGCGTTCCTGCGCGGTTGCAGGAGCCGGTGTTGCCGCGAACCTCCACCGACCTTCCGGGGAGCGTGGAGGCGGGCGTGACTGATGAGATGCTCGGCTGCCTGGGCAGCACCCGCAGCTTCGCCGTCCCACCGACGGTGCGGCGGCCGTCTCGGGTGAGGGTGCCGATGACCGTATAGTCCCCAGGCTCGGTGGCCGTGCAGCTGGCCCCGACGCACGAGCCGTTCAGCTCCTTGATCGTGAAGACGGTCTGCGTGGTGACATCCACCGGATCGGCGCCATCGGCAACGCCGTAGGCGATATAGCCCTGGCTGGCCCCAAGCTCGATCGAGGTGGCCGCTGGCTGGAGGTCCAGGCGGTCAAACGGCCGGTCCACGTGCAGCACCGCCGTCCCACGGAGGCGGTATGGCACTCGGGGGCCGGGGGGAGGATACCCGTGACAGTATGCGGCCCGATGTCAGTCGCCGAGCAGCTGACCTTGCCCTTGGTGCACGAGCCGTCCGGGATGATCTTGAAGCGGGTCAGGCGGGTGACGTCAAAACTGTAGCTGTAGGTGTCGGGTTTCTCGGCGGTGTAGGCCTGATGTGGGCCCAGGTGGATCAGGACCTTGGCGGTGTAGTCCTGACGTTCGCCGACACCAATCGCCGCCTGGGACGGGTGGAGCACCAGCTGGACCAGCGCCCGGGACGGGATAAGCGGCGGCTGATCGCGGGTCACGGCAACCTGTAGCGCCCGTCAGCCCCAGCGGGTAGTTCGGGTTATGTACAGCGCAACGGGTCGGGGCGGCGACAAGGCCGTAGGCTGTGGAGCATGGACGACTACCTTGCTGCCAATCGGGCGCTGTGGGACGAGTGGACCGCGATCCACGAGCTCTCCAGCTTCTACGACCTGGAGAGCTTCAAGGCGGGCGGGTCCCGCCTGCGGGCCTACGAGGTCAACGAGGTCGGCGAGGTCGCCGGGAAGTCGCTGCTGCACCTGCAATGCCACTTCGGGATCGATGCGCTGTCGTGGGCCAGGCACGGCGCTCGGGTGACCGGGGCCGACTTCTCGGCCCGGGCCGTCGAGCTTGCCCGGTCGCTGGCTGCCGAGCTGCGCCTTGACGCCACCTTCGTCCGTTCGGACCTCTACGACCTGCCGTCGGTCCTCGACGGGCAGTTCGACATCGTCTACACCTCCCGTGGCGTGCTGGGGTGGCTGCCTGACCTGGACCGCTGGGCTGGGGTGGTCGCGGTCGCCGGGGCGGGCCTGCGGATCGAGTTCCTCCACGAGCTTCCCTTCGTGGACTGGCCCCTCCGGTTCCTGGTCCGCCATGACGACGGCACCTGGCGCCTACCGCCGGACGCCGCCGGCGAGCTGCCGTTGTTCTTCTCCCTGCGCGCAACCAGTCCCTAGCCAGGCCCACGACGCGATCCTGGTGCCACGGCAGGCCAGATCCCAATTGACGTAACTATCTCGTCGCGCTGCCTCGTCGCGGGCGGCTTGGTTAAGCTGGTCGCTGGAGGCTTGCAACATGGCCGGCATGGAGACACAGCGGCAGGCTGCGCCTGTCTGGATCGTATTGTTCGATCGCTATGCTGCGCGATGGCTGTTCGCGTTCATCGCGCTGTCGGCGCTCGGCCTCGCGCTGCTGACCGTCATGTCCCACGGGTGGGTGCATCTGGTGCTGAGCCTGCCGGGGCACTTGGTGGTCGCCGTGGTAGCTGGGGGGATCGCCCTGCTCACGCGCTCGCCGGCGCGGCGGCGCAGTGCGGTGGTCTGCCTGCTTGGTGACCTGGTCGCGGGCGTGCCCAACCTGCTGTGGGTGGGCGGGCACCAGTGGCGCGGGTTGCTGACCGGCGTGCTGCTGCTGCCGGTGTTGGTGCCCGCGACCCGCCGGGCGCTCAGCGCGCGGCCCGTCGATGCCACCGTCGGCGGCTTCCAGCCCACGCCCGAGGTCGCGGCGGCCCGGAGCGAGGTGGCCTCGCAGGTCCCGGCGGCGCAGGTGCACAGCTTCCAGAAGCCGGTGCTGGTGCTCAACCCGCGCTCCGGGAGCGTCCAGGCGGTCCGCGATCGGCTCCTGGAGGCCGCCGACCGCTACGGC
>WNFZ01004575.1_pt1 | contig 12799 bp, 8 predicted proteins | sample 5400081 | NCBI WGS metagenome assembly WNFZ01 (sample SAMN13153365, study PRJNA577476) | soil metagenome | isolation source: 80 cm soil or saprolite under grassland replicate 1 | place: USA:California | collected 2016-06-15
GAGCGCGCAAGGCGGTTGGTTCGCGGCGCGCGCGTTGACTGGCGCCCACTGGTCCTTATCAAGCAGGAGAAGAAAATTTATGAATACGAAGCGCCCCGCGGGGCCGATGTCCAAGAATGCGTCTTACCTCATACCCATGTCCGCGTATTTCTTCATAGCATTGGCGCTCGCCTCGTTCTCGCTGAACGCCTGCTCCTCGGGCAAAGCCGAGCAGGCGGCCTCGAAATCGGGGGGCAAATCGGAGGGCGTGCCGGTCGTCACCGGGGTTGTGACGCAAAAGGACGTCCCGCTCGAACTGCGGATAATCGGCGCGGTCGAGGCCTACTCCGTCGTGGCCGTCAAATCACAGGTCGGCGGAGAATTGACAAAGGCGCATTTCACCGAGGGCCAGTTCGTGAAAAAGGGCGACACGCTCTTCACGATAGACCCTCGCCCGTTCGAGACCGCTTTGAGACAGGCGGAGGCGAACCTGGACAAGTCTGCGGCGCTGGAGAAACAGGCGGAGGCCAACCTTGCCCGCGACGAGGCGCAATCCAGGAATGCCTCGGCGCAGGCGGAGCGCTACTCCAACCTGCTGGATAGCGGCGTCGTCTCGCGCGATCAATACGAGCAGATTCGCACTAACGCCGACGCGCTCGCCGAAAGCGTGCGGGCCGACAAGGCGAATGTGGAGACCGCGCGGAAAGCCATCGAATCCGACAAGGCGGCCGTGCAGAGCGCCCGGTTGCAACTCAGCTTCGCCACCGTGCGCGCGCCGATTGACGGACGCACCGGCAGCCTCGTCGTCCACCAGGGCAATCTCGTCAAAGCCGGCGACACGACGCCTCTGGTCGTGATCAACCAGGTAAACCCGATCCGCGTCACCTTCTCGGCGCCCGAAAGGCAGTTGCCTGAAATCAGAAGCTACATGGCGAAGGGCAACCTCAAAGCGCGGGTGAGCCAGCAGAACGACGCCGCGCATCCTGAGATCGGGGAGATGGACTTTGTGGATAACGCGGTCGATAACACGACCGGCACGATCAAGCTCAAAGCCACTTTCGCCAACAAGGAGCGGCGGCTCTGGCCCGGGCAATTCGTCAACGTGACGATGACGCTGACCACGCGGACGGGCGCGACCGTCGCGCCTTCGCAGGCGATCCAGACCGGCCAGCAGGGCCAGTTCGTATTCGTGGTCAAACCCGATCAGACGGTCGAGATGCGCCCCGTGGTTGTCGCGCACACAGTCGCGGACGACAGCGTTATTGAAAGCGGCGTCAAACCCGGCGAGGTTGTGGTTACTGACGGACAGTTGCGACTGGTTCCCGGCGCGAAGGTGAAGGTCAGGAACGGAGAAGCCAATCAGAAGCCCGTGTCCATGGACCAAATGGGGGCCCAAATGGGGGCCCAAATGGGGGCCCAAGTGGGGGCCCAAGTGGGGGCCCAAGTGGGGGCGCAAGCGGGCGAAGGAGGGGGCAAGTGAACATCGCTGAGCCATTCATACGTCGCCCCATAGCCACGGCGCTCATTATGTCAACCATCCTGATCTTCGGCGTTATGGGCTACCGGCTGCTTCCCGTAAGCGATCTGCCGAACGTCGACTTCCCTACGATCCAGGTCTCGGCCTCGCTGCCCGGCGCAAACCCTGAGACGATGGCCGCGTCCGTCGCCACCCCGCTCGAGAAGCAGTTCTCGACCATCGCCGGCGTGGACAACATGACCTCGACCAGCTCGCTCGGCAGCGCGCAGATTACCATTCAATTCAGTCTCGACCGCAACATCGACGCGGCGGCGCAAGACGTGCAGTCGGCCATCTCCAAGGCGCAGCGGCAACTGCCGCCGGGCATGCCCAGCCCGCCGACGTCTCAGAAAGTCAATCCGGCGGATTCGCCGATCCTCTTTCTTGCGTTGACCTCGCCGACGCTGCCGCTCTCGACCGTGGACGAGTACGCCGAGACGATGATCGCGCAGCGCATCTCGATGGTCAGCGGCGTGGCGCAGGTGCAGGTGATGGGGGCGCAGAAATACGCCGTGCGCGTGCAGTTGGACCCGAACGCGCTGGCGACGCGCGGCATCGGCATCGAGGAAGCGCAGCAGGCCGTCCAGAAGGCGAACGTCAATTTGCCGACCGGCACGCTCTACGGCCCCGACAAGGCCTTCACCGTGCAGGCCACCGGGCAGCTCACTACCGCCGAGGCTTATCGCCCAATCATCGTGGCGTATCGCAACGGCTCGCCCGTCCGGCTGGAAGAGCTAGGTCGCGTCATTGACAGCGTCGAGAACGACAAAGTGGCGAGCTGGTTCAACAACACGCGCTCCATCATCCTCTCGATACAACGCCAGCCCGGAACCAACACGGTCGAGGTGGTGGATAGCATCAGGCGGTTGTTGCCGTCCTTCAGCGCGCAGATGCCGGCTTCGGTCAACCTGGAGATATTGAACGACCGTTCGATGACCATTCGCGATTCGATCGCCGACGTGAAGTTCACGCTCACGCTGACCGTCGCGCTGGTCATTATGGTGATCTTTCTCTTCCTGCGTAACCTGTCGGCCACTATCATCCCCAGCCTCGCCGTGCCGCTCTCGATTTTCGGCACGTTCGGGGTGATGTATCTGCTCGGTTACAGCATGAACAACCTCAGCTTGATGGCGCTGACGCTCTCGGTCGGCTTCGTGGTGGACGACGCGATCGTGATGTTGGAGAACATCGTCCGGCACATGGAGATGGGCGAGCGGCCCTTCGAGGCGGCGCTTAACGGCGCTAAAGAGATCGGCTTTACGATTCTTTCGATGACGATATCGCTGGCGGCGGTTTTCATCCCGGTGTTGTTTATGGGCGGCATCCTGGGCCGCCTGCTGCACGAATTCGCCGTGACCATCGGCGCCGCGATCCTCGTCTCCGGATTCGTCTCGCTCACGCTCACGCCGATGCTCTGCAGCCGCTACCTGCGCCAGCCCGCCGAAGAGAAGCACGGGCGTTTCTACAACGCGCTGGAGCGCTTCTTCGGCGGGATGCTAGGCGCCTACGACTGGACGCTCAGGCGGGTGATGAAACATCACGTGATCACTACGATGGCGTCGGCTCTGGTCTTCGCCGCCACGATCTACATGTTCACCAAAATTCCGATGGGCTTCATCCCGAGCGAGGACACGAATCAGGTCTACGGCTCCACCGAAGCGGCGCAAGACGTCTCGTTTGACGGGATGGTCAAACACCAGCGCCAGGTCGCCGAGATCATCAGCAAAGACCCCAACGTCGAATCCTTCATGTCATCGGTCGGCGCCGGCGGGCCGAACGGCACGGGCAACACGGGCCGCGTCTATATGCGGCTGAAGCCCCGCTCGCAGCGCAAGCTGACCGCCGACGAGGTGATTCAGGAGTTAAGGCCGAAACTGGCCGCGATTCCCGGCATCAATGTTTATCTGCAAAACCCGCCGACCATTCGACTGGGCGGTTCGTTGTCCAAAAGTCTCTATCAATTCACGCTGCAAGACGCCGACATCAAGGAGCTTTACGAATGGGCGCCGAAGATGGAGTCGCGCCTGAAGCAATTGCCGGGCTTGCAGGACGTGACGAGCGACCTGCAGATCACCAGCCCGCAGGTCGTCGTCGACATTGATCGCGACAAGGCGCTGGCGCTGGACGTGACGGCGGATCAAATCGAAAACTCGCTCTACAACGCCTACGGGCAGCGACAAATATCGACGATCTACACTCCCACTAACCAGTACTGGGTGATCATGCAGTTGGAAGACAAGTATCAGAAAGACCCCGCGGCGCTTTCGCTGCTTTACGTCAAATCGAACGGCGGGAGACAAATCCCGTTGAACACGGTCGCGCAGTTGCGGCGCACGGTGGGGCCATTGACCATCACGCACTCGGGCCAGCTCCCGTCGGTGACCATCTCGTTCAATCTCAAACCCGGCGTCGCGCTCGGCGACGCGGTCAACCAGATTCAAAACATCAAAATCGAGATGCGGCTGCCCGCGACGCTCTCGACGAACTTCCAAGGCACGGCGCAGGCCTTCCAATCGTCGTTGCAGGGCCTATGGCTACTGCTGGCCGTCGCGATCCTGGTCATCTATATCGTGCTCGGCATCCTCTACGAGAGTTTCATCCACCCGATCACGATCCTGTCCGGATTGCCTTCGGCGGGCTTCGGGGCGCTGCTGACGCTGATGCTCTTCAAAACCGATTTGAACATCTATGCGTTCGTCGGCCTGATTATGTTGATAGGCATCGTCAAGAAAAACGCGATCATGATGATTGACTTCGCGCTGGAGGCGCAGCGCAAAGAAGGCAAGAACGCGTCCGAGGCGATTTACGAGGGCTGTCTGCTGCGCTTCCGGCCCATTATGATGACGACCATGGCGGCGCTGCTGGGAACGCTGCCCATCGCGCTGGGATTCGGCGCGGGGTCGGAAGCGCGCAGACCGCTGGGGTTGGCCGTGGTGGGGGGGCTGCTGGTCTCTCAACTCCTGACGCTCTACATCACGCCAATCTTCTACATCTATCTCGATTCGCTGCAGAAGAAATTACGGCGCGGCGCCAAAGCCCGCCGAGCCGGGATGGTCAGTGAGCCTACGGCGGCCGATTGATCCGCGAGGTCGAACGATCCATCAATTGATCCGCTGGAACCCGAACGCGGCGAATGTGTCATCTGCGGCAGAAAGTGTGGCATGATCTCAAGCGGCGCGGGATCGGCTCACACTTCAACGCGGCCCAAGTGATCGGCGAGTACGTCGAAAAGGCAGGAATCACGGCAGGCCCACTCATCCGGGCGCAGGCCGCGCCCAGGAGCCGCGAGAGGTTGTCTAACCTCCCGCTGGACTCGGCCACGATGTACCGCGTGATCCAGGGCTACCTGCGCCGGCTGCCAGGTGCGATGAAGAAAGAGCGGCTCGAAGACGGGTCGGAAGTCGAGTACTGCGTCTACACGCCGCATTCGCTGGGGGCGACGACGGTGCCCCTGTTGCTCGACGCCGGCGTGGACTTCAAGAAGGCGCAGAAACTTACTAGGACACCGGCACATCACGACGACTCAGATCTACGACAAGCGGCGGATCGCTGCCTCGCAAAGCGCCTCGCATGACGTGCCGATGACGCGAAGATTATCCGGAGCTGCCTTCTTCGACGTCGGCTCAGGGTTCAACGCGGGCGGGCTGAAGGAGCATCGATTCATCAGCCCCACCCAAACCACCCCACCGTTTCCGAACACTTTCCATACAACGGCAGTGTGGCCCTTGGGAGACATCGACCGTCAGTTTCCGAAATACCGCATCTCGCTCGGCGTCGAACTGCTGGTCATGGTTCCAGTCGTCCACATCCCGCTACGCTTCATCTTCGCCTACAACCCTAACGCCCAAATCAGCCCGTCCCCGGCCACACTGCTCGCGCCAGAAAAGAGATTCGCCTTCAGAATCGGTTTTGGCCGCACGCTATAACTTCAGCCAGACAAGCGCTATTGTCTCTGATATTTTTCCACCGGCCTCTTCGTCATCTGGCTCGTCATAGTCATAACCATGTTGCGCCAAATACCATTGTCGATACCATTCGAGAGCTTCAGCAATGGCCTGCCTTTGTTCGCTGCTATAGAGTGGCAAGTATACTTTTTTGAATTCATCGAGCCGATATGGCGCGATAATAAAATGGCGAATCCATGAATCATCGTTCCAATATTTTTCTGCATCCGTGACCAAATATTTTATTGCGGTACACAGCACGCCTGGCGTGAAATAATGAAAAGCAAGAGGATGAATCGCAACAAAATCAGCAGCATCGAAACCTATTAACTCACTGGCAGTTTCAAATTCCTGCCAAGTGTGGCGCCGATACCAGTCAAAGTCATGCTCGTGTCTTTCGCAACAACCCAGGGTTGGAATTGAGCTGAAATCTGGTTTCTCCACGTTAGCAAAGGCGTCAAATATTCTTTGCCGGACTTGTATCCAATCAGTCATCATCGCCTGGCCTCATGCTGCTTGATCTCATATTTTCGCATGTTACTCATACTTGCTCCAAGTCGCCATTCTAACTCCCCCCCCTAACCCCTGAAGAAGACTCCGCAGCAAATTTTTGAAAGGTTTAAAAGTGGCCGCTAGCAACCACTGGTTATCCTTTTTTCGGTGGCCGGCAAGCATCCGGGAACATAGCACAAAACACTAGGTTCGGGAACAAAATAAGCGAAGGCGTATAAGGCCGAAGAACCGGGGGCCGGGGAGGAAACGGGACGGGAATGGGGATAGGCCAATCGGGCATTCCGTCTCGTTGAGATGGGTTTTGCCTTCTATTCCATTCATCCCTTAGCTCCCCATCTTTACTTTTTTCCAGCGCATCTTTTGCCCTTGGTGGTGGGGGACCACAATTGCTCTTCTCCCAAGATTTTAATGCTTGCTTTAATTCTTCTCTCCTATGGTTAATCTGTTCTCTATGACCTTTCCATTGTAAACAAGCATGTAAAAGTGACCCACTAACAAGCATGAAGAATTGACCCACCCTCCCCTAACCGGCAGGATCGTTGACCACCGAAAATCACTTTTTCAGGAGGCCAACGATGCTGCGAATGGAGGAATGGATGGATATCAAAATGCTCAAACAACAGGGTCACTCGATCCGCAAAATCTGCGAACTGACCGGCCACAGCCGCAACACTGTCCGTGACGTTCTACGCGGGAAAGCTCCCAAAGCCTTCAACAAACCTGAGCGGAAATCTCTGCTCGATGAGTTCAAGTCTTACGTCGAGCATCGTTATCAACAGTGCGCGCTCTCCTGCGTGCGCTTGATCGAGGAGATTCGCCCAATGGGCTACGGCGGCGGGATTGATACGCTTCGTCGGTTCGTTCGCACGCTCAAGCCCGCCGCGCGCGCCCGCCAAAAAATGACCGTCCGCTTTGAAACGCCTCCGGGCAAACAATCACAAGCCGATTGGGCTTACTGCGGGCGATTCGCCGATAACGCTGGCAAGCTCGTCTCAGTCTACTGCTTCGTCATCATCCTCTCTTACTCGCGAGCGATGTATGTCGAATTCACGACTTCGATGAAGCTCCCGATCCTGATCGGCTGCCATCTGCGCGCCTTCGACTACTTCGGTGGTTGGACCGAAACCCTCATCTACGACAATATGAAGCAGGTGCAGATTGATTCTGAGACACTCAACCCGCTCTTTGTAGACTTCGCCAGTCATTACGGAATCACCATCAAGACTCATCAGCCGCGTCGTCCGCGCACGAAAGGCAAAGTCGAGCGGATGGTCGATTACATCAAAGACAATTTTCTCAATGGCCGGAGCTTCTCTGGTCTGAACGATCTCAACACGCAGGGTCTGCACTGGCTCGAGAGTGTCGCGCACACACGCGTTCACGCGACGACGGGCGAACAGCCTGCCGTGTTGCTTGAACAGGAACGCGCTCATCTCACTCCGCTCACTCAGGTCGCGCCTTATCAACTGACGCTCAAAGACTCGCGAGTGGTTGACGCATCGGGAGATGAACAATCTGACGCGCCCGAAACTGCTCCTGATTGATGAAGTCGGTTATTTGAAGCTTGAACAGGCGCAGGCGAGCCTGTTATTCCAGGCCATCGCCAGCCGCTACGAGCGCAAAGGGCCGATCATCTTGACCAGCAATAAGGCCTTCTCGGAATGGGGAGAAGTCTTCGCCGGAGACGCGGTGATGGCGGCGGCGGCCTTGGATCGGTTGCTGCATCGCGCGACGGTGATCAATATTCGAGGCGACAGCTACCGGCTGAAGGAGAAGCGCCAGGCCGGAGTTTCGCTCTCGATCCCCAAGGCTGAAGCTGCAACAAGAGGCATTGAGGCTTGAGAGATTGATTGACTTCCGCCAGGTCCTGCGAACAATCTGAACCGTCGTGTGGGAGGGTAGGGCGATGCTGGAGAGCAACCCGAGCGCCTACACGATGGCGGGACAATACCTGGGGCGTCTCCCTCCCAAGAGACGCTCCAGCCCCCAAGCGCCAAAAAAAAGATATTGGCCTGCCCCAAAGCGAAAAACTCACCTGAAAGAAAAGCCGCGCGGAGCGCATCCGAATAGATGCCGCGAAGCTTCCGATTATTTCTCTTGACATCTTTGACAACTTGGGGGGTGGGTCAATTTTAGATGCCTGGTAGTGGGTCAATTCTTCATGCTTGTTGACAAAAGAGTTGGCCCCCGCCGGAGAGCGCTTTGATTCTCCGTATGATCCGGAGGCGCATTACGGTAACAAGCGATCGGTCACCTGGGTGGGTTACAAAGTCCATCTGACCGAGACTTGTGATGAGGAAGAAGCGCATCTGATTACGCAGGTCGAGACGACCAGTGCGGCGCTGCCGGATGTGGAGGTGGGCGAGAAGGTTCAACAGGATCTGGAGGAGAGAAATCTGTTACCAGAGCAGCATCTGGTTGATGCCGGCTATGTTGATGCGCAGTGGCTGGTGGAGAGTAAAGAGAAACGCGGAGTTACTGTGATCGGTCCAGTGCGGCAGGATATTCACTGGCAGGCACGAACTGAAGGCGGCTTTGATTTGAGTCAGTTTCAGATCGACTGGGAGCAGCAGAAAGTCACCTGTCCTGGCGGGCAGACAACAAAGAACTGGTATTCACTGAAAAAGTACACAGAACAGGATTGGATTCGTGTCCGCTTCAATCGTTCGCAATGTGATCCGTGTCCGCTACGCAGCTCCTGTACCAGGGCAAAGCATGAGCGGTCACTACTATTTCGAACACAGGCGCAGCATGAAGCATTACAAACAACCCGTCAGCAGCAAACAACGCCTGAATGGAAGAAGGAATATGACCGACGCGCCGGAATTGAAGGCACTATATCGCAAGGTACGAGGGCGTTCGGTTTGCGGCGGGCACGTTATATCGGACAGGCCAAAACGCATTTGCAAAATATCCTGATCGCAGCCGCGATCAATGTTTCCAGAATCATCGCGTGGCTCAATGAGGTTCCGCACGCAAAAACGCGAACCTCTCACTTTGCAAGGCTGGCTCCAACTGCCGGTTGAGAATTCGCCAACAGTATCGTTTGCTAAAAGAACCCCTTATCGACGTATTTCACCGCCATTGTCCAAAGGGCCACGCCTCATCTTGTCGGCTCCGATGAAATAAACTGTTTTCGTATGAGGTAACTATTGTTGGGTGCGGTCTTATCATCAAAATGTGGATACTTTGGATATTTGTCTAGCCCTACGAATATATAGATATGCCAATATCTTAGACGGTAGCTCGGACTATGATATCCTGTACCGACATCAATCAACGACCCTTTGGGCATGACTTGCTCTTTCGATATTCTTTCAAACGAGTCTACAACTATCGGATCAAGGTTTTTCTTCTGACCAATGAGGGCATCGCGAGTTGCAGCAAGCACTTCAGCTTCAGTTAACTTGGGTTGAGCTTTCCCCATCTCAGAACATTGAGAAACTTGGTTGAATTGATTAACAGCGTCAGCTAGAGAAATATCCGATGGGTAGCCATGTTGCGATCGCAGATACTCTTTGTAATCTTCATCCCTATGGTTGAGTGGATCATACTTTTTACAGTTTGGTGTTGGGGATACCTGAGGCCCAATAGCTTGATCACCGGCATCCAAACTCTTTGATTTACTCAAAGAATCCCTGCCCTGCCGGATATGACTATTGATAACCAAACCTGCGACTAGACCGGCGAGTAAGATAACGCCCAGCATGGCAATATTTCTCATGCTCTCCTCCAAGACTCTACTGCCCCCGCTATTTCTTTTTCGGGGCTTTGCAATAACCTACGCCATTTTCTGATTCTCTTCGAATCATCACAGTGTAGAATGCATTCGCGTTACTATAATACGGCTTTGTATTATCAAAGTAGATTGGACGAAATTCCGGGGGCTTATTGCCGCCGGTACGCCCTGAGTAATATTGATCAATCACCCAAGCGCCAACCATGACGCCATTGTTCATAATTGGTTCACCATAGATTACTACATGATTACCACTTGGTTTAGACTTATATCTATCCCCAACCCAACCAGCGGCAAAAACGGTTCCGCGTTCATATTCCACTGAAGTATCGCTCAACGCCGGGCCCTTTCTCCAAATAGAACTGTGATAGGACGTCCCACCCCTTTCTATGTCCCACATTTGTGGAAGAAGAGCGCATTCGGCGTGCTTTTTTTCGTCTAAATAAGGGTCAAGAGGCGGATTCGTCGTAACTCTCCTATGCAATTCCCAAAAGTCTTTGATGACCCATGGTTCAATGATAATGCCGCTATCAAACATTGAAGGATCAAAAAACGCCTGCTGCCCAACAAACCGATACCCAAACACCATATTCCCATCTTTAATGGGCTCATACCGATCCACGACCACGAGGCGCCCATCCAAATACACTCCAGCGCCGCTATCCACAATTCCCCATCCGTGGTTGAGGGCGCTAAGCGCCAAGTTGGCACTCACCGCTACTCCATCTATAAAGAATGATGAGCTATCCCCCGACCCCCCCAACCCATATGGATGTGGATCCAAATTCATCCTCAGCCCGCTCGGATCAACGGAGTTCACCGGATTATTCCGCACATAGCTGTACAGGTTCAAGCTCTGTGGGTCCGCCAGGCTTGCCGCTCCCATCCCCAACGGGTCAGCCTGATTGAAGCGTCCATGCTGTGGGTGATAATGTCGGTTCACGGCATAATCGAGTGCTCCGTCTCGCTCGTAGGTAGTGAATTTGTGTTTTTCTGATTCGTCAGTGAATCCTATTTCTTCTCCGAACGGTAAATGATCCGTCGTCCTTTTTACATTGCCAGCGCCATCCGTAATGATCCTCGTCGATAGACGGTCCTGATGATAATACCTCGTCCCTGTCGCCTGCGTATTGCCGCCGCCGCGCTCGTACTCGGCGATCACCTGACCTCCTTCCCAGATGTAGTGCGTCACCACTCCTCCCACCACCTTCTTCACCCGGCGATTCCCCGCGTCGTAGCCGTAGCTTTCACTCACCGGCGGGCTCACGCTCACGATCCGATTCTCGGCGTCATAGGTGTACGCCCTGGCCCCGTCCCCGGTCACGTTGCCGCCCGCGTCGTAGCTGAAGGCCGTCCCGTTCACACTAGTTATGCGGTTCGTCTTTATTCCCCCCACCTGCTCCAGCGCCGTATTTTGCAACTGATTGCCGCCACTCACCGCGTCCCACACCGCCGTCCGATTCCCATATCGGTCGTAATCGAAGCGTCTCGCCCACGCTCCCCAGCCCGTCGCCGTCACGAGCCTCCCGACGTTGTCATAGGTGAACGCCTGATTTCGGCTCTGCCCGTTTATCGTCCCGGTGACGCTGACGAGTTGGCCGCTGTCGCCGGACGTCGTGCCGCTTCCCATCTGCCCTGCGCTCGCTCCGTATCCGTAGCTCAGGCTCAGCAGTGTGGCGCTGCTTTTCGTTACCGTCTGCGACGTCAGTTGCAGACGATCGTCGCTGTAGCCGAAGCTTTCCGTCGTCCCGTCACCGAGATTCTGGCTGCTGACCTGCCCGTCCACCCTGTAATTGATCCCGCTCAGATAGGTTTCCAGCGGGGCGCCGGAAGCGTCCACCTTCTTCACGGCGGAGAGCCTCCCTCTGTCGTCGCGCCCTGCATTCACCCGCTTGCCGGACGGATAAATCATCAGCGTCATCTGTCCCGCTGTGTTGTACTCGTACTGCTTCTGATAGCTTATCCCGTCGATCACTCGTGTGCACGATTGCAATCGCCCGAAGCTGTCGTAGACGTAGCTTTCGCTCCCAGTCCCGTCCGTCACCGTATCTATCTGTCCCTTGCCTGGCGAGGCGTTCTTGTAGGTGATACTCACCGGCGCCGTCGCCGCGACTCCCGTGGCGCTCGCCGTATTATAACTCACTCCGGTCGGCAGGTTCAGCGCCCCGTACGTGTAGGTAGTCACCACCCCCCTTGAGTCGGTGCGGACGCTGACGGCGTCGAAGTCGGTGTAGGTGTAGGTGGTCGGCCCCGCCTCCGGGGTGGTTTCGCTGATCAGCCTGCTCTTGGCGTCGTACGCAAACGTGCGGAGCTGTCCGCCTTGATTGGTCTTGGTCAGATTGTTCAGTACGTCATAGCTGTAGCTCGTCACCCACTCCAGATTGCCGTTAGCCGGATTTTGCTCGGTCACATTCACCAGCCTGCCCAGCCCGTCCACCTCGCTCTTGCGCTTGCGCCCCACCGTGTCCGTCGCGACGACGGTGGCGCCGCTCGTCGTTGTCGCGCCGTTGTAGTCTGTCTGAATGAACTGAGTGTCAGGTAAGGTCACCTTAACGACCCGCGACAGTTCGTCATAGGCGCTTACGGTCCAGACTTGAGTCGCGCCGGACTTGGGAGCGCCGTCCGCGTCGCCGGGGTAAGGATTCGATCGCTTCAAGACCCTACCCCAGCCATCATAGATAGTTGCAGTCATATCATAGTCTGTCGTGACGCTTCCCGCACCTGTTCCTGCTCGAACGACTTGTCCTGCGCCGTCAAACCATTGCCTGCTCGTGATTACTTTCGATGTTCCCTGATCGTCATAGGTAGTTTGACTGAGATAGGTGAGTAAATCATTCAAATTACTGTCCTGATCGAACTTTGTAACTGTGAACGCGCCGGTCGGCGCAGTTACTGTCTTGAGCCTGAGCGCCAGGTCATAGTCATAGGCTGTCTGCTGCCCGTCCGGGTCCGTCTCATTCTCAACCAGCCCGGTGAAATAGTTGTATTGATAGTTTGTTTGTAGATTCAAGCCGCCTGTGTCGCCTGATTGGATCGAGTCAGGCTCAGAATACGCCGTCAGGCCGCTGAAACCGAAGCTTTTCTTCACGCAACAGCTCACCTCGGCCC
>WNFZ01010434.1_pt1 | contig 12795 bp, 8 predicted proteins | sample 5400081 | NCBI WGS metagenome assembly WNFZ01 (sample SAMN13153365, study PRJNA577476) | soil metagenome | isolation source: 80 cm soil or saprolite under grassland replicate 1 | place: USA:California | collected 2016-06-15
GACCGCACCCATCGGATTGGACAGATGAGCAAGGTGATGGCGTATCGACTGTTGCTGCGCGACAGCATCGAACAAAAGATCCGCGCCCTGCAAAAACAGAAAGCCGCCCTGGTGGAAGATGTGCTCGGCGAGGAACGCTTCGCGCAAGCTCTGACGCTGGAGGATTTGCGCTTTCTCTTTCTGTGAGGGTCAGTCCGGGCATTGGTGCAAAGTTCTCCACTTGGCGCGCGAGCTGTGTCCGTTTTGATTTCGATTCTGCACAAATGCACGGACTGACCCCCCTTCAATCTCCCGCTCCGGTTCTCGGCGATCGCGCCCGGCCGACCGATCCAATCAACCGCCTCTTGGCCAAGTCCTCTCTGCGTCTTTGCGCCTCTGCGTCTCTGCGTTGGCACCGACGCCTTTAAAACGCAAAGACGCAATGACGCAAGGCATCAAACCGGCTCGTGGTGGCCGCCGAACCAGATGCTGTCGGAATCGAGTGACTCCCACTATGGGAGTGCGAAGGAGAGAAAGTTGATTCGTTGTCATCAATTCTCTCAAAGATTGGTCTGAAAGTAAACTACACCCAAAACGAAGTTTTCTTGTCATGCAGCGTCATGCAGGCCGGTTCCCTCGCCAGTCCTAACTGACCACATCCGCGCCCTGTCGGTGGCTCGGCACTGCCCCGATCTCATCGAACGCGTCCAGCGTTGCGAGAGGTGATAATGACGCCCCAAAAACCGTGAAATTCGTCCCTCGCGTATCATTCTGCGCAGGATCTCCGCGTGGATTTGCCAGCATCGCCAGTTGGCGACCTCCTCGTAAGAAACTTGATCGGGCGCACGGCGATAGTGACCCGCCAGATCAGCCACGTGGCTGGTGTAGGATTGTTGTGTGCGTACGGCCGGGCCACGGGTGGCCAGGTCACGAATATATTTTGCTCGAAGTGCAGTCATAGGCTGCCACAATGGCGGCCATGAGCCCATTCGTCCCGCGCTCAACAAGCCAACTCCGCGAAGAGGCTTCGTTCAACAAATCGCTGCAGCCCGGGAGCGGTTCTAGTTCCGCTGCGCGGTTCACGTCTGTTGGCCCGGCGTGGCTGAGCTTGGGTCGTTAGACCAGTCGACCATGCACGATCACCTCCAAGACCATTCTGTCAGCGAGCGGCCTCGCATGGTCGGAGCATTGCCTCGCGGCTGGGTTTTCTTTCGGACTTGGCGCACTCTGCGTTGGTTTTTGCTCCTCGCCCTGCCGGGCATTGGCAGTGCCGTTGCCGTTTGGATGCGCGGCCACGGCTTCTGGCAGGCAGCGGGACTGTGGCTGCTTGGCTTTGCGGTCGCGATTCTAATTTTCGTTTTCTGCTGTTCTGGCATGTCGTCGTCGAACACCGGGACGTATTTCAGGCAGACAGAGCCCGTGCGATTTTGGAGTGAGGTTGTACTGCTGTCTGTTATTTACGTTGCTTTGTGCTGTGGAGGATTCTTCTGGCGATGACGTGGTCTAACCATGCGCTGCAGCAAACGGCGGCGGGCCGTCGCGGTTGCAATCGGCGCGCCTCGTGGCCGCCGTCGCTGAGCTTGGGTCGTTAGGCCGCTTCACACGTCATGACCAAAGTACGACGAGTCACTCTTCTCGTAGCGGACATTCTGATGCTTTTGGGCGGAATCGGGTCTGTTCTCATTTTTATTGTGATCACCCTCACACTGCGAGAGGCCCCAGGCTGGCCACGCATTCCTTCCGGAGACGAAATCAAAGCGACGACGGAGACTTGGCGCTTGCGCGGCATGGCAGCAGACGCGTACGACAAGCTCCAGATATTCACCGAGATGGTTGATGGCTATCGTTGGTATTTCTTGGTGTTTGGTTCGTTACTCTTCGTCGGCAGCATCGTACACTTCGCTCTGACACCGTGGCGACTGAGAGAGAAATCATGACAACACGGCCTAACGAACAAAGATAGCATTGACCGGAGCGCGCGCGCCGAGGGCATGGCGATGGGCACTGTTGAGTTGAACTTCATGAGGTGTGCCATGGCGGCGAGCGCGGCAATCGGCCGATGAGCTTCATCGGTTTTTTACAGCAGGGACAAAGCGGCGGCGGTAAAGGTGCGGGCGGCACCAAGGCCGGGGCTACCCAATCCAGCAAGGCGGCGATGCGCTCAAACCTCGCCTTGGCCGCCGGACTCAGCCAGCCGAAATGGCGCACGCGCTGAAAGCCTTTAGGCAAAACGTGCTGAAGGAAGCGATGCAGAAATTGTTCGGGCGACAAGTGCATCGTCTGGGTGCGATGATCCTTGCCGTCGCGATAGGTGAAGGTGATGTGTTGGCCGTCATCGCTGAGAATGCGTTGGGCACTCAAAGCAGTGCGATAAACGTAAGCGGCCAGGTACTTCAGAGCTGGTTCACCCCTGCCGACGAATTGCACCTCGGCCACCCAGTCTATCGACCAGACCTCCTTGGGGATTTGGCTGAAGAGTTGGCCGTGGTCCTGTTGGAGGGCTTGTTCGAGCCGGGTCCGCAAGCGGATCGCCAACACTCCTTGGGGCAGGAAATAGTTGGCCCGTTTGGGTCGGACCCAGCGCAAGCCATCGGGGGAGAGACCGCCCGCCGGGACGACGCAGTGAACGTGGGGATGGAAACGCAAGTCGCGCGTCCAGGTCTGGAGCACGGCCAGCAACCCCAGTTCAGCGCCGAGGTCTTTGTGATCGCGTTCCACCTCGAGCAGGGCCTTCGCACTGTGTCCGTGTCCTCCGTCCGTTGCATCGTGCTCGGTGAGCGTGAAGGTCGGGCGCATTTCCAGTGGCCCGCTTGCGCTGATCGGATGCCGTCTGATGGCGCCCGCTTCACAGGAGGGATCGCAAGGATTCGGTTGCGCCCACCGACCTGCTCTGAGTTTCGCGCTAGAAGACGCATCGGGCTCCATATCAGCCCTGTATCAAAGCGAGTTGGTCCTGGATCAGAATTTGCTCGGGGAGCGCTGCGTGATTCTTCTCTTCGTAAGGCCGAGAACCGAACCAACCCGTGTTCGGTGAGTTTCAAACCGGGACAGGCTGTCCTGATTTTTGAGTCGGCCGGAACTCGATTGGATCAGAACGAAAACCCGAACTATGACGATGACAAGCACCCAGCGCCTTTGTGGCACGCGACAGTTCCTCTGCTCTTTGCTCTGCCTGACGGCGACGATCTGCGGGACTCAGACGCATGCGCAGACTCTTTCTCCTGACCTGCGCAGTGAATACATTGTGGTCTTAAAGCCGGGCGCCCGCGGCGAGGAGGTCGCCCGACAGCATGGGCTCGTCGCGCGACACCACTACCGGCATGCATTGAATGGCTTCGCTGGACATATTCCTGAAGGTCGATTGCACGCGCTCCAGAACGATCCGCGCGTCGAGCTCATTGAACAGGATGTGGAGGTGTCTGCCTTCAGTCAGATTGTTCCCACAGGCATCCGGCGCATCGGCGCGGACGTCTCGCCCGCCGCCAAAATTGACGGCATCGACGAGCGCGTCAATGCGGACATCGCGATCCTCGACACCGGGATTGATCTGACCCACCCGGATTTGAGCGTTTATCGGAACGTCACGTTCGTCAGCGGAACAACGACCGGCAATGACGATCAAGGTCACGGGACGCATGTGGCCGGCATTGCCGCTGCGCTGGACAACGGAATCGGGGTTGTGGGCGTGGCGCCGGGCGCGCGTCTCTGGGCGGTGAAGGTCCTGGACAGCACTGGGTCGGGAGTCATGTCCGGGCTCATTCAAGGTGTGGATTACGTCACGGAGCATGCCAGCGAGATCGAGGTGGCGAACATGAGCCTGGGCGGTTACGGCATCGCCGACTCGCTCCGCATGGCCATTCAGAATAGTGTTGCCAAGGGCGTGGTCTTTGTCGTGGCTGCTGGAAACTCGCGTTTTGAGCTTTTCGGTGAGGATTACGTGCTAGGTGGCTATGATTGTTTCCCGGCGGCTTATCCCGAGGTGATGGCCGTCTCCGCATTGGTTGACACGGATGGCCAGGCTGGCGGCACCGGCGCTTCCACAACCAGCGGCGCCGATGATACGTTGGCGATCTTCTCGAACTTCAGCGTTCGTCTTGCCCCCGGCAACCCTGTGAGCTCGCCCGGCCTGATGATTGATATCGCGGCTCCTGGCGTGAACATCTACTCGACCTACCGGGGCGGTTCCTACGCCACGATGAACGGGACGAGCATGGCCTCGCCGCATGTGGCCGGCGCGGCGGCGCTCTACGTCAGCCAATATGGCCGCGCCTCCGATGCCGCCGGGGTGTATGCGATCCGCCAAGCTTTAATCAATGCGGCAGAAGCGCAGAACACTTGGGGGGTCAATCCGCCCAACCCGAACCCCGCAGATGTTTACGCCGAAGGATTGATCCATGTGGCGAGGATCGGGGGCAACCCGGCTCCGCCGACGGATACGACCCCTCCGGCATGCGCCATGACGAGTCCATCGAGCGGGGCCACCGTGTCCGGCACGATTACTCCTACAGCCAGCGCGTTGGACAATATCGCGGTCTCGAAGGTCGAGTTTTACATTGACGGCGCTCTCCGCGGCACCGACACGACCAGCCCATACGGCTTTTCGTGGGACACCACGAGCAATGTCAACGGGAGTCACACCATCGTGGCCAAGGCGTACGACGCCGCTGGAAATACCGCCACGTCCGCCTCCCTCAGCGTCAAGGTCCAGAATAGTGGGTCCGATTCGCTGCCGCCGACAGTGGTGATTACGTCGCCAGCGATGGGCTCACATGTGTCGGGTAACGTGAAAGTTTCGGTCAGTGCGAGCGATGATGTCGGCGTGGCGCGCGTGGAGCTGTACGTGGACGGCTCGTTTTACTCGAGCGGCACCTCGGCCACGCCGGTCTTCAGCTGGAGTTCAGGCAGGGCCGGCAAGGGAACGCACACGCTGACGGCCCGGGCCGTGGATGCCGCCGGCAACGTCGGCACTTCGAGTCCGGTGACCGTTTACAAGTGAAAACAAAAAGGCCGCCCATCGCTGAGCGGCCTTTGAATCAATCACGTCCTTGCCGAATGGTCGCTATGGACAATGCAGGTTTTTGACGGGATGCAGTTGGTGATTGCCGCGCGACAGATCGCCACAGTCGCTGATGTCAGGCACTGGTGCGCCCGTGGGCACGCCCGTGCCGAGCCAGCCAGAGATGCTGGCGCGCAAGGCGCCGGAGGTGGCTGAGTTGACAACCCAGATCTGGATGCAATAGACATCCGGTGGGTCCGCCGGATGGCCGAAGGGAGAACCGCCTGGCTCGCCCCGGTCTTCGATGTAGATGCGGAAGACCACATCCGTTTCCTTCTTGCCGGGCGTCAAGGCCATCTTGCCCACGCCGGTGACGGCAATGGCATTGGCGTTGGCTCGCCGTGGCTCCGGTCCGCACACCCTATCCTCGGGGTTGCAGATCTCGCCGCCCGGCTTCGGCGCCAGGCTGTCGCATTCCAGGCACGCGCAACGCAGGCTGTCGAAGATGCCCGCCGTGTGGAAACTCTGCAGTCGACCGTTGCTCGCGTGACGAACATGCTGCCACTGACCGCAAATGTCCGCGCTGCCGCTGGTCAGGTCGATATTCGCAGCGGAGAGCGGAATGGTTTGGCGTCCTCGCATTTGGCCGCCATGCGTGGTGAACTTCACAGTGGTGTCGATGACCAGGCTGTTGCCCGATTTGACCTGCAGTAGAGTGGTGGCACTCGGATCCTGGCGGCCACCGCCGGTGGTTCGGCAAAAGACCTCGATGCATTCCACCTCGACGCTGCAGCTACTCTCGACGGTACACGCACCGTTCGCCGCGCTCGTGGTCCCGCTCACCGTAATGGGCACTGTGCCGCACTGCACTTCAATGGTGCAGAGGAGTGTCACGCTCTGGCCGGCGGCCAGGGTACCGCCGAACGGCGTGCCATCCGGCACAGTGACGCAGTCCGTCGGGCTCTGTTCCAGAGCCGTGTTCCCCTTGTATAAGGTGAGGCGCACATTCTCCAGCGGCACATTCCCTTTGTTGCAGATCGGAATTTCGAGCTGAGTCGTTGTCACCTGACCCGGCGCGAGACCAAGCGCAGCGAATTTATCGAATGTCTCGTAGCTGATATCAGTCCCGCTCGGGAAGGTCTCCAGTGCGACGGCCGCGTCGTTGACGATGGCTGCCCCACCCTGAGCATCGCCATCCAGACGATGGACCAGGAGCGGCGCCGCTCCACCCGCGCAATCTGAGCCGCAGGCAATGACGGGACCGGCAACTGTCAGGGTGCCCGTCGCCGCCGCGGAAACGCAGCCAGTGGTCGGGTCCGTCGCTACCGCCCGAATTTGGTATACACCAGGTGCCATACCCCCTTTGTAGGTAAGAGTGTTTATGGAGAAGGTGAGCGTGCCAGTGATCGGACTCTCGGAGAATGTTAGACCTGGGACAACACTGACTTCAGAGTAAAAGTCAAAAGTCTGACTGCCCGGGCTGGTCGCGATTCCGATTTGCCAGCCGAAGTCCTTGGTTGCAGACGTCGCCGTCGGGCTCGCGGTAAAGACCGCGGTGCCGGCGCCGTTAGCAACATTGCAGGCCACCGGGTTACCCAGGGGCGCGACGCTGATGTCGTTGACAGTTACCACGAGCTTGTCCGTGGCAGAACCACAACTCGGGTTGCTCTGGCTCGCGACCGTCAACCTCAGGGTGGCGGTGCCAGCCTTGGACAGAGTGACTGTGGGATCCTCTGCAGTGATACTGGAGAAGGTCACCACCAGGTCAGAGGGGCTCTGCGAATCCACGGTCCAAAGGATACTCCCATTGGACGCGGTGGCCGCCATGAGGAAGGACTTGCCGTTTGGCTCGCCAGCGCACTTGGCCTGGCCCGGTCCCGCGACCGCAATGGGTTCGGGGAACACTGTGACCACCACGAGGTCACTGGCGTTTCCACAACTCGGGTTGCTTTGACTGGTGACCGTCAACTTCAGCGTAGCGGTGCCAGGCTTGGACAGAGTGACTGTGGGATCCTCTGCAGTGATGCTGGAGAAGGTCGCCACCAGGTCAGAGGGGCTCTGGGAATCCACTGTCCAGAGGATACTCCCATTGGACGCGGTGGCCGCCATCACGAAGGACTTGCCGTCATCTTCGCATTTGCGTTGGCCAGGTCCCGCAACAGCAATAGGAGTCGGGTAGACGTTGAGCACGGCACTGCACCCGAGCGAGTGGATGCCTGCTTTGTCGACGACCTGGGCGTAGTATGTCCCGCCGTCAGAGAGCTGAACGTTTGAGAAGGAGAGCGTCTGCGCGGTGGAGATAATAGCCCCCAAGGAACCATCCGCGTTGAGGGTCCTGCTCCACCTAAACGTATAAGGGTCTCCAAAGCCGCCGATTTGGGTGTGAGGGGTCACGGTGAGCGTTGCGGTTTGCCCAACACACTTGCTGTCCCCAGTCACGTCGCAGGTTGGTGGAATAATCACGGCGTCTGCCTTGAGTGAGCGGTCCTGCTGGCCAATGTTGTCCAAGCTCCAACTGATCAGGGCCATGTGGTAGGGAGAGCCACTAATGCCACCCGCGGAGTTTGGAATCCCGCTCGCATCAAAGCCCCAGTCCGCGCGACTGGCAATGTGTCCAGCCCAGGAAAGGATCGCCACACTCCCACTGCCTGTGGTGAACGTCGCGTCGATTTGAATCTGCGAGATGGACTGGCCCAGCTTCGCGTTCCAACTGGCGGTGTTGTCCACATACGTAATGGAGTTCAGCGTGCCGCCCCAAAGCGACATCTTCCGCTTGCTGGCATCCCGGAGCGTTTGGGTCGGGAGTTTATTAAAACTGTTTGCCGGAATCGTCGCATTTGGGGTGGCGATTGTCAGTTCCGAGTCGGGCGTGGGAGGTTCCTCGAACAGACTCGTCCCCACGGTCGGATTCACCTCTTCGGGCGGATGTCCGAACTGTGTGTGTGGATCGAGCAACTGGAAGCCGGTGAGGTAGTCAATCGCGTTTCGGCTGCTGTGTCGAATGTCGAATCCGAGCCTGATGGTGATCTGTGTGTTGGCGGGCAGGTCCGACATCACGCACCGATACGGGATGGAGTGACCCTCTAAATAATGGGAGTTCTGGAATCCGGCGTTGCCGTTTACGTCGATACCGACGGGGTTTTCCGGATCATTAAATTTGCCGTTGCGCGTTTGATCCAGATTGGCGGACGGAGCAGCATGAATTCGATCGACGCCGAGGCTGGCGCCGCAGAGTATCAGGCCCGCCAGTAGTACGGGCTTCTCCCACGAGGGATTCCAGGTCATATTTCCTTCTTTCGATTTTTAGCCGGAACACGTTATAAAAGAACAGCTTCTGTCCGACAAAAGAAGCCGATCCGCGTGGAAACAATATTAGGGTTCCAGAGTGGAAGAAATATTAGGGTTCCACTGTATGCAGAGGAAAAGCCTGGGAAACATCGCAGAAAATCTTTCAGAAAATGTGAAGAGATCTCAGGCGTTGGCGCCGAAGGCGCGGGAAAGGGCCGACGGCAGGGGCCGCCAGTTCAACGGCGCGACGGCTGAGAACGCCCGCGTCGGGCGGCTCGAGCGAGCCTGGACGCCAGTCGGTTTCTAGTGTGGCCCGTGTTCGCGATCTCGTGCCGCAACGAGGCCGATCGCCAACACGCAGGAGACTACCGCCAGCGTAAGGCCAGGACCACGACTGTCGCGGCCAAAACCGCCAACTGCGGATTGCGGCGGCACCAGCGACAGAGTCGTCCGAGCCGACCGACCGGCCGGGCCTGGATCGGTTCTGCGCGCAGGAATCGGCCCAATTCGTCGGCAAGTTCCTGTGCGCTGCGGTAACGGCGGAGCGGCTCTTTCTCCAGGCATTTGAGGCAAATGGTTTCCAGATCGCGCGGCACCCGGGAATTGAGCGAACGGGGGCCGACGGCTTCTGCGTTCAGTAATTGGTCGACGATCTCGTGAGCCGTCGCAGCCACGAAGGGTGGCCGCGCCGTCAGCAGGTGATAGAGGATTGCGCCCAGCGAATAAACATCGCTCTGGGGACCGATGGCACCGCGTTTGCCGGCCGCCTGTTCCGGCGGAATAAAGTTAGGCGAGCCGAGGACTCGCCCGGTCGTGGTGAGTTGATCGTGGAGCGTGGAGAGTCGAAGCTCAAGACCGAGCCGCTTCGCGAGGCCGAAGTCGATGATGCGCGGCTGGCCGGCGTGGTCGATGAGCACGTTGGAAGGCTTGAGGTCGCGGTGCAGAACGCCGCGTTCGTGCGCGTACTGGATCGCCTCGGCGACGGTCTTCACATAACCGGCGGCACGAGCCGCGGGCAGTGGCTGCTCGCGGACCAATTCGGAGAGGCGCGGGCCTTCGACATAGTCCATCGCAAAGAACGGCTGGCCGGCGTATTCGCCCACCTCGTGGATGGCGACGATGTTTGGGTGTTGCAGGTTGGACGCGGCCTCCGCTTCGGCCCGGAACCGCTGCAAATCAGTCGAGCTGGCCAGCGGACCACTCAGGAGCACCTTCACTGCGACCAGCTGATTGAGGGGGATCTGCCGGGCTTTATACACGACGCCCATTCCGCCGCGGGCGATTTCCTCCAGCAGTTCGTACTGGCCAGACAGCCGCGGCAACTGGTGCTCCGGGACCAGCGGCCGGGCGGCGCCAGGCTCCAATTCCAGCGCCCCGCGGAAGGCGCAGACCGGGCAAAGACCCTCCCAGGCATCGGCGGACGCCGTTCGGCATTTCGGACAGCGCGCCGGCGCGGACATGGATGCCTTCTGGCTCATATAACCATTTAGCTCCCGCGGCTTATCCGCTGATCACCGCGATCAAATAGCGGATTTCCTCATCGATCTCGGAGGAAAGCGTCACCGTGTGCGCCACTTCCTCCCGCACCAGTTCGCGGAAGCGCCGGCGTAGCCGAGCCGCAGCGCACCGGACGGCGCTTTCGGTGATGTTTAATAGGCTGCCCAGTTCGGCGTAGGTCAGTGGGCTCGTTGGTTCGGCGGCGATGCGGAAAATTTTCAAGCGCTCATAAAGCAGCGACTTTCCTGCCGCCACGTACTCCCGGCGCAAGCGACCTTCAGCACATTCCAGCAACGTCAGCGCCCAATGGCGTTCGAAGATTCTCTCGGCGTTCATTTCGTGGATCGGTTCCTGCCGGGAGTGGTCTTTGGTGGACTGAGTCTCCAGCGGAATAAAGGTGCAGCGCCCGCCGCGTTTGACGGCTCTGGCGCAGTCCCGATGGTCGGCCAGGAAGTGACGCAAGCAGGCCAACAGGAACGAACGGAACCGTCCCTTTTTGCGATCCACTTGGCCGAGATAGCTTTTCTCAAGCAGGCGCGCGAAGAAGCCTTGCGTCAGATCTTCGGCATCTTCGACGCCATAACCCACGCGCCGAATATACGCATACAAGGGAGACCAATAAGTGGAGCAGAGTCTTTCCAGGGCCGCTTGGGCGGCTGGCGTAAGAGCTCGGCCGGCGGACAGCACCACGCTCCAGTGAGTCGTGGAAAACCAGTCGGCCTTGGCCGGCTCAGTTACCATGTCGGTACCGGGGATGGCATGGTGCAATTCTCCTGGGAGTGGCGCAAACATCTTAATCGATGATCAGTTTAAGCAAAATTGCGGAGATCTCAAATCGGCAAAAATACCAACGTTGGACTAGGGGAATTTCGTAGGCCGAGTAAATGTTCACACCCGGCTAGAACAGAATTTCCGTGCGGTGAACCTCCTGTCTTGTCATGCAGGCGTCATGCAACGGTTGTATACAGCCGTGATGCCCGCGTAAGTGATTGGAAAAGAAGAAAAAAGATTGGAGCGAGCGAAGGGATTCGAACCCTCGACATTCACCTTGGCAAGGTGACGCTCTACCAGGCTGAGCTACGCTCGCTTCCAGATCCAATGCCCGATGTCATGCCAGGCATGACCACTGTCCACTTTGCAGTTCTCGACCGTGTGCCGCGTCGGCTCGAAAACCACTTCACCTGACTTTCTGAACAGGGCGCTTCCGCAAAGATTGCGAAAACCTGTCCGCGTAATCATCGAACGGAGGCGATTATGCCGCCTTCCGCTCGCATGGCAAGTTGATTTGAAAAATGATTTGGATATCGTTCGATTGGAGTCGGCCCAAACTGATTTGCAACAGTCTCGATTGGGATTGGCGCACCCAAAGGCCGGGGAATCCTCAACGGCGAAATTGCATCGGCGACGATTCCGGCATTTCGTGGGCACAAGGCTGGTTGGTCGGGGCATCGGCTGGACGGTCGTTGACCATCACCAGCTTGTTCGCCGTCAAATAGGCCTCCACTTCCTCGCCACTCACATCGGCCAGCATGCGTCCGTTGACTTCCACGCAGGGACTGAGCATCTGGCCGCTTTTCTCGATCATCTCCTGGCGCTGGGCCGGGTCGTTGATAATGTCGCGGTCCTCGAAGGGCAGTTCGTATTTGTTCAGGACCGCGCGGACACCCTGGCTCCATCCGCATTGCGGCTTCAAGTAAGCGATGATTTTCGGTTTGTTCATCATGCGGGCAATCTTGAGCAAGCCGGCCGTCACGTCAAGCTTTGGCGGCAGGCAGCTTGACGCGGCGGGAGGCAGGGGGCAGGGGGCAAGGGGGCAGGAGGCAGGAGGCGGGATGGGGGATGCGGGATGCGGGATGGGGAGCGGCTCAGCCTTGTCCGTTGCGTCAACGTGCGCGGAGCAGCGGATTTTCAGAATTTCCGGTTGCCGATTCGAGCGGGCAGAATGATAACTCCGCCATGCCGTTGAAGATTTTGATCGTGCCCGACAAGTTCAAGGGCACGCTCACCGCGCGAGAAGCCGCCGCAGCCATCGCGCGCGGATGGCGGACGGCGCGGCCCGGCGACGAATTGGAACTGCTGCCGATGAGTGACGGCGGCGACGGCTTTGGCGTAATCATCAGTGACCTGCTCGGGGCCGAGGCGCAAACCGTGCAAACGGTCGATGCGGCGCACCGGCCCTGCGAGGCGACCTGGTGGTGGCACCAATCGACCCGGGAGGCCATCGTGGAATCCGCGCGCGTCATCGGCCTGGCGCAATTGCCCGCCGGCAAATATCATCCCTTCGAACTGGACACTTTCGGATTGGGCGCTCTGCTGCGGGCGGCGGCAACCCCGGGAGCGAAACGTTGTCTCGTCGGCATCGGGGGGAGCGCAACCAACGACGCCGGTTTGGGCATGGCCCGGGCGCTGGGTTGGCAGTTCTTCACTCCGGACCACGTGGAGATCGTTCGCTGGACAGAGTTGGACCGGTTGTCGTCCGTTCGCCCCCCGGAAAGCCTCCGGCTCTTCGAGGACCTGGTTGTGGCGGTCGACGTGCAAAATCCGTTGCTTGGTCCAACCGGTTGCTCGCGCGTTTATGGGCCGCAAAAGGGGTTGACGGAATTCGACATCGCCGAGCGCTGTTTGGCGCGACTGGCGAAGGTGCTGGAAGAGCAACTGGATCTCGTGCACGCCAACACCCCGGGCGCCGGCGCGGCCGGTGGACTGGGTTTCGGCCTCCTCAGCTTCGCCGGGGCGCGGGTGGAATCGGGGCTGGATATTTTCGCCCGTCACGCCCGGTTGGCCGAGCGAGTGAAGGCGGCGCGGTTGGTGATCACGGGCGAAGGGGCGCTGGATGCGCAAACGTTAATGGGCAAGGGCGCGGGGGAGATCGCCCGCCTTTGCCGGAAATCAGGCGTCCCGTGCCTGGGTTTGGCGGGAATCGTGCCAGAACCGGAAAAGGCGCGGGAAATGTTCCTGGCGACCTACGCGTTGACTCCGGATTTGACCGACCGGCCAAGCGCCTTACGAGAACCGGCGCTGTGGCTTGAGCGCCT
>WNFZ01004583.1_pt1 | contig 12791 bp, 6 predicted proteins | sample 5400081 | NCBI WGS metagenome assembly WNFZ01 (sample SAMN13153365, study PRJNA577476) | soil metagenome | isolation source: 80 cm soil or saprolite under grassland replicate 1 | place: USA:California | collected 2016-06-15
AGAAGCGTTTACGCCACATGCTGACGATTTCACGTCTTGTGGCGAGGTGGTCTGCGATGTGCTCATTGGAGAGGCCCTGGTGAGCCAAGAGGATCATCTTGGCGCGAATGACTTGATAATACGGCAACGTATATTTGTTGGCTCGCCGCGACAGCTCCTTGATCTCCTCTCTGGACAGCAGAATTCGAAATGGGCTGGTTCTTGGCACTCATACCCCCTTCCGGAACCGCGAAGAGGATATCAGAAAAGTGCAGTAGGAGCCAGTCCATATACGTTTGCGTATTTATGGTCAGGAGTACTTAGTCGGCTTCAACCGCCCCAAAGCTGGGCGCGTTGGGCCATTCGTAGGACTGTCCCCGGATGATGCCCGGGCGCCCGGCCATCTCTCGCCCGAGCCTCTCGTAGAATGAAGTATCACCCGCAAGGGGAAACAGCACATAGTAGCGCCCAATTTGAACCGCCCAAGACTTGCGGTCGTCGGGTTCAGCGACCTTGATTAGAGCCTACGTTCGGACCAAGGACGCGGCTCTGGAAGCTCAATCGTGAAGGTCTTGATCAACGATGTGCTCGGCTCAAGGATCTGGCGCCGAACGATCTCCAGCGCAGGATCGAATACCGGCGAATAGCCAAAGACGGCAAAGAGCAAAAGATACCCGGACCTCAGCCAACTGATCTTCGCTCCAAGCTCCGCGAACGCGTCCTTCGAGAAGTTCACAGTGATTTCGTCACCACGTCGCAGAACTGCTGTGTGCAACTCATCCTCGGCTCCGGGACGATTTATCCTGTCGGGAACACGAACCGAGAATTGGCCGTCGGTGGAGGTAAGTTCGGCGTTCACTGTCACGCCGCTTGTGGTCACCTTGACCTTCTGCACTCGGTCAAGGCGCCCCTCAATCACGGCAGCGACGCTTTCTTTCCGCTCGGCGTGTGCATCGAGTATCGAGCCTGCGGTGTTATTGCATGGCTTGCATGTGAGCACCAATTCGCGTCCGCCGAAGGACTTCGGTGGGACGTTCGGCGGTCAGGTCACCGCTTGCGAGAGACGACCGGGGGAACGCCCGGACGCAAATCGGACAGACGTACATCGCTGGTGGGCCAGGGCTGACCTGTGCGCTAGGTTCGTGACACTGCCGTTTGAACGCCTCGGCGCCAGTGTCGAACCACTTCATTTTCCTTCGTAGGCTGATTGACATGCTGGCGGCGTGAACCTCAAAGCGACGGTAGCACGCCCTGAACCGGACTCTATCCCGCTGAAAGACGAGGAGGAGCCGTGACTGCGCTCCTCGCGTATGGGCCCGTACGCGGCCGTGTGGCCCCCTGGTTGGTGACCAGCGGTGACCATCGCAGTCATTCTCGACCACGTGATCTCGACGACCTCCCGTCTGCCTGGGCATGTTGGGGGGAACGGTCGTGACGGATCCCCGCTGGGTCCTCTGTGCTTTCTGCGGCCAATTCACAGCCGTTCCCCGTCTCGAACAGCAGGAGGCGCGTAGAGGGTTTCTTGAGGCGTCGGGCGAGGGTAAGGCTGTCGCACCTGACGGGAACCGATTGGGAACCGTGGGGACCCGCTGACCGCTGGTTCTGCATCGGGCCGGCACGTCGCCCGCCGCCTCGGCCCGGCGGAAGCGCGCCGTCCTGACCGCGCTCACTGCCCTGGTCGAAGCTGGCCAGGTCGTGCGCGAGGGCCGCTGGCGTACGGCCCGGTTCCGCCTAGTCCGCTTCACTGAGTTCCGCCCGTGAGGTCGCGGGGGCCCTCCTACCCCCTCCGGGTTGACCCCGTTCGCCTCCTTCATCGCCTCGATGCCGTTCACAGGAAGGCCTGCTGGGCGACCATCCTGGCCGGGATTCCGTTCGACCACAACGTCCGCGTCTTCCCCACCGAGGGCGCGGTGGTCGCGGAGCTCCAGCAGCGCATCGAAGAGCTACTCCCGGCCGTCTGAGGCTCGGCCCCAATCTATCGCTCCATGAGGGTTCGCGCTTCCCGGGCTTCCACGGGCCGCGAGAACAGGTACCCCTGGCCGTAATCGCAGCCCATGGCGCGCAGCTCCGCGAGCTGCTCCGCCGTCTCCACGCCCTCCGCGACCACGTCCATGCTCAGGTTGTGGGCGAGGGCCACGATGGTGCGGACGATCTCCAGGTTGCCCCGGCGATCGCACATGTTGCCGACGAAGGACTGGTCGATCTTGAGGGTGTCCACGGGGAGGCGATTCAGGTGGCTCAGCGAGGAGTGGCCGGTCCCGAAGTCGTCGATGCTCACCCGCAGGTCGAGGTCCCTCAGGCGCGACAGCGTGTTCCCGGCTGACTCCTCGTTCTCCATGAGGATGTCCTCCGTGACCTCGACCTTGATCCGCCGGGAGAGCGCACCGGCCGGGCGGAGTATGCGGCCCAGATCCTCGACCAGGTTCGGCTGCAGGAGTTCCTTGCCGGACAGGTTCAGGCTGAGGAACCAGGGAAGCTCCGCCCGCGACTCCGCCTGCCAGGCCTGCATCTGACGGCACCCCTCGCCGAAGACCCATCGGCCGATGGGAAGGATGAGGCCCGTCTCCTCCGCCAGAGGGAGGAACTCGGCGGGCAGGACGAGGCCCCGCCGCGGGTGCTGCCAGCGCACGAGGCCTTCGAAGCCGGCGATCCGGTCGTCGGCCAGGGAAACGATGGGCTGGTAATGGACGCGGAGCTCCTGACGTTCCACAGCCCGCCGCAGCTCCATCTCGAGACCGAGGAGCGAGACGGCCCGCTCGTGCATGGCCTCGTCGAACACCTGGTAGCACCCGCCCCCCCGGGCCTTGGCGCGGTACATGGCGGTGTCGGCGTCCCGGAGGATTTCCTCGGGTCGGTGGTAGCTGGGGGCGCTGATGGCGATGCCGACGCTCGCGCCGATCACGACCTCGTGACCGTTGACGTCGAACGGTGGGGACAGCTCGTAGTGGATCCGCTCCGCAACGCGGATCGCATGGCCCGCGTGTTCGATATCCTCGAGGAGGACCGTGAACTCGTCGCCCCCGAAGCGGGCGACGGTGTCCTCCGGCCGAACGCACGCCCTCAGCCTCTGGGCCACCGCCACCAACAGCCGGTCGCCCGCCAGGTGACCCAGGCCGTCGTTGACGTGCTTAAAGCGATCCAGGTCGAGGAGGAGGGTGCCAAACGGTTGGCCCTTGCGCCGCCGCGTGCGCTCGAGCGCGTGGGCCAGCCGGTCGAGGAAGAGCCCGCGATTCGGCAGGCCAGTGAGCGCGTCGTGGAGGACGGCATGGAGAAGGCGCTGTTCCGCCTGCTTGCGCTCGGTGATGTCGAGGGCGACCCCGATGGTGCCGGCGATGGAGCCGTTGCCGTCCCGCAGCGGCTCCACGTGCGCCTGAAACGTGCGGCCTCCCCACTCCATGTCGTAGTTCACCGATTCGCCCCGGAGGGCCCGGTGATGGGCGGCAATGGGCGGCAGCCCGGGATCCCGCGTATCCAGGTATTCGAGCAGGGTTCGGCCCACCCCTTCGTCGGGTCGCCGGTTGATGCCACTGAGGCCGACCCCGAGGGAAGAGGTGATCCGGAAATCGGCGTCCGTGGACCAGATGACGGCGGGCATCTGCTCGGTGAGCATACGCAGCCGCGCCTGCTCCTCACGCCGGGCCCGGTCTGTCCGAGCCCCGGAAGCCGCGGCCGCGCGGCCCTTGCGGGAAGATTCGGCCCGAACCGTTCGGCGAGCGTCGACGCGTCGGAAAGCGTTTGCTTTCATCGGGCACCTCCTCTCGGCTGCGCTCCGGACCGCCTCGGTCGAGGCCTGTTGCACAGCGTCGGCTCCTGGTGGCCCGGCTGGCGCCACGGCCTGTAGGCCGAGGGCCCCGCGGCTCTGCGTCCCCGAGTTGCCCCCGGTTTGCTCTGAGTCAGGAGGTGGGATCGAGCGGCGTCTCGTCCAAGCTGGAAGCTAGGGCGCCCTCCGGGGACGGGAACTCGGTTAGGAGGCGAATGCCCGCGCACTCGCACGCCACGCGGTCCAGCTCGGCGCCCGTCGGGGGCGAGAAGTCGCGCTGCCGACGCTTCGACGAAGAAGGCCGTCGCTTCACGCGGCACCTCCCTTCGCGGCCTGGGGCCGATGGGCCGCAGGCGTCTCTCTGATCTGGCTGGCCCGGGTCACCTCCGATCCGAGGGAGGCTCCGAGCGCCGCGTCCCCAGGGGTTGTGCTCCCCGGTTCGCTTAAGGGCAGGGGCTGAGGTCGCCCCACGCGACCCCATCTGTACGTCTAACCAATCTACGGCCCCCCAGGGATGCCGTGCTGTGAGGCTGATCACAAAGGGAGGGAGGGCATGCGCGCGCGTGCGGGCGATCACCCCGCGTAACGACCCGATGGAACGGATTCCGATTAGCGGCCGCGTCCCTCGTCAGTCTGTCCAGTAAAGGGGTTCGATGCCGCAAGCAACCTCCCCAACGCTTCCTCAGGGAGTGCCTCGCTGAACACCCAACCTTGAATCTCGTCACACTCCAACTCCCCGAGGACGTCCAGCTGAATTTGGGTCTCTACGCCCTCGGCGACCACCCGGTGACCAAGGCTGTGGGCGATCTGGATGATCTGCCTGACAGCGTCCGTATCGCGGGGCTCCCGTCCGATGCCCGTGACGAGAGAGCGGTCTATCTTTAGGCGCCGAATAGGGAGCCCCTTAAGGTAGCCCGGCAGGGAAAGGCGGGCGCCGAAATCGTCGATGGAGATTCCGATCCCCAGGCCCACGAGATCACGGAGCACGGGGACCGTGACGTCGAAGTTCTGCCTCACGGCGCTTTCGCTAATCTCTAGCTCCAGACGGCGCCGAGCCAGGCCAGTCTCATCGAGGATCCCCTCCAGGATCCTCCTGAGGTTAGACTGTTGGACCTCTCGCACCGAGAGGTTGACGGAGATCCGCACCGGTGGGAGCCCCCGTTGCTGCCACGCGCTCGCGTCGCTGCATGCCTTGCGCAGTACCCATTCGCCTAGGGGGACGATCAGGCCCGTGTCTTCGGCCAGCGGTAGGAACGCCCCGGGAAGGAGAAGTCCTCTCTCGGGGTGAAGCCAGCGCAGGAGCGCCTCGGCCGCAACAATTCGGCCCGTGGTGAGCTCCACCTGGGGCTGGTAAAACAGCGCCATCTCCTCGTGCTCGAGGGCGACGCGCAGCCGGTTGTGAAGGTCCAAACGCTCCAGAGTATGGCGCTGCGCAGCGGGATCATAGAATTGATAGGCGTTCCTCCCCAGCTCCTTGGCCCGGTACATGGCGCCGTCGGCATTCTTCAGGAGCGTCCCGGCATCTTTGCCGTCCTGGGGAAAGAGGGCGATTCCGGCGCTCGTGGTCAAGTGCAACTCATGGCCGTCCACACGGAAGGGCTCGCCCATGCGGCCTAGGATCTTCTTCGCGACGTGGGCCGCCTCCTCCTTGTGCCGGACACTCACAAGAAGGAGAAGAAACTCGTCTCCACCGAGGCGCGCTACGGCGTCCTCCCCACGCACGCAGTCTCTCAGCCGCACGGCCACGTCCTGCAGGATACGGTCGCCAACCCCGTGGCCGAGGGCGTCGTTGATCTGCTTGAAGTGGTCCAGGTCCAGCCACACCACGGCGAAGCCAAGGCCGCTCCGGCGGGCCTGGGCGAGGGCGAGGCGCAGGCGATCCTTGAGGAACATCCGGTTGGGAAGGCCCGTCAGTGGGTCATGGTATGCGTGGAACTCTATCCGCTCCTCGGCCAGCTTGCGCTCGGTGATGTCGATGAGCGTACCCTCCACCAAATCCGCCCCGTCCTTTCCGGGAATTAACGTCTCGTTTTCGAGGGCCCACGTGCTGGTGCCGTCCCTGCGGCGGATGCGCACCTCGAAGTTCGTCAGGGAGCCCTTCTCCTTGAGTCGAGCCAGGGAGGCTTTACGATCCTCCCTGTTGAAAAAGAGGTCCCATGCCGAGTGAGCGAAGACCTCATCGCGCGAGGAATAGCCCAGGATGCGGGCGAGGGCCTCGTTACACTCGAGCAGGCGACCATCGAGCGTCGCCCGGTAGACGCCGGCGAGATTCCTTTCGAAGAGCAGGCGATAACGCTGCTCCGAGGAACGAAGGGCTTCCTCCGCTCGCCTCCGCTCCGAGACGCCGGCGGCCACGGCTAGGGTTGTGACTCCCGTGATGCCCATGAAGGCCTGCAGGAGCAGGAGCGTCTGGTTGGGCGACTCCCTTACGAAGGGACCGAAACCGCGGAGGGCACCCCAGATCGCGATCCCCGACAGCACAGCGATGGCCGTGGCTGCCTCGCGCTGTTCGAAGCGGAACGCTGCCCACAGGAGCAGCGGGAGCGAGACGAATTCTAGGGGGTAGTTCCTCATCCCGGAGGGGAGCAGGTCGGCGAAGATCACGAGGCCCACGAGGACCAAGGAGGCCAGCAGCAGGGCGGCCTCGAGGGCCCGCCCACGATCCCAGCGTAGCCGCGCTTTCGTGCCCCAGAGCAGCAACAAGGGCGCCACGACTAGGTCGCCCCCCATATCCGCGAGCCACCACGTAAGCCAGATGGACCTGTAGTTAGCCCAGGGAGCATATCCCCCCAGGGATAGGCTCGTGACCCCAAAGGTGGCGCTCACGGTCGTGCTCGCCAGGCCCGCCAGAGCGGCGAACTTGAAGACGTCCTGCGGCCTCTCGAACGCTTGCCGTCCCCCTGCCAGCCGGCGGACTAGCCACGCACCCACGACCCCTTCGAGCGTGTTCCCGGTGGCGATGCCCAGGGAGGTGAAGGCTGAGCCTGCAGTGGTCATGTTCACCAGGAAGGCGCCGGCCAGGACCCCAGGCCAAACACGAAGGCCCAGAACGAGGAAGGCCGCGAGCGTGATGCCCGTGGGCGGCCACACTGGCGTGGCGCTCACATGGAAGAAGGCGAGCTTTAGCCCCAGCTTGGCGACGATGAAGTAGATGGTCGCGAGGACAGCCACCGTTCCGAGCGGGGATAGGCCCTGCCGCGGCCCTTCGCGAGGAAGAGGAGTTCGGCCCGGAGGGAGAGGATTGCCCACCAAAGCCTCCTTGCGACACCCTAGACCCCCCCGCCGGTGCGGCGGGAGGGACGACCCTCAGTAGCTGATCAGGCTCGCAAGGGCTCGGGCCGCGGGGAACTTCTTGCCCGCGCATGGGCGAGCACGAGCCCCAGAAGCAACTCACTACAATGGCTCCTTCACCCTGCACTCCGTAGTGAGCCGGATCACAGGCCAAACACACTGGTGGTTAACGCTTTGTGTTGGCTGCGGCCACAAGGAGTAGACCTACCGACTCTCCTCTGGGCGGACGGCGTCGAGTGCGCTGGACCAGCGGCACGGAATCGAAGCGCCCCCTTGGCGAGGCGGTGAAGTGATCCGGATGACACGCAAGGTGCAGACAAACGGAGGACGAAATAAAGGACCCGGCCGGACGTAAATCCACGGTGAGGGCCGCGGAGCGGAAGGGCTCGGCGGCCAACCGCGAGATTCAGAGGCGGAAATCGCCGCCCGTCCCGGCCGTACTAAGATCATCTTTCCAAAAAGAGGCTTCTCAAAGCTCTCCTTGAGTTCCTCGGGATCAACCCCGGCCATGGCCAGGGTATCAACGCGAGGTTGGCGCATCCGAATGCACAAAGCCCTGATCGTTGGTTCCGCAGACCTCGGCACGGATCTCGAACGCACGATCCTTTGGGCGGACGGAATCGAGCGCGCCCTGGTGTCTACGCCGGGCGGGGCCCTCGAGGTGGCCCGCGCCTTCGTCCCCAGCGTCGTGGTGGTCGACGGCGCCGACGCTCCCGCGGCTCTCGCGTTGCTACGCCGGCTCCGTGAGAACGCGGGGACTCGACGGTCGTCGATCGTCGTGGTGTCCCGGCAGCCCGGCCTTCCCGAGGAGGAGCTCCGACAAGCGGGGGCCAACCTCGTGCTCACGGGGCCCGTGGATCCGCCCCTCTGGAACGCGAGCCTGGAGGAGCTCCTCATCGTGCCGCGCCGCCTGAGAACGCGGCTGCTCGTGCGCGTCGTTCCTCGGAACGAGGGAAGGCTCGGCGAGCCCATCCTGGCCGTGGTGCGCGACATCAGCGTCGGAGGCATGCTGGTGGAAACGAAGGCGTCGCTGGCCCCGGGGACCATCCTGGACCTGTGCTTCACGCTGCCGGATGGCGAGGGGGAGGCAAGAGCCGTCGGCTCGGTGGTGCGGGCGTCGCGCGAGACCCCGGGGCGCACCGGCATCCGATTCCTGAGCTTCGAAGGCAACGTCCGCGACCGTCTCCACGCTGGGCTGGCCGCGGTCCCTCCGGAGCGCACCTTCGGCCGTTACGAGGTCCTGGGGGTCGTCGGCGAGGGCTCCATGGGACGCGTCTACCGGGCCTTCGACCCCCTGGCCCGACGCATCGTCGCCGTCAAGACCCTGAGGCCCGAGCACGTCTCGGCGCGCTTCCCGGTCGCAGAGCCGCTCCTCACGACCGGCCTCGCGTAGGCCGATCGGAACGTCAACGAGAATCAGGGCGTGCGGGTGCTGACCGAGGACGCCATCGAAGGTTGGAAGAACCTTGTACCCGAGTTGGCCCTCGCTGGTCAGAGCGACGGCTACCCAACCCGCCGGGCATCCGTCCACTCCCACGAATTCAGCGAATGAGGCCTTCATGGGGTCCTCGGGCCACGCCGCCCTACGCCGTCAGGCCGCGAAGGCCCCGGGGCCTTCGCTCGTGCTGCGCTGCCAAACGTACTCGTAGACGCGATCGGCACGCGCCTGGGTTTCATCCTCGGTGAATGGCGGCCTCGGCATCGTCTCCCAGAGGCTGTCGAGGATCGCGACCTTCACCTCTGCCTGGGTGCTCGTGTTCTGGGTCCAATCCCCCATCTGCGAGAGGACCGTGCGCAACGACATGAGCAGCGACCTGCTTGCCTGCTTCAGTCGCTCTCGGTCAGCCCGGCTGATCGTGTCCTTGAAGAGCAGATCGAAGAGAACCAGCTCGTTGTCCGACAGGCCTTCCTCCGCCGCTCGCTTCTGCTCGGCGTCCAAGCTGCGCGCCAAGTCGACGAGCTGCGCGAACGTCTGCTCGACTGTCGCGCGATCCTTCTCGCGGTTGTACTCCGCGATGATCTCCTGGTACTTCCGGTAATAGTCCATCCGCAGCGGGTTACGCGCGAGCATCTCCAGGAGCTTCTTCTCGACGACATCCCGGATGTCCTGCAGAGTCGCGCGCTTGCGCATCACCCGCCCCGTGAACTCCTGGCGCAGCTTGTCGAAGTCGATGCGGCTCAGATCCACCGTAAGGCCCTCTGCGTGGTCCTGGCCCGGCTGCTGTGCCCGGATGGCCTCGTTCACGATCTTGTGCAGCTCCTTGAGGACGTCCGTCACGTCGGCCGTGTCCCGCTTCTCCTGCAGCTTCTTGTAGATGGCCTCCAGGTTGTCGTGGCGTTCGGCGAACGTGAGGGCGCTGGGTTCCATCAAGAGCGCTTTGAACCGAATGAACACCTGCCGCGCCATGATCTCGAACCGCCGCCTTGACTCGTCAGCCGCACACAGGGCGTCGACAGCGTCGCGAAGCGCCTGAATCCGGTCGAATCCCTTGCTCCCCACGAGGCGAGCCGAGTCGAAGCCGAGGCCCTTCAAATGCGCCTCGGCCGCGTCGAGGGCATCAACCAGGGATCGGACGAGCTCCTCGATGGGAGCGACGATGTCACCCCCCGTTTCATCCTCGTCGCCGAGGGCATACTGCGCCAGCGCCGCCCGCAGGCTCTTCAGCATGCCGTTGTAATCCACGATCACGCCGCAGTCCTTGCCCGGGTACACGCGGTTCGCGCGGGCGATCGCCTGCATCAGGGTGTGCGCCTTCATCGGCTTGTCCACGTAGAGGGTCGAGAGGCACTCCACGTCGAACCCGGTGAGCCACATCGCGCAGACAATCCCGACCCGGAATGGGTGCTCGGGGTCCTTGAACGCGTCGTCGACACTCACGCGCCTGCCATCGGGCGTCTCGAAGCCGGTTTTCATCACGACTCTGTGAGGGATGATGTCGAACCCCCATTTGGCGAAATCGCGCACTTCGTTCTGCGCCTCGCTGATCACGATCTCGATAATCGTGCTTGCCATCCACTCGACCTGAGCACCCAGGCTGTCCAGGCGCAGCCTCAAACGGTCCCTCTCGTCGGCATCAGTGGCCGCGGCGCACTGTGCCTCCAGATGCCGCACGAGAGTCCTCAGCTCCTCGAGCTTCGACTTCCATCGTGGCTCGATACTTTGGAACATCCGTGCGCACGTGATCTTGTCGATGCACACGAGCATCGACTTCCCCGTCTCCCAGCGGGTGGTGCAGTGCTCGACGAAGTCTGCCGCCAGCTTGTCCAGGCGGTCATCAGCCGTGATGACCTCGTAGTCCTTGCCGAGGAGCTTCTCCAGAAGGGCGGTCTGGTCAGCGTCGAGCTCGGCCTCCTCGATCTTGGCGGCGATGCGCTCGTTGAGATCGAGTCGCGCGAGGCCAAGCTTTTCACCGCGGTTCTCGTAGACCAGCCGTACCGTGGACTGGTCTTCCTCGGAGCGCTTGAAGTCGTAGCGCGAGACGTAGTCGCCGAAGACGCGGCGCGTGAGATGGTCGTGCTTGAAGAGGGGCGTTCCCGTGAAACCGATGAAGGACGCATTGGGCAGGGCCAGCCGCATGTTCCGCGCGAACTTCCCCGCCTGAGTTCGGTGGGCTTCGTCCGAGATGACGATGATGTCGTCGCGCTTGCTGTAGGGCTCGGTCACGTCCTGGTTGAACTTGTGGATCAGGCTGAACACGAACCTGTGGTTCTGGCTAAGCAGGGCTCGCAGGTCGTCTCCTGACTGAGCCCGCGGAGTCTTCTCATCGGCAACGCGCAGCCTACGAAGGTGCGGAAGATCTGGTCGTCGAGATCCTCACGGTCGGTCATCAACACGAAGGTAAAGCTCCCGGGTACGACTCGGCGCACCTTCTCGGCGAAGAAAGCCATGGAATAGGACTTCCCACTGCCCTGAGTGTGCCAGAACACGCCCAGGCGGCCGAGGTCGGGGTGGGCGCGCACCACGAGAGGCAGGTGGTTCTGCGCGCCGCCGGTCCCGCCCTCGGCGGCCAGCAGCGGCTGCTCGGGAGCAATCGAGTACTCCAAGAGGCGCTTTTCTGGTGGGAACTCGCGCTTGAGTTCCTCCTGGCGCTCGACGGAGGCAACGGCGTTGTTGACGCCGAGCACTTGATGGTTGCGCGCGACGATCTTGCGAGTGCCGCCCGCCCGGCTGTCGTCGAACAGGATGAAGTTCTGGAGAAGGTCGAGCAGCCGGTCCTTGGCGAGCATGCCGTCGAGGAGGACTTGTGCGTCCAGGCCCCCCTTTTCCCGCTCATCGTTGCGCTTCCACTCGACGAAATGTTCCCAGCGGCTCGTGATGGAACCGTATCGAGCTCGGTCACCATTGCTGACCACGAGTAACGCGTTGTGGTGGAAGGCCTGGGCGATGCTGTGCTCGTTCAGGTAGTCGGTAAGGTTGTCGTCGAAGCCCGCTCTGATGTTCCGGTAGACGGCTTTCAGCTCGATGAAGACGAGAGGGAGACCGCTGACGAAGCACACGAGATCCGCGCGCCGGTTGTAGTGCGGCACGCGCACGCCCTGGAACTTGAGCTCGCGGACAGCCAGGAAGCGATTGTTGGTCGGGTGCCAGAAATCGATGGCCTGGGCCCGGCCGTGGCGCGCCTCGCCAGTTGCGTTCCGCCACTCCACAGGCACCCCGTCCCTGATGTAGCGGTAGAACTCCCGGTTGTGCTGGAGCAGTGAACGGGAGTAGTCGACGCGAGTCAGCTTCTCGACGGCCTGCTCTCGGGCTGCTTCGGGGATCTCGGGGTTCAGTCGCCCCAGGGCCGCGCGGAGGTCACGTACGAGTACGACATCGCGCGGGCTCATCCGACCCAGCAGCCCCGCCGGGCCGAAGGTCTCTTGGTCCCAGGCGTAGACGCTCTCCCAGCCCAGCTTGTCGCGGAGGTGCTCCGCGAACGTCTGCTGAACGAGCCGGTCTTCGCTGTTGACGTCAGTGATCATGGGCCGTTATCCGAGTTGCCGGGCAACGCTGCGGACGATCTCGACCGCGCGCTCCAGGTCGAACTGGGCGAAGTCCTGCTCGCGAAGCACGGGTCGCAGCTCAACCTCCAGTTGACCGCGCGATTGTCCCACTCGATCGGGTGAGACATCTACGGGTGCGGTGCCTGGAACCAGGACCTTGCGCCGCACCAGGTCCAGAAGCGCGCCATCGCTGATTTCCAGTGCCCGATCGCGCACCGCGTAGTCCACGTCGAAGAAGTCACGGATGGCTACGTCTCGGCGTGTGAGGGCGGCGCGCAGCTTTTCTGCCATCGCCTCCCGATACGAAAGGCACGAGACCGGAAAGGCGTCGACCAATGGTCGTCCGTTGATCGGGTTGAGCAGCATGGTCCTCGACGATCCCGTGTGGGGGTTGGTCAAGGTCGGCTCACGCAACCCCACCTCGATGCCGATCTGTTCGACGTGGGAGTCGAGCAGCGACGCGTAGGCGACGACTGCGTTGTACTGGGTGGACTCGTTGGCCCCGCGAAGGGGTTCGACGATCCGGAATGCGGCGATACGCCTCGGGATGCCTTCGACGACGGGCTTGAGCCGGTCGGCTCTTCGGCTGCGCTCCTTGCGGGACGCGGTCATTGGAGTCGAGATACTGAAATCCAAGTCGTAACTGTTTACCGCCCATTGGTTGAAGCGTCGGACCTCAAGTGGCACTTGAGTGTGGTTGAATGGGGGCGTGGCGGGGAATACGCCCTCGGTCGAGGAGCTGCTGGACAGGATCGCTCGGCTGGAAGGGGAACTGGCC
>WNFZ01014458.1_pt1 | contig 12791 bp, 6 predicted proteins | sample 5400081 | NCBI WGS metagenome assembly WNFZ01 (sample SAMN13153365, study PRJNA577476) | soil metagenome | isolation source: 80 cm soil or saprolite under grassland replicate 1 | place: USA:California | collected 2016-06-15
GCGGCCACCGCGTACAGGCTGCCCACCCGGTACGACAGCACGAACATGCCGAACAGGGTCCACACAACCCCCAGGATCAAAAACCACCACCACACCGCCGACAGGTCCCGCACGCCCGCCCGCATGGTGTCCCGCAGTGGGCTCGAGGGTGTCGCGTCGCTGGTCATGGCAGGCCCCCTTGCTGCTCGTCGCTGCTTGCCGGTCCTATCCCCATTCCACGAGCTCGTGGCAGCGTGGCTGGTCACACCCTTGTGCCGTGTTGCTCACGTTCATGAACAGTGCCCAAGATGCCCATCCCATCGCAATGGTTCCCGATTTTCCTCCTAGATACAAGCGCCGGCGGTCGCCTCGGAGCGGATGGCCGCAAGCTGCGTGACAGCGGGCCCTGTCCGAGCCTGCGGGTGCTCAGCCCGCCACGCCGAACCAGGCCTGCAGCGCTTGGCGGAGTCCGTCGGTGTCGCGGCCTCCCAGAGCGGCGGCCCAGGCCACATACCCGTCCGGGCGCACCAGGATCCCGTCCAGCGGCTCGTCGCTGCGGGCCACTGTGGTCTGGACCCGGTCGGTCCAGCCGGCCGCGGCGGCTCGCAGCCGGCCGTCGGGGGTGAGGTCCAGCAGCACCGGCCGGGCGGCGTGCATGAGCATCGCCAGCCGGGTGTCGCCGTTGTCGGTGCGAAGGGGCAGGTCTGGCGCCCAGCCACCGACCAGCGGATGCGCTGGCGCGCCGTCGACGTCAAGGTGGTAGCGGATGTCCAGGCCCAACAGTTGGTCGACCACGTCGCGGAGGGTCTGCTCGTGCGCCAGCAGCTCACTCACCAGCTCGCGCAGGGCGCTCACGTGCTCTCCCGGCGCCAGCAGCACCCCCTGCGCCCGGGTGAAGGACAGCATCCGCTCGCCGACCGGGTGCCGTTCGGCGTGGTAGCTGTCCAGCAGGCCAGGCGGCGCCCAGCCCCGGAGCTGCGCGGCGAGCTTCCAGCCAAGGTTGACCACGTCCTGCAGGGCGGTGGTCATCCCAGGTCCGCCGGCCGGCAGCTGGATGTGGGCGGCGTCCCCGGCGACCAGCACCCGGCCGGCACGGTAGCGGTCGGCCTGGCGGGCGGCGTCGGTGAACCGCGACAGCCAGCGCGGTTGGCTCATCGCCAGGTCGGCCCCAAGCACCCGGCGCACGCTGGCCTGCAGCTCCTGGAGGGTAGGCGGGGTGTCGTGGTCGGCCTGCTGGCCCCACTCGCTGACCACGATGCGGACGACGTCCTCGCCCAGCGGGACCACGTTGAACAAGCCTGTCGCCGTCCGCAGGATCCCCGGCGGCACGCGGTCGCGCTCGGGCCCGGAGAGCGTGACGTCCCCCAGATGCAGCACCTGGGTCGGCGGGGTGCCGGGGAACCCGATGCCGGACTGCTTGCGGGCCAGGCTGTGGGCGCCGTCGCAGCCGACCAGGTAGCGGGCGCGCAGTTGGTACGGGCCGCCGGGGCCGCGGACCTCAACGGTAACCGTCTCCTCGTCCTGGGACAGCCCGATCAGCTCGTGGCCGCGCCGGATATCCGCGCCGAGCTCCCGGGCGCGCTCCTCCAGCACCTGCTCGACCTGGGCCTGCCTGGCCGGCACCAGCGCTGGGAAGTGCCCGGGGGGTGCGGCGTCGACGAGCCGGCTCACGTCCAGGGGGATGCCGCCCAGGTGCGCGAACCGCGAGTAGGCCGCCACGGAGACGAAGCCGGCGTCGAAGCGCTCCAGCAGCCCGCGGTAGTCCAGCGTCTGGACCACGCGCCCGATGAGCCCCAGGGCCTTCGACAGCCCGGTCGGCGCCGGCAGCCGCTCCAGCACCACGGGGTCTGCGCCGCCCAGGCGCAGCTCACTGGCGAGCATCAGCCCGGCCGGGCCACCGCCGGCGATCACCACGTCCACCACGTCTACGTCCACAGGCATCAGGACCTCCGTTCAGCAGCCAGGGGAAGGCCGGCGGCCACGCGCTCCAAGGCGTCGCGCAGGACCGGCGGGAAGGGCAGGTCGGACTCGGTGCGCAGCCAGTGCTCCAAGGCCACCCGGGTCGCGCTGATCACGGCGCCGGCCACCAGCCGTGGGTAGATGTCGTGCTCGATGTCGGTCCCGATCCGCCGGGCGACACCCTCTGCCAAGGCTCGCTCGATCACTGCGATCGCCTTGAGCTGTTCGGCGGCCAGGGTGGGCGTGGGCGTGATCCGCCGCGCCTGCCGAAGATCGACTGCCTCGGTGGCGAAGCTATGGACCACCGCATTGATCACCGCCGGCCACAGCGGCTCATCCGCCGGCCGGGCGGCGAGCGCGGCCTGCATCCGCGCTGCGCGGTCGTACGCGGTCGCCAGGAGCGCCGCTTCCTTGCTGGCGAAGTAGTTGTTGAACGTCCGGGCCGACACTCCCGCTTCCGCGGCGATGTCCTCGACCCGGACCCGGTCCCAGCCCTTCAGGACGGCCAGGCGCAGGGCGGCCATGCGCAGCGCCTCGCGGGTGGCCTGCTTCTTGCGCTCGCGCAGGCCCGGCTGGTCGTTCATAGCTGGAGACTGACAAATCTTGCGAAGTACTGCAAGTTTTCTGACGCCCGCAATCATTTGGGCTCGTCCTCAGCGGGACGGCCGTCTGTGCGCGTGCGAGCCAGCAGGCGAGGAGGATGGGCGCGGTTGACTCGCCGGCTGGCAGTTGCAATCCTGCCCGCGTCACCGATATGCAACCTTCGCGGGGAGGTCGGTCATGTTGCGGCGCCTGCTGGTCTTGCTCCTGCTGATGTTGGTGGCGCTGGCCGTGATCCCCGCGGGTGGTTCCGCGGCCTACGGCGCTGGCGCCGATGACCTCTCGCGGATCCAGCACATCGTGGTGATCTACCAGGAGAATCACAGCTTCGACAACCTGTATGGGAGCTGGGAGGGCGTCAACGGCCTCGACAACGCCCCACCGTCGCACACCGTCCAGGTCAACCAGGCGGGGACGCCGTACGCCTGCCTGAAGCAGAACGACGTGAACCTCACCTCGCCGCCGCTGTCGGCGACGTGCACCGACTCCACCACCGGGACGACGTTTACCAGCCACTTCAGCAACCAGCCGTTCACCATCGACGACTACATCCCGGCGTCGGCGACCACCTGCCCACCGCCGGGGGTGTTCGCCCCCAACGGCGTGCTGAACGGCAGCGGCCTGCCGGGCGGCTGTACGCGCGATCTGGTGCACCGCTTCTACCAGGAGCAGTACCAGCTCAACGGCGGCCAGCAGAGCCGGTACGTGACCGGCAGCGATGCGATCGGCCTGGCGATGGGCGTGTACGCCACACGCTCGCTGCCGATCTACGCCTACCTGCACGGGGACGGCCACCCGCACTACGCGATCGCGGACAACTTCTTCCAGGCGGCCTTCGGCGGCTCGTTCCTGAACCATCAGTGGCTGATCGCCGCCCGCAACCCCGTGTGGCCGGACGCGCTCAACGACGGCTCGGCCGACGACCTGCATTCGGTCGTCGACGCCAACGGGATGCCGGTCAACTACCCGCTGTATGTCTCGCCGGCGGATGGGGCGGTGCGGGATGTCGCCCTGACGGCCTCCTGCAACCCGGCGCCGAACCGTGGACCGACCCCGCCGGGTGTGCTGTGCGGCGACTACGCGGTCAACACCATCCAGCCCTTCTACCAGCCGTATGCCCCGGGGACCGCCGAGTCGCGGCGGCTGCCGCCGCAGACCGCCCCCACTATCGGTGACCGCTTGAGTGGCGCCGGCGTCGACTGGGCCTGGTACTCGGGCGGGTGGTCCAACGCCAACGGCGACGTCGGCGGCCCCGGCTGGACCAACGGCACCGGCCCGGCCTGCTCGGACCCGACGCCTCCTTCGCGCCGGGAACGGCGGCGCGGGCCGCGCACCTACGCGACGAGCAGGAGTTCCTGCAGCTTGCCCGCTCGTCGAGCAAGGCCTGCAATCTCAAGCCGGTGAGCTTCGTCAAGCCGGTCGGCGCCGAGAACGAGCACCCCGGCTACGCCAGCGAGAGCCTCGGCAGCGGCCACCTCATCCAGCTGCTGCAGGCGATCCAGGACAGCCGCTGCGGCAAGGACACGATGGTCGTGGTGACCTACGACGAGTTCGGCGGCCAGTGGGACCACGTCTCCCCACCCGGCCAGGGCGGCACGGCCGGCCCCCACGACGTCTTCGGGCCGGGGACGCGGCTGCCCGCGCTGGTGGTCTCGCCGTTGCTGCGTGGCGACTTCGTGCTCGACCACACCCAGCACGACACCACGTCGATCCTCGCCACCATCGAGCACCGGTTCGGCCTGGCGCCGCTGAGCTCGCGTGACGCAGCCGTACGGGATCTGTCGAGCGTGTTCGACGCAAAGAGTCCGCTGGATGATGAAGCCGCCGACGCTCGCCAGGTAGAGACACCGTAGTCGGGTCTTCGGCGCCGCAGCCCGGTGGTGCGGCGCCGACCTCTGCGGAACTTGGTGGACCTGCCAGATCGTCCGAGGTGGGTCCGGTCCCACGTCGAATTTGCGTGCGAAAGGTGCGAGCGCCCCGAGGCGGCTCATGAACGGCCCAAACCGTTCTCGTTGCCTGTATGTCAGCCAGAGTTCAGACAAGGTCGAACTGCGCGCCACACGCTTGCCAATCGCCTGCCAGGTCAATGGGGGAGCGTCAGGGCGGTTGGCGCGGCGAGGGTGGCCGCGCCCGATGCAGAGAGGACCCCCCTTGAAGAGACGACTTGTCGCGCTCATCGCCGCGGTCAGCGCAATCGCGCTGGTCGGCGGCATGGCGATGGCTGGGACGGACTTCGGCCGGTTCGTTCAGGATCAACTACGGTCCCAGTCGGGCCGTCTGTTTGGCGTCACCAGTCCCCTTGAGCGGTCGTCGACCGACTCGATCAGCGCTGCGCAGGCGCAGGCCCGGGGTGGTCGCAACGATCGTGACCGGGACGACCGGCTGCGATCCGTCGCGGCGCACCCCCTGGGGAACGATCCTGTTCGCGGAGGAGGCGGGTGGCGGCCCGAACGGCGGGCGGGTGTATGAGCTGATCGACCCGCTGAACACCACTGGGGTGACGCTCGACCGGGCGACCGGAACGTTCAGCGGCGGCACCGGCGCGGCGAATCTCGTGGCGCGGCCGGCTCTTGGGAGGCTCTCCTTCGAGGGCAACGCCATCTACCCCAACGGCACTGTCTACTACGGCGACGAGCTGGCTCCGAGCAACGGGGTTCCTGGCGGCGCCTACTTCAAGGTCGTCCCGAGCGCGCTCCGCGATCCGAGCGCCGGGCCGATCACGAGCCTCGACCAGTCACCCCTGGTGGCCGGGACGGTCTTCGGTCTGCGGGTCGGTGGCGCCGGTCACCACGGCCAGGGAAGCGAGTTCGCGCAGGGCGCCTGGGTCGAGATCCCGGCGGCACCCGACCCAGATCTCCGTACACAGGCGGTCGCGTTCAGGCTGACCGGCTACTACCGCCCCGAGGACCTCGACGTCGACCATGCCGCCCTGGCCGCTTCGCGCGTCCGCTTCTGCGGCAACAACACCGGCGACGAGGGCGCGCAGAACTGGGGCGAGACGATCTGCATCACCGACGGCACCGTGCAGGAGGCCAGCGCTGGCACCTCGGTCCCCGAGGTGCGGCTCTTCGTCGCCGGTAACCCGGAATTCGCCATGCCCGACAACGTTGCCTTCCAGCCTGACCGTGGCAACCTGATCGTCCACGAGGACGCGGACACCACCACCGCCCTGCAGGGTCGCCACAACAACGACCTGTGGGACTGCCTGCCCGATGGCGCAGACCCGGACCTGCAGAGCGACGGCTGCATTCGGATCGCGACCCTCAACGACCTCACCGCGGAATGGACCGGTGGTATCTTCGACGCCAGCGGCAAACACTTCTACGTCAGCGTCCAGCACAACGTCACCGGCACTGGAGTCATCCTCGACATCACCGGCTGGCAGTAGCGCACCCGGAGAGAACCAGGCCGGCCTTGTCCGTGGTCAGCCGGAGTGCTGCTCGGCTGGGAGCAGCGCTGGCAGCACGTCGCGCACGGACAGGATGCCGAGGAGCTGGCCGCCGTCGTAGACCACCAGGTGGCGGATGCGTCGCCGGGCCATCTCACCGGCGGCCTCGATCAGGTCCCAGTCCGGGCCGACCGTGACCACGTCGGCGGTCATGATCTCCTGGACCACCACGTCCTCGGGGTCCGCGCCGGTGGCGACCGCATTGAGCACGTCGCGCTCCGTCAAGATGCCGACCAGGTGCTCGGCGTCCTGCACCACAGCCGAGCCGACCCGATGCCTGGCCATGAGCTGGGCGGCCTGGCGCAGTGACTGCATCGGCCCGACCTTAATTGTCGGGGAAAGCCCGGTCGAGTATCTCCTCCTGCTGCCGTTGGTGGATGGAGGGGCTGCCGGTCGCGGGCGCAGCCGCTTCCCGCCGGCTGATCACGGCCAAGTCGACCCCGAGGGTGCGCTCGAACGCGAGCCGCAGGTAGCGTCCGGCGCCCATGTTGTCCGGCTCCTCCTGGACCCACACCGGTCCGGCAGCCTGATGGTAGGTGTTGAGCTGCTGGCGGATCTGCTGCGCCGGGAAGGGGTAGAGCTGCTCAAGGCGGACGATCGCAACGTCCTCGATACCGGCGTCCTTCCGCCGCTTGGCGAGGTCGTAGAAGACCTTGCCGCTGGCGAGCAGCAGCCGTCTGACCTTGCCCGGGTCCAGATGGGCCGGGTCGGGGAGGACCTCGTTGAAGCGGCTGGCGGCGAGCTCCTCGACCCTCGAGCGGGCCGCCGGGAGCCGCAGCAGCGACTTCGGCGTCAGCACGACCAGCGGCTTGCGCGCAGCGCGCAGCGCCTGCCTGCGCAGGAGGTGGAAGTACTGGGCCGCCGTGGTCGGCCACGCGACCTGGAGGTTCTCCTCGGCCGCAAGCTGCAGGAAGCGCTCGACCCGTGCGCTGGAGTGCTCCGGACCCTGCCCCTCGAAGCCATGGGGGAGCAGCAGCACCAAACTGGACTTCTGTCCCCATTTCTCCTCGGCGGCGACGATGAACTGATCGACGACGACCTGCGCGCCGTTGATGAAGTCGCCGTACTGCGCCTCCCACAGCACCAGCGCATCGGGGTTGGCAACCGAATAGCCGTACTCGAAGCCGAGCGCGGCGAACTCGCTCAGCAGGCTGTCGAACACGAAGAAGCGTCCCTGCCCGGGCTCGAGGTGGGCCAGCGGCGTGTACTGCTCCCCGTTCTCCTGGTCCACCAGCACCGAATGGCGCTGACTGAAGGTCCCGCGCCGGGTGTCCTGCCCGGTGAGCCGCACGACGCGGCCCTCCTCGAGCAGCGATCCGAACGCCAGCGCCTCGGCCAGCGACCAGTCGACCGTGTTGGTCTCGAGGGCTCGGCGCCGGTCCTCGAGCCATCGGGTCAGCTTGGGATGGACGTGGAAGCCGTCCGGGACGGTCGTGAGCCGCTCCACGATCTGGTCGAGTCGGCCGCGGTCCACCGCCGTGGCCACGGCGGGGTCGGCCGCCATGGGCTCGGGGTGCTCGAGCTCGACCTCGGGCACTTTGCCGCCGGCGTCCTCGCGGAAGTCGTCGAACGCCTGCTGCAGCCGGCGGCGGAATGCCTCCAGCCATTCCTCGGCGTCCTCCAGCGAGAGGTCGCCCCGGTTGACCAGCGCCTCGGTATAGAGCTTGCGGACGCTCGGGCGGCCTTTGATCCGGGCGTACATCAGCGGCTGGGTGAACGCGGGCTCGTCGCCCTCGTTGTGTCCGAAGCGTCGGTAGCACCACATGTCGATGACGACGTCCTTCTTGAACGCCTGCCGGTAGTCGAAGGCGAGACGGGCGACCCGCACGCACGCCTCAGGATCGTCGCCGTTCACGTGGAAGATCGGCGCTTGGATCATCTTGGCGACGTCGCTGGCATAGGTCGACGAGCGCCCGTAGTCCGGGCTGGTGGTGAAGCCGAGCTGGTTGTTCACGATCACGTGCACGGTTCCGCCGGTACGGTAGCCGCGGAGCTGCGACAGGTTGAGCGTCTCGGCCACCACGCCCTGCCCGGCGAAGGCGGCGTCACCGTGGATCAGCACCGGCAGCACCGGCGCCTCCTCGCCCCGGTCGAGCAGGTCCTGCTTGGCCCGGACCAGCCCCTCGACCACCGGGTTGACCGCCTCCAGGTGGCTCGGATTGGAGGCCACCTCGACCCGGACCTCGCGACCTGAGCGGGCGGTGTGCTTGCCGCTGGCCCCCAGGTGGTACTTGACGTCGCCCGAGCCCTGCGACAGCGCCGGGTCCAGGTGCCCCTCGAACTCGTGGAAGATCTCGCTGTAGCTCTTGCCCACGGTGCTGGCGAGCACGTTGAGCCGGCCCCGGTGGGCCATGCCGATGACCACGCTGTCCATGCCGGCGTCGGCCGACCGGTCCAACGCCGCGTCCAGGATGGGGATGAGGCTCTCGGCCCCCTCCAGGCTGAAGCGCTTCTGCCCCACGTACTTGTTGTGCAGGAAGCGCTCGAACACCTCCGCCTCGATGAGCTTGTGGAGGATCTGGCGCTGGTCCTCCTCAGGCAGGTTGGCCGGCGCCACCTCGACGCGCTCTTGGATCCAGGACTTCTCGTCGGGCTGCGAGATGTGCATGTACTCGAAGCTGGCCGTGCGGCAGTAGGCGTCGCGCAGGATGCGCAGGATCGCGCGCAGCGGCAGCTCCCGCTCGGGGGAGACACCCCCCGTCAGGAACGGTCGCTCCAGGTCCCAGATGGTCAGGCCGTAGGTCGCCGGGTCCAGCTCGGCATGCATGGTGGGCGACTTGGTCTCGAGGGGGTCGAGGTTGGCGATCAGGTGCCCCCGAACCCGGTACATGTTGATGAGCTGGTACACCCGGGCCTGCTTCTCGCCCATCTCGAGCGAGTCGCGGCCGGCGTGCCGGTCGGGAAGCCAGCGCACCGCCACGTACGGGACGCCCACGCTGCGGAAGACCTCGTCGTAGAAGCCGTCCTCGCCGAGCAGCAGGCGGTGCATCATGGCGAGGAACTCGCCGCTCTCGGCGCCCTGGATGACCCTGTGGTCGTAGGTCGAGGTCAGGGTCACGGTCTTGCCGACGCCGAGCTCAGTCAGGGCCTCCCGATCCGCTCCCTGATACTCGGCCGGGTAGCCGATGGCTCCCACCCCGATGATGGCGGCCTGCCCGGCCATCAGCCGTGGCACCGACATCACGGTTCCGACGGTGCCGGGGTTGGTGATCGTGACGGTGGTGCCGGCGAAGTCCTCGACGGTCAGCTTGTTGCTCCTGACCCTGCCGATCAGCTCCTCGTAGGCGCGCACGAAGGCGGCGAAGTCGAGGGTGTCGGCGGCCTTGACGTTGGGCACCAGCAGCGTCCGAGAGCCGTCGGGGCGCTTGACGTCGACGGCGAGGCCGAGGTTGATGTGCTGGGGTCGCCGCAGGTACGGCTTGCCGTCGCGTTCGAGGTAGATCGAGCTCATGGCGGGTACGGCCTGGATGGCCTTGACGACAGCGTAGCCGATCAGGTGGGTGAAGCTGATCTTGCCGCCGCGGCGCCGGCGCAGGTGCCCGTTGAGCACGTCGCGGTTGACCTCCAGCAGCCGGGCTGGCACGACCCTGAACGAGGTGGCGGTCGGGACGTCCCGGCTTGCCTCCATCGCCCGGACGATGGTGGCCGCCGGCCCACGCAGGACGACCGCCCCGTTCCCGTCCTCGGCTGCGGCGCCATCCGCCTCCGCCGCCCGCGCGGTGTCCCGTGCGGCAGGGCGGACCGCGTCGCGGCGGTCGGGTTCGGCGGGGCGCGGGCGCTCGGCGGGCCGCTCGCGAGCCTCGCGCTGCCGATCCTCGGGTGCCTGGGCCTCGGGCTCCGGAGCCCCCGGCTCCTCGGGCTCCTCCGGCTCGTGCTCGGAGAAGAACTCCCGCCACGCCTCGCTCACCGAGGATGGGTCGTCCAGGTACTGCCGGTAGATCTCCTCGATCAGCCCCACATTGGGTCCGAACTCCGGCCGGTCAAACCATCCCATGTCCCCGCCACGCACCTCTCAGGTCAGCTCGCGAACGTCCCCTCCGGCCGGTCCATATCCATCGAGACCAGCGCGAATGGCGTTCCGAGCCTAGTGTGCCACCGTCGGTCCATCCCCCCGAGGGGCCTGAGCGAATCTGTGGACAACCAATTCCCGCGAGCGTCACGCTTGCCCTCGACGGAGGTTGAAGCGTTCCCGGCCAGTCGAGCGGGCAATCGGACTGCCGGGCGTCTGTGCTGGTCACGCCGATCGCGCTGGACCAGGAGGGGGTGTGGACAACGCCCGACGGGTGTCGGGAGCTGGGTCTAGCATGCGGGTATGGAACCAGTGACAGAGTCCGTGGCGGCCGAGCATGCGGTGGGGCGCTTCTCATCGCTGACTCGGCTGTGGTTCGAGGGTGCCTTCGCGGCGCCGACCCCGGCGCAGGTCGGTGCCTGGGAGGCGATCGCAGACGGCGGCAACGTCCTGGTCGTGGCACCCACCGGCTCGGGCAAGACGCTCGCGGCGTTCCTCTCGGCGATCGACCGGCTCGCCACCGCCCCCCGGGTCGGTCCCAAGCAGCGCCTCCGGGTCCTCTACATATCGCCGCTGAAGGCGCTCGCCGCCGACATCGAGCGGAACCTGCGCACGCCCCTGGCGGGTCTGCGGGCGGTCGCAGCGCGGCTGGACCTCCCGCTGCCCGAGATCACCGTCGGCATGCGCACCGGCGACACCCCCGCGGACGCGCGCCGGCGCTTCCCGAGCAGGCCGCCCGACATCCTCATCACCACGCCGGAGTCGCTGTTCCTGCTGCTGACCTCGCAGGCGCGGGAAGCTCTGCGGCAGGTCGAGACGGTGATCGTGGACGAGGTGCACTCGGTCGTCGACACCAAGCGTGGCGCGCACCTCGCGCTGAGCCTGGAGCGGCTGGACGAGCTGCTCTCCCGTCCGGCCCAACGCATCGGCCTGTCCGCGACGGTGCGACCGCTCGAGGAGGTCGCCCGCTTCCTTGGTGGCGTGCAGCCAGTGAACGTGGTCGCCCCGCCCAGCCAGAAGTCCTTCGACCTCGAGGTGGTCGTGCCCGTCGAGGACATGGCCGAGCCCGCGGCCGCAGCGGGTAAGGGGGATCTCGATCTCCCCAGCGACGAAGATCCTGAGCACCGCAGCATCTGGCCGCACATCGACCAGCGATTGCTCGACCTGATCCGTGCGCACCGCTCCACGATCGTGTTCGCCAACTCGCGCCGCCTGGCCGAGCGCATCTGCGCCAGGCTCAACGATCTGGCCGATGACGAGATCGTGCGTGCCCACCACGGCTCGGTCAGTCGCGAGCAGCGGGTACAGATCGAGGAGGACCTGAAGGCGGGCAGGCTCCGCGCGGTGGCCGCGACCAGCTCGCTCGAGCTCGGCATCGACATGGGCGCCGTCGATCTCGTGGCTCAGGTGGAAGCGCCCAGCTCGGTGGCGCAGGGGCTGCAGCGTATCGGGCGGTCCGGCCACCAGGTCGGGGCGGTCAGCCGCGGCGTGGTCTTCCCCAAGTTCCGTGGCGACCTGGTCGAGTGCGCCGTGGTGGTCGAGCGCATGCGCGACGGCGCGATCGAGGCGATGCGCTACCCGCGCAACCCTCTCGACGTGCTGGCGCAGCAGGTCGTCGCGATGGTGTCCATGGACGACTGGCCGGTGGAGCGGCTCGAGGAGGTGGTGCGCCGGGCGGCGTCGTTCACCGAGCTGCCTCGCAGCGCGCTCGAGAGCGTGCTCGACATGCTCTCCGGCCGCTACCCCTCGGACGAGTTCGCCGAGCTGCGGCCGCGCCTGGTCTGGGACCGCGTCGACGGCCGCCTCGGCACCAGGCCGGGAGCGCAGCGCCTGGCGGTGACCTCCGGCGGCACCATCCCTGACCGTGGCCTGTTCGGCGTCTACCTGGTGGGGGAGCGCGAGACGCGGGTCGGCGAGCTGGACGAGGAGATGGTCTACGAGTCGCGTGCGGGTGAGGTGTTCACGCTCGGCGCCTCGAGCTGGCGCATCGAGGACATCACCCACGACCGTGTGCTGGTCAGCCCCGCCCCGGGCCAGCCGGGCAAGCTGCCCTTCTGGCACGGCGACGCGCCGGGCCGGCCGTTGGAGCTGGGTCGTGCGCTCGGGGCGTTCCTGCGCGAGCTGCTCTCGCTCGAGCCGACCGCGCGTATGGAGCGTCTGGCCGCAGCCGGGCTGGACGGCAACGCCGCCGCCAACCTCGTGCACTATCTCGGCGAGCAGCTCGATGCCACCGGCGCGCTGCCAGACGACCGCACGATCGTGGTCGAGCGCTTCCGCGACGAGCTGGGCGACTGGCGGGTCTGCGTGCACTCGCCGTTCGGGGCGCAGGTCCATGCTCCCTGGGCCCAGGCGATCGAGGCGCGGGTGCGGGAGCGCCTCGGGCTGGACGTCCAGACGATGTACACCGACGACGGTATCGTGGTTCGGCTGCCCGAGGCCGATGAGGCGCCGCCGTCGGACTCGATCCTGCTCGACCCCGAGGAGGTCGAGGATCTCGTGGTCGGGCAGGTGAGCGCCTCGGCGCTGTTCGCCAGCCGATTCCGCGAGTGCGCCGCCCGCGCGCTGCTGCTGCCCAGGCGCCGCCCGGGCCAGCGCACGCCGCTGTGGCAGCAGCGTCAGCGCAGTGCCGGACTGTTGCAGGTCGCCTCGCGCTACGGGTCGTTCCCGATCGTGCTCGAGACCATGCGCGAGTGCCTTCAGGACGTGTTCGACCTGCCGGTTCTCATCGACCTGATGGCGTCCGTCGCCCGCCGTGAGGTGCGGGTGGTCGAGGTTGACACGCCGTTCCCCTCGCCG
>WNFZ01007358.1_pt1 | contig 12783 bp, 9 predicted proteins | sample 5400081 | NCBI WGS metagenome assembly WNFZ01 (sample SAMN13153365, study PRJNA577476) | soil metagenome | isolation source: 80 cm soil or saprolite under grassland replicate 1 | place: USA:California | collected 2016-06-15
CGATACGTGCAGGCCAGTGCAGAGCCTGGAAGCCTGCACGTAATGCTGTTTCATCCCACGCTATACCCTTTTTGCGCAGCAGTTCGAGGGTTGCAAGAGCAGCAGTGGCGTTTTCGAGCTGATGATCACCTGCCAGAGGTATTTCAAGTCCCTCATAGGTATGTTCGGGCGCCCAGATGGTGAAAGTTTGGCGTTCCTCTGTACGATTCTCAAGGCGATAGGTGTAACTGGGTGCTGGCAATTGCCCGGCGCTGACTGCAGTTATGGCGAGATCACCGGCGGAAGGACCAATGCGTACAAGATTCGCGTGTTGATTGCGGCAAACGGCTGCAATGGCAAGCAGGGCCTCTGGAGATTGCGCAGAGGTGACAACCAGGCCGCCTGGCTTGACAATGCCGGCCTTCTCTGTGGCAATGCTGGTTAAGGTGTTGCCGAGAATCTGCATGTGGTCGTAGCTGATGGAAGTAATGACGGAGACCAAAGGCTCAGTGACGTTGGTTGCGTCTAAACGTCCTCCTAAACCGACCTCTAGCACCGCGTGTTGAACGTGCTGGCGACTGAAGTAGAGGAGGGCCAGTGCGGTCGCCACTTCATAGGTGATAAATGGGCCAAATTTCTGTTCCTGCTGGATACGTTCTACTACAGAACGAAGCTCCGTTAGGAGTTCAGAGGCTTCATTTTCGCTGATGAGGCGACCATCGATGCGGATCCGCTCACGAAAGGTATGCAGGTCGGGTTGTGTATAGAGGCCAATATATAGTCCAGCCCTGCTCAGGACTTGCTCTATGAAGGCCGCAGTTGAACCTTTGCCTTTTGTGCCAGCAATAAGGGTGCAGGTATAGCTCTGTTGAGGGTTTCCCAGGTGCGCGAGCAAATAAGCTTCGCGAGGAAGATTTTCTTCTGGATTGCGAGTGTAATGACCTGTACGCTCAAAATCACTGAGATTGTAGAGATACGCTAAGGATTCTTGATAGTTCATGTATTCTTTTCCTGATTTTGGATTGAAGGATCAAAGGATTGCCAGTTCTGTCGCACGATAGCGTCGGTCATTTTAACGACGCGCATCATGGCGCGTACGTCGTGGACACGCACAATATCAGTTCCCTGTGCAATACCAAGAGCTATGGTAGCGGCGCCTCCCTCCAGGCGTTCTCCGGCAGGCAAACCACCTAGCACAATACCTATCGTTGATTTACGCGATGTGCCAAGCAAGATAGGACGACCTAAAACACGAAGTTCTCCCAGGCGGCGAAGCAAAGTGAGATTTTCCGCTGGGGTGGTACCAAAGCCTATGCCGGGATCAATAATCAGATTGTCCCAGGGAATGCCAGCAGATAACGCATAGTCAATACTGCTGGATAGGTAACGAGTAACATCACTGACGATTTCACGCTTCTGGTAGTTACGCATATTGGCCATCAGCACCACGGGTACGCGGTACTCACTCACCAATGCCGCCATGTGAGGATCTCCGCGCAGAGCGGAGATATCGTTGACCAGTGAGGCTCCAGCATCGAGAGCTTGCTTTGCAACTTCAGCTTTATAGGTATCAATCGAGATAATGGTCTCTTTGGGAAGCGTGATAGATAAGGTATGGATAACAGGGATAACGCGTGAAAGTTCTTGCTCTAACGCTAAAGGTGCAGCACCCGGGCGTGTTGATTCACCGCCAACATCGATCATGGCAGCGCCTTCGACGACATAATTCTGTGCTTGCGTCACAGCGCGATGTATGATCTCGTCTTGTGAGCGCGAAGCGTCTACCAGGCCATCGCCAGAGAAGGAGTCAGGGGTGACATTGACTATGCCCATGACATAGGTGTGCTGGCCCCAGTCCAAGCGATGATTGCCCCAAATAGTGGGAGATGGTATCGATTGCATTGGTATACTCCAGGGCACCCGCAGGGATGCCCGTACATTATTCTGACATGATAGTTCCAAAAACTATAGCGTTTTATTGCACACGCCACTATTTCTTGTTGAGTTTATACGGCAAGCCGTAAGGGGTGAACTACATAGCCCGCTATTCCCTTTGCAAATGCATCGGGTCTACGTTTACGCAAAATGTTGTATGCGCCGTTCACATCAGCACAGATCTTGCGTCCGTCTTTTGTTCGATATAGGCGATTTCTCTTGCCAATCCGCTTTCCGCTAAAGATGTGCTGCGTTTCATCGTTGGGTTTGTAGGTAGGGATTGGGTCAAGATCAACAAAGCTGGCTTTACTGGTATAGCTCTCTTCGGTAACTTCCACCGTGATCCCAACTAACGCCGCTTTGTAGGTGATCATTTCGATAAAGCGGGCGTGAGGAATGCCCACGAACGTTTGATTGTTGCGCCGCCCGTTATTTACTTCCTGTTTCCACAAGGGATTCTTGCCAACAATGACGGTTCCTATCCCGTTTTCTACCAGAAAGTCAATAATACGTTTGCTGACCGTGTGCAGATAGTGGTTCATCTGCCGGTTACGAGTGTTGGTGATGCGTTCCATTTGCTTCGTGACCCGCTCCCGGTCATCTTTGGGCAGCTTCTTCTTGAGTTCCTTCATGCGTTTGTTGTACCACTGGTTCCACGCTTTTAGCGTCCGACCGTTAACCAGGCGAGGGACAAAACCCTCTCGGTTTGATGCTATCGCCGCTAAGTTCGTGACTCCCAGATCAATCCCTACACAGAAAGATGGATCAACGTTTGCTTGAACTGGCTCTTTGGTGTAAATCACCTCAATGACATAGTAGCCGTTTCGAGGGATGATGCGTACTTGATCGATTTTCTTTGGATCTTGTTTTGTCTTGACGCTGATCGGCAGCATGGAAGGCTGGATCAGGCCACGCTTCAAGCCTCTTTTACTGATCGCCTGGATCGTGTAAATGAGAATGTTGCGGCCTTCGGTTTTGTGCTTGTACTTGGGTAAGCGTGGGTGTCCTGTGAACTTCGCAGGGTCTTCCTCGTAGGCTTCGAGCGTCTCAAAGAACGATTTCCAATTTTTTTCGAGGACCATCAAAATTTGTTGACTGACCTTCGCTGGCAGGGCTTTGTACGCTTCATGGGACTGCATGCGGCGGTCCATCTCATTGTAGTTGAGGTATATGCCTTAATCATGCTACTACCTTCCTTCCTGAATGTAGTTTTACCGTACTCTTGCTGCAAGTGCCTGATTAAGATAACTGATCACAAAGCCAAGATGGTGAAGATAGGAGAGCGAGGGCTGTTCCACCACCTGATCAATGCGTTGCTCTCGCCGGTACGTCTTTTCGGATAACTCTTCTCCTATAAACTGAATGATATCATCCTCTGTCCAGGCTTTTTCATGATCTTCGCTACACATGCCTTCCTGAGATATTTGCTGTCCATCGCGCAACCCTTCTCGAAAGTCAGGATGCTCAAGTAAAGAGGGAAGGAAAGGGACAACGGTCGATGCCTGCATCTGGTCGAGTTGGTCTAACATGCTTACGCCTCCTTTGCGCTTGACATCCGATTTTGACCCCGAAAACCTGCAATAGAGCGCTATAAAACGCTATATTTTTTAAAACTAGTTTCAATACTCCAATGCTGTGGATAACGTAGAGGTAGATGCTGGCATGGTGCAAGTATTGTAAAGAGGCGTGGTTTCCGCCTATTTTGTGGCGCTGGTGGCATTTTACCAGGGAGCATAGCATCAATAACTTTGTTCAGTGCGTTAAGCGCATAAATCGATCGTGCACCAACATGGGTGTAACTGATACCTTTTTGATTGCTTCTATGCAAATGGCTATGTTATAGTTATCCAAAGAAAGTAACGATATGAATCTATAACTTAGGGTATTCAAATCTTATTCCTACAAGGTGGAATGGAAAAACGTATGCAAGATGACACTGATGTAAAAAAACGGCGTCAACGCATGATAAATGTGGCACGTCGTTGTAATGAATGTTCTGAAGAGGCCCTTGGTCGCTGTCCAGATTGTCGCCATAATCTGTGTCAAGATCACTTTCCAAAGCAACAGCATTCACCGTGTGCCGAAAAGCAAATGAAAATGGCGCATACCCAGGTATGTTACGTGTGTAGCGCTCAAGTCTATCCCGACCAATGGTCTATCTCACGCACATCACACTTCGTTGATCAATGCCGCTGTAAGGGTTGTGGGCGTTACGTATGTGATGAATTGCATACGGAGCGAAAAATTGATGACGTCTTTATTATACGTGAGGGTTTACGCGGTCATCGCTACCAATATACTGCACGCTACTGTGATATTTGTTCACCGATCTATCTTTTGGGTGGCATTAAGGGGCTGACACGGTGGATCGTGGTGATTGGAACGATAGTGGCAACGATCTTTTTCTATCTGCATCGCTAATATTGAGGTATAGACGAGATACAGAGCGAAGAGCGAAGAGAACAATGACAACAACTACAGCATTACAAGTAACGCTATTACGGCATCAAAGAGAGATTCAAGAAGCACTGCGCAGGGCGGTGATGAATGCCAGGGTTGCGGCTCTCAGTTCGGGAGCAAGCGATCTACAGGAATTTTATGGTCAGATTGAATACCACCTGGGCTGGGTGGATACTACCTTCTCGCCGGTGTCGAGTAATCCTGGGAAACTCTTGCGGCCAACATTATTACTTTTAGCATACGAGGCTTCAGGCGCACGGGGACTGCCGACCTCCAGGTCTACAGCAGTGTTTGAAAGCCATCCCTGCAACCCTTCGCTACGCTCAGGGCAAGCTCAGTTCGCTAGCGCGTCTACCTACGGTCAGCAGGGATGCACGGAAGTGTTTGAAAGCCATCCCTGCAACGACGCTAGCGCGTCTACCTACGGTCAGCAGGGATGCACGGAAGTATATTTGAGCCGTGCCCTACCCGCGGCGGCAGCGGTAGAGCTTACACATAACTTCACGCTTATTCATGATGACATTGAAGATGGTGATACAGAGAGACGTCATCGTTCAACGTTATGGAAAATCTGGGGTATTCCTCAAGCGATCAATACAGGTGATGGACTCTTTGCGTTAGCCCGCTTGACGCTGTGGGGAGTATTGGATGAGGGAGTAGAGGGAGCAATTGCAGCTCGTCTTGGAGCCGTGCTTGATCACGCCTGTCTTGTACTGGCTGAGGGCCAATATCTCGATATTAGCTTTGAGGAGCGGCAAGATATCGCTGTCGCGGCCTACGTGGACATGACCAGTCGAAAAACTGCTGCATTGATGGCCTGCGCAGCAGAGATGGGAGCCATCCTGGGAACGAGTGATGAGGAGACAATCAAACGGTTGCGGGGCTTTGGTCAAGCTATGGGAGTAGCATTTCAGGTGCGTGATGACTTGTTTGGTGTGTGGGCCACTACAGTGGAATCAGGAAAAACTCCGGCTGGGGATGTCTATCGTCGCAAAAAGAGCCTACCATTCTTGTACGCTTTGGAACATGCCCATGCGGATGACAAGCGCTATTTACGCGAGGTCTATCAGCAAGAAGCAGCTTTAACAAGCGAGCAGGTCGAGGAGATACTGACTATTTTCGAGCGAACTCAGACAAAAAAGTACTGCCGCGCATTTCTAGCTGAACAATGTAGATTAGCATCTGAAGCCCTGGCAAGTGTGCCTCGAACGAACAGTCCCGTGTCTTCACGAGCAATCGATGATATGCAGACGCTGGTCCATTTTGTAGAAGAAGCATCGAAAGAATAACAAAAGAAGAAAGGCCGAGGAGCATCCTACAAGAGTGCTCCTCGGCCTTTCTTCTTTATATAGGCTAGACGGCTTACACGGTTTTCACGCCGACGGCACTGCCCTCCACTACTTCTTTACGAGGAGGGGTCTTTCGACGCAATGGTGCACCGATTTCATGCAGGAACGACAGAATTTCTTTGAACGACTGGATTGAGCTGGTTTCATAGTAGGAGATTGAGTGTGAAACACAGTACTCCCTGATGATCTTCTGCGCCTTTTTCAGGTTGTTGCGAGGCATACTTGGGAAAAGATGATGCTCGATTTGATAGTTGAGTCCGCCATACATGTAGTCATTAAAAGGATGGGAATGGACATTGCGAGCAGTAATTACCTGCCGTTGCAAGAAGTCCATCTTGGTTTCTTTTTCCAGGATGAGCATACCTTTGTGGTTAGGTGCAAAGGTCATACCCAGGTAGAGGCCAAAGAGGGCTTGATGAACAAGGATAAAGATTATCCCCTGCCAGAGATTCAGCTGGGAGAAGACCAGGCCGAAGTAGAGGACATAGTGCAGGATAATCAATGAGATTTCAGCTACAGGACGCTGGACTTTCGTCTTCAGCAAGTAGAGAATACTGACGCGTTGCAAATCCATACCGACGAGAGTGAGTAGAGGAAAGAAGAAGAATGCCTGATATTTTGCCAGGAAGCGCAAAAAATGACGCTTGCTAAGGGCCTCTTCTTCTGTAAAGCTGATAGCCGGAATGCCAATGTCGGGGTCCGTGTCAAGCTGGTTAGGATGACTATGATGCGCATTGTGTTTATTGTTCCACCAGGAATAGCTCATGCCAACCAGCAAATTGCCCTGTAGTAGAATGATGACATCATTTTTCCAGGTCGCTTTAAAAATCTGACGGTGGCCGCCATCGTGACCGAGGAAACCAATTTGACCAAAGACAAAAGCCAGGAATGCGGCGTTGAGTAACTGTAGCCAGAAATTGTGTACCAGAAGCAGGAAAGCTACTGACAAGGCCAGTAAGGCTACAGTGGAGAGTATTTTATAGGTGTAGTATTTTGGCTGTTTATCCAACAAACCTTTATTCTTGACAAGCTGTTTCAACTCCGCGTATTCATTGTGCCTGGTACGCGCAGAAGCATCATCGATCTTGGGACGGTCCAGATTAACATCGAGCGTACCAAGCAGGGAACTATCTTTCACGAAGAACTCCTTATTCAATCGTAGAATTGAGGACTTGTTACCTGAGTAACAAGGCCTATAAACAAGTGATATGTATCTCACCATAACTTTAGATACATTTTCCGGTGTTTATGTTTCAGAAAAGCAGAGCAATATAGTGAGGTCGCCCCATAGAGTGGTTCCACTATACAAGCGTATTTTCAGGCAACTTATTCATTTCGATAGAATCAGGCACATCTTGCTCGACGTTTATCATTGCATGAAAATAGCGTGCTCGCAAGATAGAAGGGACGCGATATACGTCGCGTGCCAGGCCGAAACGTTCAAGTGTCCAGATTATGTAGCCAGAAAGGTCGAACTGCCACCAGTGCAGTCCATGGAAGGCTGAGCGTGGGAACGCATGGTGATTGTTATGCCAGCCTTCGCCAAAAGCCAACAGCCCTACGATCCATTCGTTGCGACTCTGATCTTTCGTTTCAAACTCACGCTTTCCGAATGTATGACAGACAGAATTGACGCTCCAGGTGACATGATGGGTAAAGAAGATTCGTACAAGACCACCCCAAAGGAGTCCTGTCCAACCACCTATTGCAAAGGGGATCAATAGCGAGAGAACTACCCAGAGTAAAAAGGTACGACTGACGAAGACAACTATCGGATCTTTCACCAGGTTACGGCAATAGACATTGGGATCACCATAATCTGATTTGAACAGCCAGCCAAAATGCGCATGCCAGAAACCGTCAACAGGACTATGTGGATCACCCTCACGATCAGAGTGAGCATGATGCTTAATGTGCGTAGCAGCCCATGATAGTGCAGGCCCCTCCAGAGCCATGGAGCCTAATACGAGTAATATAAACTTGACGATGGGATGGGGTCGAAAGCTACGATGCGTCAGCATGCGATGGAAACCGACTGTCACACCTAGTGCGACGAGTGAATACATTACCGCTAACAGCGTCAGATCAGTTGCGTTAACTGCCCGATCCCACAATAGCCAAATTGCGAAGAGGGTCGCAAGAAAGGGAACGGTAACGACGGATAGGATGACAATTTTTTTTGCCGGAAAGGAGTTCATTCAAACCTCCGCTTATTCTACACCACCTCAAAAAAGTGGAACAATTGTATGATCAAGAAAGCCGTACATTTGTTTCACCGAGTTCGATAGTAACCAATGACACCATTTCACAATGAAAACTCAGGGATACTCCTGCTGGAAGAGGGAGGGATAGGGGTGGGTGGCCTTGACGCAGAGCTGGTCGACCGCTGCTGGTTTTACCTGGGTACTCCTATTGCTTACCGGTTGTGATGTAAAAAATCGTGACGCAACGTAGCGTGCAGGAAGCCTCGCTTCTTGTTCAGCTTATCACGTCCTCCATTTTGAAGACCCCTGCATTCGATGCATGGGGATGAAAAAATGGCTGCCCGCAGGCCGGGCAATCACTTCCGCTTTTGTCTTGCTCAGAGAGAATGTATCTGTAGCACATTGACAACGGAATAGTGTTTCTGGGTTCCAGGCAAAATCGTTCGCCTAGGTAAAAGCACTAGCGTGTTCAACCAATTTGCACTCTCTTTCTTCTTACCGCTCACAATAACCACGTGAGCGATGAACTATCAGACTGAGAACTACCGCAGGGCTTGCGGAAAGTCATGCCTGTGGAGGCGGTGTAAGACGGGAATAGCTTCAAAGCGTTTTCGCAACCTCCAACGAAGCAGGAAAGCCCCACCGTGAGATGGGGAAGCCCCTAGCTTCTAGCTATGGGGAGATGTCACGCGGCTACTCCCAAGTTTTTGGCCGACGTTTCAAAATTACAGTTGCGAGTGGCGGCAAAGTTAAAAGAATGGAGTGCGGGCAGGACTGCCAGTAGATCGGCCCGCTGGGCATTAGTTGGCCGTTCTCCAGCCCACTACCACCATAGCGTGTGGCATCACTGTTGATCAGTTCATAGTATTCCCCTGGATTTGGTACTCCCAACCGATAGCCGTGGCGTGGAACAGGAGTGAAATTACTGACAAACACAAGTGTATCATCAACATTTTTACTACAGCGCATAAAAGACACGACACTATTATCGGTATCGTGAAAGTCAATCCAGGAAAACCCGGCGGGATCGTAGTCTAGCTTGCTGGAAGCTGGTTCGTGCTGGTAAAGCTGGTTCAGGTCATGTATATACTGCTGCAATTGAGCATGGTGAGGGTCGTTTGGCGGTTCGAACAAATGCCAGTCCAGGCTCTGCATGTAATCCCACTCCCGCCATTGCCCAAATTCGCCTCCCATGAAGAGGAGCTTTTTGCCCGGGTGTCCCCACATGTAGCCATAGAGGGCCCGCAGGTTGGCGAACCTTTGCCACACGTCCCCGGGCATTTTCGAGAGCAGCGATTTTTTGCCGTAGACCACCTCATCATGCGAGAGGGGCAGCACAAAGTTTTCGTTATAGGCATACATCAGCGAAAAGGTGATATTTGTCTGGTGATAGCGCCGATAGGCTGGATCGAGGCTCATGTAGTCGAGCATATCGTGCATCCAGCCCATATTCCACTTCAGAGTGAAACCCAATCCTCCCATATAAGTGGGACGCGTGACCATGGGCCAGGCCGTTGACTCCTCAGCGATGGTGATCGTCCCAGGCTCTTCGGCGTAGACCGCTTCATTCAGTTGACGCAAGAAATCGACTGCCTCTAGATGCTCCCGCCCACCATAACGGTTAGGAATCCACTCGCCTGGTTTGCGCGAGTAGTCAAGATAGAGCATGGAGGCGACGGCATCGACACGCAGGCCATCAATATGGTACTCACGCAACCAGAACAGGGCACTGGCGAGCAAGAAATTGCGCACCTCGGAACGGCCATAATCGAAGACATAGGTGCCCCATTCTTTATGTTCGCCTTTGAGCGGGTCCGCGTATTCGTAGAGGTGGGTACCATCAAAATAGCTCAAGGCAAAGCCGTCTTTGGGAAAGTGCGAGGGCACCCAGTCCAGCAAGACACCGATGTCCTGCTGATGCAGATAATCCACAAAGTACTGGAAATCTTCCGGGGAGCCATAGCGACTGGTAGGAGCATAGTACCCTGTCACTTGATACCCCCACGAGCCATCATAGGGATACTCAGTCATTGGTAGCAGTTCAACATGGGTAAAGCCGAGGTCTTTGATGTAGGGAGCCAGCGTGTGCGCCAACTCACGATAGGTCAGAAGGCGATGTTCTCCCGGCCGGTCGAGCATGCGCCGCCATGAGCCTATATCTAGCTCATAGATGGAGATCGGTGAAGATAATTGCTGGCGCAGGGCACGCTCCTGCATCCATGCCTCATCTTGCCACTGGTGCTGGTGGATATCGACGACGATACTGGCCGTCTGCGGGCGCAGTTCGGCAGCAAATCCATAGGGATCGCTCTTCTCAACTGTGTAGTCGTTGAAGCGCGAGGTAATGGCATACCGGTAGAGTGCTCCCGCGGTCAACCCAGGCACGAAGCATTCCCAGACTCCCAAATCCTGGTGTCGCAGGTGCATAGGAGTGGCCCCATGTCGCCAACCGTTGAAGTCGCCGATCACGGAGACGGAGCGTGCATTGGGAGCCCAGAGCGCAAAGTTGACGCCTGGCACCCCGCTGACGGTGCGGAGATGGGCACCCATTTTCTCATAGATGCGATACTCTTTCCCCTGTCCGAACAAGTGCAGGTCGAAGTCGCTCAAGATGGAGGGAATATCCTGCTTTCGGATGAAAGCTTGATCTGGCAAGCTATCGTGTTGTTGTGCTGTCATGCCCGGCCTCCTCGTTATGTGCCAGCAACGAGCGCGTTCCGCGCCTCTAGCCTCAGCTTTTCGTGTGTTTCGTGTGTATTGTTGTTTCGTCCAAATTGTAGGCAACTACAATGTGATCTACTTATTACACGACATGTATGTCAGTTCTTCCTCAAAGCTCTAGCTCTTCGATCGCCTGGTGTAATACCTGGGCCGAGTGTTTGAGTTGTTGCTCCTCCAAGGGACTCAAAGCCAACTGAACAATGCTCCCGACTCCCTGCCGATTGACGACGGCTGGCAAACTGAGATACACCTCCTCAATGCCATACAAGCCATGGGTGAGGCAACTCACCGTTAACACTCGATGTTGATCTCGCAAAATTGCCTGGACAATCTGCGTGACCCCCAGGCCAATCGCGTAGCTGGTTGCGCCCTTCCTTTGAATGACCTCGTAGGCAGCCGTTTTGACCTGCGTAAAAATGCGATCCCATTGCTCAGGATCAGTTGCCGTCCCCACATCGGGATTGAGAGCTTGCAGGGGCATCCCAGCCACATTCACCCGGCTCCACACGGCAACTTCACTATCGCCATGTTCTCCAATGATGTAGGCATGGATACTACGCGGGTCGAGGTGCAGATTTTGCGCCAGTAGATAGCGGAAGCGGGCCGTATCCAGAACGGTTCCAGAGCCGACGACGGACGTGCTGGGTAAGCCCGAAAGCTTCCAAGTCACATACGTCATCACATCGACGGGGTTGCTCACGATGAGGAAAATTGCCTCTGGGCAGGACTGGACCAGTTCAGGAATGAGGTTTTTGAAGATGGTGACATTGCGCCCGAGGAGTTGCAGGCGGCTTTCGCCGGGCTTTTGTTTAGCACCTGCGGTGATGATCACCACATCTGCTCCCTGGCAATCCGCGGCGGTTCCGGCTTTTACCGTTGTGGGCTGGACAAAAGGGAGTCCATGCATCAGGTCCATCACTTCCCCTTCTACCTTGTTCCGCTCTACATCAACCAGGACTATTTCATCAAAGGTACTCTGGATCAACATGGAATAGGCACAGGCCATTCCCACCTGACCAGCACCAATGATCGCACCCTTCCGGGGGCGGCGAATAGCAGTGGGAGGAGCAGTCTCAGGGGTGGAAACAAAGAGTCGATTCAACATACACCTAAATCCTCCTTCTCTGCGTCTTTACTGAACATAGAGACATTCTATAAACAATATGAAGTATACAAAAAGAACCCTCCAGAGCAAACACAGCAAATGAGGCCTTCCCTTCGCTCGTCGATCTATATCCGCTGCCAGTGTGGCTGGCGCACTCTATATGCTCTACTCTAACCTCACCGGCCAGTTTGGCTCTGCTTTGACAGTTGGCACACGGGCAAACGGGAGCGGGAGCTGGCACCTCCCGAGCGGCCCGTCTGCTAGGGTCCGATAGATCTTCTGCGGGCCAGCTCGCGCTCCCAGCCATGCGCGAAGGTGCGGTCTTCAATCGTCTCACCACTTGCCAGCGTGTCGCTCGCAAAGTCCTCCGGGCGCAGGTCGGTGCCAATCTTGCAGTTGCGGCCCACCTTCAGGTTATCCGGCAGGTGTGCGCGTTTTCCGATGAGCGTAATGCCGCTGTTCAGCCGACCGGGTTCCAGCTTGTTCGGCGTCATATCATCGCCATAGCCAATCTGGCAGTGCTTGCCAATGATGACCTCTTTATCCAGGATCGCGCGGTCAACAACGCTGCCAGCACCGATAACGGTGTCAAAGAGCACGATGGAGTTCCTGACAACCGCATTCTCCTCGACAACAACGCCCGGCGAGAGCACGCTGTGTTCGACCTGTCCCTTGATGATACAGCCATGCGAGATCAGACTACTGACGATTTGCGCCCCGCTGCCAATATGGGCGGGTGGCCGCTCCTCGCTTCGCGTATGAATCACCCACGAGGGATCATAGAGGTCGAAGGCGGGGCGGTCACCAAGCAGTTCCATATGCGTCTCCCAGTAGGAGTGCACCGTACCCACATCCTGCCAGTACCCGGTAAAGGGATAGGCATAGACGCGCTCGCCCCGCGCCATCATTGCTGGAACAATGTTGCGGCCGAAATCATGCTGGGTGGGGGTAGCGTCTGCTTCAACTGGCCGCGCATCCTCGATGAGGACGCGGGCCAGCGTGTCGCGATCAAATACGTAGATGCCCATCG
>WNFZ01010227.1_pt1 | contig 12782 bp, 10 predicted proteins | sample 5400081 | NCBI WGS metagenome assembly WNFZ01 (sample SAMN13153365, study PRJNA577476) | soil metagenome | isolation source: 80 cm soil or saprolite under grassland replicate 1 | place: USA:California | collected 2016-06-15
AACACCTGGGCACCTCAAATCAGCGGAACGACGAAAACGCTCTACGGGGTTTCGTTCACCGACGCAAATAATGGAACGGTCTGCGGCTTCGAACTAGGCGGGACCGGCATCATTCTGCGCACAACAGATGGAGGAAACAACTGGGTTGAACAAACATCATACTCACTGCCTCAAGGCGCGAACGCTTTCTATGCCGTATCATTCACCGATGCGAACACCGGAACGATTGTTGGCGACGCCGGTATAATTCTTCAAACAACGAACGGCGGCGCACAGTGGAATAGCCAGCCCAGCGTCACATTCAATTTCTTGTACGGAGTTTCGTTTACCGATCCGAACACGGGGACTGCTGTGGGTTACGAGAACCCCGACGGCATGATTTTAAGGACGACAGATGGCGGTAACACGTGGCTACGCCAGTCAAGTGGATTAAGCGATCCGTTTGATGGAATAAATCTTTTCGGAGTGCATTTTGTAAACTCTAACACGGGAACAATCGTCGGAGAGGAGGGCATAATTCTAAGGACGACAGATGGCGGAAACAACTGGGTCCAACAGACGAGCGGGACAACTGACTGGCTTTATGCAGTTCACTTTAGCGATGAAAACAATGGAACAGCCGTTGGCTTCCTTAATGGGACAATTCTCAGGACGACGGATGGAGGGCAGAACTGGGCTCCGCAGTCTAGTGGAACAACCGATGGCCTCCTTGGAGTTTACTTTACCGATGCAAATAATGGAACCGTCGTTGGCAACTCTGGACTAATTCTACGGACGACTCTGGACTAATTCTACGGACGAGCGACGGCGGACAGAACTGGATCCCTCAAGCAAGCGGAACAACTAATCAGCTTCGGGCTGTTTCTTTTACTGATGCGAACACAGGGACCGTTGTTGGTGATCAGGGCACAATTCTCAGAACGACGGATGGAGGGCAAAACTGGGTTAGTCAGACAAGCGGCGTGTCTGACATCCTTTTGGGAGTTTCTTTTACAGACGCAAATACTGGAACGGCTGTTGGGATACTTGGCATAATCCTGAAAACAACAGATGGAGGCCAGAACTGGATACGTGAGGCCAGCGGCACGAACCAGGACCTCTATAACGTTTCCTTTGCTGAGGCGAATACTGGAACCGCGGTTGGTGGTTATGGTGCTATTCTCAGAACAACAGAGTCAGGGCCTACGCCCACACCAACGCCGACTCCTACTGTAACACCCACACCGACACCGGGCGGGATCACACTGAGCGCTTCAGGGTACCGGGTGCGTGGAATGCACACGGTGGATCTCTCTTGGACTGGGACGACGTCGGCCAACGTCGACATCTTCCGCGATGGCAGTCTGGTCGCCACTGTACCGAACAGCGGCACCACCTGGCACCCAAACCTGCTCCAATGAAGTTACGGTGAGGTTCGGCGGTCCGCCGCTGTAGGGAATTTCTTCGTCATCCGTGCCATCCAAACCAAAAATAACAACTTAAAATGCGTAAACACGAATATTGACACGCTTTCGGAGCACCTGCTAAAAGCGCGATTCAGTCTCAGCCCAAAACTGCATTCACATCCAATCCTAATCTGATCTTGGTTATTGAAAAAGAAATCCAATTCTCGATCCGCGTTCTTTAATGTGCGCGTTTTAATTGCTCTGGTTGTCGTGCTGGCCGGCGTCTTTCCAGCGCTGCTTCGCTTTGGCGCGTTCGCAAATGTGTTGGGCCAAGCGACTGATGACACCGAGGCTCAATGGGTCTGGCAAAACCCGCTGCCCCAGGGAAACACTCTCTACGCGGCTTCATTTGTCGATGCAAACAATGGAACGGCTGTGGGTGGCAATGGGACGATCCTCAAAACGGCCGATGGAGGAAACAGCTGGATCATTCAGCCGAGCGGAACAACCATTACGCTTTATGGGATTTCTTTTGTCGATGCAAACAACGGCACCGCTGTTGGTGAGGGTGGGACGATTCTCAGAACAACTGATGCTGGAACCACCTGGGGAAGCCAGACCAGTGGGACGGCCAACGCGCTCTTAGGTGTGTCCTTTACCGACACTAGCCACGGAACGGCGGTTGGCGAAAATGGGATCATTCTGAGAACAATTGATGGCGGAGCTAGCTGGGTTAGCCAGACGAGCGGAACGACTAACAACCTTAATGCGGTTTCCTTTACCGATGCAAATAACGGAACGGCTGTCAGTTGGTATGGGATAATCCTCAGAACAATCGACGGCGGAGCCAATTGGGTTAACCAGACCAGTGGGACCACCAGTTTTCTTTATGGCGTTTCCTTTACCGACGCGAACAATGGAACGGCCGTTGGCGAAGGTGGAACCGTCCTCCGGACGACAAATGGCGGAGCTAACTGGGTTAGCCAGATGAGTGGGACAACCCGGTTTCTTTGGGGCGTGTCGTTTACCGATGCAAACAATGGAACGGCCGTTGGTGACGGTGGAACGATCCTCCGAACAACAAATGGAGGACACACATGGGTTAGCCAGACAAGCGGAACGAACAACACGCTTATAGGCGTTTCCTTTACCGATGCGAATGCCGGCACGGCAGTTGGTTTCTTTGGCACAATCCTCCAAACAACCAATGGAGGCACCACCTGGGTTAGTCAATCAAGGGCAGCGACGACTGGTTCGCTGGAGGACGTTTCTTTTACTGATGCAAACACTGGGACGGCTGTCGGTGAAGGCGGGACAATTCTCAGAACGATCGATGGAGGACAGAACTGGGTAAGGCAGACAAGCGGGACGACCAACTGGCTTTTAGGTGTCTCTTTTACCGATGCGAATCATGGAACGGCTGTGGGTTTCTTTGGCACAATCTTGAGAACAACAGATGGAGGGAACAACTGGATCCCGCAGGCAAGCGGAACAGTGTATGATCTCTGGGGCGTTTCTTTTACCGATGCAAATAATGGAACAGCGGTTGGATTTGATTTTAACACTGTTACGGGGCTAATTTTAAGAACAACAGATGGAGGAAGCACTTGGACAAGCCAGTCAAGCGGGGCTTTCAGTCCTATTGTGGGGGTTTCCTTTACGGATGCTAATGCCGGAACAGTTGTTGGCGGAGCTGGCACAATCCTCAGAACAACCGATGGAGGGAACAATTGGCTCCCGCAGGCAAGCGGAACGGCGAATGATCTCTTGGGCGTCTCCTTTACCGACGCGGATAATGGGACGGCTGTCGGTCAATTTGGTACCATCCTCAGGACTACAGATGGCGGCAGTCATTGGGTACTGCAGCCAAGTGGAACAACCGAGTTGCTCGCAGGAGTTTCCTTTACCGACGTAAATCACGGAGCCGCTGTTGGCACTTTTGGGACCATCGTCAGAACGATGGACGGAGGAAACAACTGGGTCGGTGAGACGAGCGGAACAGACTATGACCTTGCGGGAGTTTCCTTCGCCGATGCTGATAACGGAACGGCTGTGGGCTACGGTGGCACCATTCTTAGAACAACGAGCCCGACGCTTACACCTACTCCCACGCCGACGCCTACAGTGACGCCTACGCCTACGCCCACACCAACGCCGGCCGTGATCACGCTCACCGCCTCGGGCTACCGGGTGCACGGGTTTCAGACGGTCGATCTCGCATGGAGCGGAGCGACTTCGACCAACGTCGACATCTACCGCGACGGCGTTGTGATCGCGATGGTGTCAAACACAGGGGCCTACACCGATTCCATCGGTGTCCGGGGAGGCAACGTTCGCTACACCTATAAAGTGTGCGAAGCAGGCACCTCCAACTGCTCCAACGAAGCTACGGTGAGGTTCGGCGGTCCGCCCCTGTAGAGAAACAACCAGGCCAATAGAATCGGCGGTCTCGGGGTGTCCAAAACAACTCTTTGGAGCCTCATGAGTTCGAGGTGTCGTTGTTGTCGGGATCAATGAGCGCGACAAGAGAGCGCACATTCTTTTCGATCGAGAATAATTCCTTGGCTCGCTGGAATCCATGCTCGCCAAGACGCCGCGCCAAGCTGATTTCGTCAAAAAGACACTCAATTGCACCGGCCAGCGTGGTGACATCGCCCGGCGGCACGAGAAATCCTGTTTCGTTTTGAACCACCATTTCGGGAATGCCGCCGATCGCGGTAGAGATGACTGGCAGGCCAGCCGCCATCGCCTCCATGATGACAGTGGGCAGATTATCCATGCCGCCATCGGGATCGATCACGCTTGGTAGTACAAAAGCGCTGGCCGCCGCCAAATGTTCTCTTATTTCCTGTTGCGGCTTTGCGCCCGGCAGTCTGACGCAGCCTTGCAGATCAAGCTGGGCGATCTGTTCGCGCAGTTCTTCCTCGAGCGGGCCTTCGCCAATGATCTCGCAACGAAATGATTTTCCTCGCTCCATAAGCAAGCGACAGGCACGAATCAAATCGGCAAAGCCTTTTTTCGCGATCAAACGGCCGACCGAGACGATCAATCGTGGAGTGGACGAAAAATCCGCGCGTACAAAAGGCGCCAGATCCAGACCGTTGTAGATGCGATGAATTCGATCCCCGCGATCCGGGAAGCGCTCGCGCAAGAATTTTTCCGCATAATCGGTCTCGGTAATGATCACGCGCGCTGCATCAACAAGTTTGTCCAGACCGACCTCGAAGTTTCGCGGCGCAAAAATGTCGTTGGCATGCGCGGTAAAGCTAAACGTGATTGGAAAAAATCTGTGGATCCAGAAGGCCGTGCGCGCCGCCATCCCGGCGAAGTGTGCGTGAACGTGACGAATCCCGATTTCTTGCAAGCGCAGTCCGACATAAACTGCTTGATAAAGACGGAGAAAATCGGTACGCCTGCCCCAGTCGTCCAGAGCGCTGATAACCTCTTTCGTGAGCGTTCCTTTTTTCGAAGCGCGGCGGACTTCACGCAGCAGGTGTTCCTCACTAGGCAGATAATGCACGCCCTCAACAATGTGATGGTCCCAGTCCTGCGGCGGTTCACCTTTCGGATTTCGGATTGCGAAAATCGGCGAATTGACGCCTTGCCGGGCAAGCTCAACGACTTCTCGATAGCAAAACGTCTGTCCGAATGATGGGAACCGCTCGAAAAGATAAGCGAGTGTCCCCTACCCGCACCGGTTCGAGAAACGACATTCCTTCCATCGCCACGGTAACGACTCGCGCTTGCGCAGTTTTCGCCGCAAGAATTCCGCTGCCCAGGTCCATTTGCGATGTCAACCATCCACCAAAAATGTCGCCATTTGGATTGGTATCCTTAGGCATGGCAATTGTTTGAATGACCAGTTCGCCTCGGGGTTGATCGGCACCACTCATTAAATTCCTCTAACCACGAATGAACACGAATGAACACGAATAAGAAAGGGAAACGGATTTGCCTACGAATAACGTGAACTAACGCGCGCATTGTTTTCGTCGGATTCTTTTCTGAATTCGCGTGATTCACGGGTGTCTCTCTCCGTCATTCGGTTTTCGGCATTTTGATGATTCGTGTCAATTTGTGTCCATTCGTGGTGAAATTCCTACAGGATCAACATGCAGTCCCCGTAACTGTAGAATCGGTAGCGCTCGCGAATGGCTTCCTGGTAGACCCGAAGCAAGAACTCGCGGCCGGCAAATGCGCTTACGAGCATGAGCAAGGTCGAGCGCGGCAAATGAAAATTCGTAAGCAGGTGATCGACAAAGCGGAACCGATATGGAGGATAAATAAAGATATCTGTCGAGCCTGTTTGCGCGATGAGTCGTCGATTCTCACGACGGGCCGATTCCAATACGCGCACGACCGTAGTTCCAACAGCTACGATTCGCTTTGCGCTATTTATCGCGCTGACCGCCGAAGCCGAAATTGAAAAGTGTTCCGCATGCATTCGATGCTCCGACACATTCTCGGAGCGCACAGGCAGAAACGTTCCGAGTCCCACATGAAGTGTCACAAACGTGTGCGGAATCGCTGCCAGGATTTCCGGCGTGAAGTGGAGACCGGCGGTCGGCGCTGCGAGTGCACCCGGCCTTTGCGCGAAGACCGTTTGATAGCGCGTCTTATCCGCCTCGTTGCTCGCGCGCCCAATGTAAGGCGGCAACGGCATTGAACCACCAATATAAAGATCGACATCTTCATCCAACGCCACAATGCGCTCACCAGCAGGCGTAATTTCCTCGACCCGTAAAGTGGTTTCGTCGATGTTTGCAGTCGCGCCAACGCGCATTTTCCTGCCGGGCTTGACTAAACACCTCCAGCGTCTGGGCTCAATATGTTCGATGAAGAGAAATTCAATTGTGCCGTCATTGGAGAATCTTCGCGCCGGCAGAACGCGCGTATCGTTTAAAACCAGCACGTCTCCTGGCTGCCAAAACTTTTTCAGTTCGTGAAACTGCCGGTGCTCGATCGTTTGCGCATCACGATGCAACACCATCATCCGTGAATCCTCGCGACGCTCGAGCGGTCGTTGCGCAATCAATTCCCGCGGCAGATCGTAGTCATAATCGGTTAGGCGCGCGCTCATCGGTTGCCGGAAAACATAGCCATTCTGTCTGTGCGCCCAATCCCGAAAGCTTTCGGGACTGCAGCGGACTACAAGCCACGCTGGCCGCACAGGCTACAAGCCTGTGTTCCGAAAAAAATTGCGGTGGCGGGCAAAATTCTGGATGATCGCGTCGCATGACGCAACCGGCTCTCGATCTTGTTATCTCGGCGCTCGAAAAAATTCGCGACACGAGTGATCACTTGCCCCGTGCATCGAGAACTGCGCTGGCACGATTGCAGGTCATCGCGCCGAACAAAGCAGAGTTGCTGGCGCCGATTCGCGAACGCGTTCGTGGTTGCACGAAGTGCGCGCATCTCGCCTGCTCGCGAACACAGACTGTTTTCGGAGTGGGAAATCCGGATGCCGAGTTGATGTTCATCGGCGAAGCACCCGGCGCGGATGAGGACAGGCAAGGCGAGCCATTTGTCGGGCGTGCCGGTCAACTGCTCACAAGAATAATCGAGACGATGGGCTTCGCTCGCGAGGAAGTTTATATCACCAACATTTTGAAATGCCGGCCCGATACGGCGCCTGGCTCATTTGGCAACCGGCCGCCGACGCCGGTTGAAATGCAGAGCTGCCGACCCTACCTCATCGAGCAGATCGAGATCATTCAGCCCAAGGTGTTGGTGGCGCTTGGTGCAGTTGCTGTGGAAGGTTTACTCGGCACACGCGGAACAATGCGGGAATTGCGTGGGCGATGGCATTCATACAACGGGACGCCGTTGATGATTACTTATCACCCCGCCTACCTGCTCCGAAATCAGGCGCCGTCTGAAAAGCGGAAAGTCTGGGAAGATATGCTGCAAGTGCTCGAACGACTCGAAAAGCCGATCAGCGAGAAACAGCGCAAGTATTTCCTGTAGCTACAATGTAGCGCGAGCGTCCCCGCTTTGCGATGTTCCTGACGCAAGCGCGGACGCTTGCGCTACTTCTTCAGCTTCGCCCGTTCGAATATCGCATCGATCTGCTTGTACGATCCGAGATGAATGGCTAACGATAAAATCACTTTCCGTACTTCGCCGCGCGAGACTTTGATTTTGCGACTCAACGCCGTCGTGCTGGCTTCATGCAAAAGCGCAAGTGTGCGTGCGCCAATCAATGCCGGCAAAACCATGGCCACGCGCACTCGACGATTTCGGATCGCACGCGAGTATTGCAACCCGCACTCCAGCCCATCCTGCGCTTTTTCAATCCAACGTCGGTAAATCGGCTGGAAGCGCTCGGGTTCGGAGAGGATCTGCGGCGCAGTCAGATGAGCTGCGCTCAATTCTTCTTCCGGGAAATAACATCTGCCCCCTCGGAGATCGGAGCCGGCATCGCGCAGAACATTAATCAGCTGAAGCCCCATGCCATAGCGTTTCCCGAGTGCGAGCATCTCGTCTTCGCTCAAGCTGCCAAACCCTCGGACATGTCTGAAGCAAAGCCGCGTCCAAAATTCGCCAACACAGCCCGCTACCAGGTAAGTGTACTCCTCCAGATCGGCGGCGCTTTGGAGTGCGCGAATTTCTGCCGGATTATCGAAGCGTCGCAGGTCGAGCATCTGGCCGTGGGTAATTTTCGCGAGCACGGCGCGAATCTCGTTCCGATCCGCTTCTTCCACATGCTCGAGCCATTCCAAACAACCTGGCAACGACTCGAGGAGCCTTCGTTCGGTCGGGTCCTGCTGTAATGGCAGGAATAACGCGATAAGATCGACGACGACCTCACGCGAAGCTTTGACTTGGATCGCGTTCGACAGCGTTTGAAGAGCTTCGGTTCGCAGGTTGCTGGAGATCGATGTGGTATCGGCGACCGTATCGGTTGTCCGCGCAAGCAAGTACGCCAAAGCGACCGGCTCACGTAATGGCGCCGGCAAAAACCGGATCGAAAGATAAAACGAGCGCGAGACGGAGCGCAGAATTGTTCCTTGTAATTTTCGAGTAGGCACGCTGAGTGATGCGCTCATCTCTTGTAGCCGGCATCGGTGATGCCGGCGAGCGAGATTCGTGACAACATCAATGCGATCATGCTAATGAGCCGAGGTCAACGACCCCGGCTACAGCGGCTACAGCAGGAGATTTCACCGGCCGATCTTTCGAATCTCAATCCGATTTGATGCCGAGTTACCTAGGTTAAGCTGACTGGCAAAGTCGACGTAAGCCGCCGCGGGGCCAATAGGCGGCAGACTCGCGCGCACACGCCATTGCTCCAGATTTCTCAACGCGATCGCGTCCAACGCCACCGGATCTTTGCTCGCGTACAACGTGGCGTGATGCAGAGCATAATTCGGCTGCGGCTGCGGCCCGCCGGCATACTGCGCGATAAGACCATCCACTAAATTGAAAACGACTTTTTTTGCGATGACCGGATTGCTGTAAATCTCCGCAAGACTTTCAGCGCCGAAGCGAGAGCCTTGAGCAAAGCGACGCCAGTTGTCGATATTCGGAATGGTCACGTTGTAAATGCAACCGGCAATCCCATTCATTTCGCTGATGCTCATTACTGGAACATTGATGATCTTGGTAACTTCAGTCGAAATGATCTTCGAAAAATGACTTACGTTGCTGGTATTCTCAGTGTCGGAAAGCATTAGCATCTTTCCTTTGTCGCTCTGGTAATCGAAATCGCCCCAAATTAATTTCCCTATCAGCGGTGCCGAAAAAGTCGCCTTCGGATCGTATCCGTCGCGCGGCTCGATCGCTTTGAGCTGATAGCCATTGATCCCTGATCGATAACCAGCCCCTTTGATTCCACCAAGCGAACGGTCCCAAACGATGATGCTGTTGCGCGCATGTCCTGCTGCGACAAGCCCATCGACGATCGCGTTCACCACGTCATGGTGCGTTGTGAAAAGTTCGCCGCCTGCCGCGGAGATCTTGATTCCAATCTTGTCGTCCGGAGAAACCAGCGTTGCCCACGCCTTCGCTACATCAGGCTGGCCGGTCGTGGCGAGGACGAGTCGATTAACCATCTCACGTACCGCGCGCGGTTTCGTCTTGTAGTCTCTGATTGCATCGGGATCATGCACAGCATATACGATCGACGGCGTGGCCACAGGCTGCGGTCCCTGGGCAAGCCCAGAGGCGATGGCACAAAAAAGAACAAGAGCTACGTTTCTCATCAACACGATGCTTTAGAGGTGGCAACGGATTTTATGAGCAACGGGACGAATCACAACTCTGCGACTGTAGGGGCAGCCGCGCCGGCTGCGGAGCTGTGCGTCAAGGCAGGCGACCCGCCTTCGCCAGGCTTCGGCGTGGCGGCCACGCCTGCCGCTACAGCAGGGTTAATCCACCACATCTATGTTCACATTCCCTTCTGCGCGCGGATCTGCCCGTATTGTGCGTTTTACAAAGATCTGCTCGATCGTTCGCAAACGCAGCGATTTTGCGAATCGATATTGGACGATCTCGGCCGGCAGCGCGGAAGCTTTGTGATATTGCCTGAAACCATCTATTTCGGCGGCGGGACGCCGACCGCCCTAACGACTTCACAATTGGAATTTCTGCTTGGAGGTTTTCATCAGCAGCTTGATCTCTCAGCATTGGAAGAATGGACTATCGAAGCAAATCCAGGAAGCGTTTCGGCACGTAAGGCGGCTCTATTATACAAACTCAGAGTAAATCGAATTAGTCTTGGGGTTCAATCCTGGGACAATACATTGCTCAAAATCCTCGGGCGGGAACATGACGCAGACCAAGCCGAGAAATCGTTTCACATTCTGCGCGATGCGGGATTCTCGAACATCAACGTCGATCTTATGTTCGGTCTCCCGGGCCAGACGATCCAGCAGTGGCAGAGTACGCTGGAGAAAACGATTTCGCTGCGCCCTGATCACATTTCTGCCTACTGCCTGACGTACGAGGAGGACACGGAATTTTTTCTGCGCCAGTCGCGCGGTGAACTGAAAGCGAATCCCGACATCGACGCAGATTTTTTCCAAGCGGTGATGTCGATCCTGGAGGACGCCGGCTACGAACATTATGAAATTTCAAACTATGCGCGCCCTAGTTTTTCGTCAGTTCATAATCGCGCCTATTGGTCGGGCGAAAATTATCTCGGCATCGGACCAAGCGCGTTTTCCACTGTTGGTATGCAACGCTGGCAAAATCTTGCCGATTACCGTGTGTATGCTGATCGCGTTCTCTCGGGCCAATCATCGATTGGATCGAGAGAAAATCTGACAAAAGAAATGAAGCGCGCGGAAAGAATCGCGCTTTCTCTGCGAACGCGCGAAGGAATTCCGGCTCAGGAACTGAAGCCCTTTGCGCGCGAAACAAATGAATTTATTGCGCTTGGGTTGCTTCGACGATCGAATGGCAATCTCGTGCTAACGCAAAGAGGCAAATCTCTCGCCGACTCGGTTGCGGAAGCGTTCCTGTAGCGGTCGTCCTGTGGGCGACCAGAGTGAAGGCGGCTGCAAACCAGCAGGCTATTCTACGCCTCCGTAGCGACGCTGGCGGCGCCCATATTCTTCCACTGCTGCGATCAAATCCTTCTTTGTGAAATCGGGCCACAGTTTCGGCGTGACGTACATTTCCGTGTAAGAGAGCTGCCAGAGGAGAAAGTTCGACAAGCGCATTTCGCCCGAAGTACGAATGAGCAGGTCGGGGTCGGGATAATAGCGCGTGTAGAGGTGTTTGCTGAACATCTCGACATCGATCATTCCTTTGTCGATGTGACCGAGCTCGACCGCGCGGAGCAAACTTTTGATGCCGTCGATGATCTCGAGTCGCCCACCGTAGCTCAGCGCCAAAATGAGCGTGAGCCCGTTATTACCCGCAGTTTGTTCAATCGTCTTGTGAAGTTGTTGCTGCGAACTTTCCGGGAGATCGGTCAGGCGGCCAATCGCTTGAAGCCGGACATTTTTCTCCACCAGCTCCGGCGTCTTCTCCTTCAGAAATCTGTCGAGCAAACGCATCAACGAGAAGACTTCGCTTTTGGGCCGCTGCCAGTTTTCCGCCGAGAATGCGTAAAGGGTGAGATACTCGACCTTCAATTCGCCGCAGCCCTCCACGCATTCACGAACAGCCTTTGCTCCTGCTTCGTGGCCTTTGATTCGCGGGAGACCGCGCGCCTTTGCCCAGCGACCATTGCCATCCATGATAATGGCGATGTGACGGGGAACCGTTTTCGCGGCCAGGGACATGACTACAGAATAATAGTCTGACCGCGTTCTGGGCCTACGCTGACCATGGATAATTTTGCTCCAGTTAACTCAGAAATATATTTGGCGTATTGTCTTGCTGCCAAAGGAAGTTGCGAAAATTTCTTCGCTAAATGCGTAACTGTATTCCAGCCGCGCACTTCTTTGTAGATCGGTTCGCAATTAGCTAGTTGTGTCGCGTCGGATGGAGGAACACTTAAGCGTTTCCCATTCAATCGGTACGCTACGCAGATCCGAATTGGATCGACATCGTCGAGCCCATCGAGGTTGGTGATGGCGAGTTCGTCGATCCCATTGATCATGGTCGCATAGCGGGTTGCTACTGCGTCGAACCAGCCGCAGCGTCGCTTCCGGCCGGTCGTAGCTCCAAATTCACGTCCCAAGCCATGAAGTCTTGCGGTGAATTTTTGAGCTTCGGTGGGCAACGCCCCCTCGCCTACGCGTGTTGTGTAGGCTTTCATTACTCCTACCACACGATCCATCCGATGTGGCGGCACGCCTGTGCCGGTGCACGCGCCACCGGCGGTCGTATTTGAGGAAGTGACATAGGGGTACGTGCCATGATCGATGTCCAGAAATGTGCCTTGCGCGCCTTCAAAGAGGATTTCCTTCCCGCGCTGAAGGGCGCGATGAAGATACACAACTGTGTTGCCGACAAATGGGCGCAGACGTTCTCCTGCGGCAAGATAACTTTCGCTGACTTCGCGAAAATTGATCGGTTTTGCGCCAAGGGCCTGGAGGATCTTGTTGTTCTCGATCACCTTGGCTTGTAATTTTTTTGAGAAAACAATCGGCTGCATCAAATCGGACACGCGCAGGCCTGTGCGGGCCGCTTTGTCTCCGTAGGCGGGACCAATCCCGCGTTTCGTCGTTCCAATTTTGGCACGGCCCTGGCGCAGTTCGCGCTGCTCGTCGATCAGGCGGTGATAAGGGAGAACCAAATGGGCGCAATCGCTAATCAGCAAATTCTTGCCGATTGTGATTCCCAATTTACGAAGACCATCGATTTCCGCGACGAGCGCGATCGGATCAATGACTACGCCGTTGCCAATCACGCAAATTTTCCCGCCCCGGAGGATTCCCGACGGAATCAGGTGAAGAATGTATTTGGCATCTCGATGGATAACCGTGTGTCCCGCATTGTTGC
>WNFZ01004587.1_pt1 | contig 12780 bp, 10 predicted proteins | sample 5400081 | NCBI WGS metagenome assembly WNFZ01 (sample SAMN13153365, study PRJNA577476) | soil metagenome | isolation source: 80 cm soil or saprolite under grassland replicate 1 | place: USA:California | collected 2016-06-15
GATCGGGTGGGATGACCGGCAGAACGGTCAGGATCATCCATTCGGGACGGTTGCCCGAACGACGGAAGGCTTCCACAACTTTCAAACGAGTGGTCGCCTTTTTACGCTTCTGCTTAGATTTGGTGGTCTTGACTTCGCGCCAGAGTTCGACTGCGAGTTTATCGAGGTCAAGGCGTTCGAGGATGTCATAGAAAGCCTCAGCGCCCATGTCTGAGCGGAAGACCTGTCCCCAGCGCTGCTTGAGTTCGCGATAGCGACTCTCACTGAGAAAAGTGAAGGGACGCAATTCCAACAATTCATCGCGCATTCGCGATGACTGATCGGAAGACGCGGACGTTTGATCCTCCAACTGTGAGCGCAGCGCCTCCATTTGCATTTCAGCGTCCGCTTTGACTCGGCCCGCTTCCATTTTGAGTTCTTCAAGTTCCTTGGCGCGCTGGTCCTTGAGTTCGTTCTCAACCACTTCGATGTTCTTCTGAACGATCTTCTGCACCTGGGTCAGATGCTTGGCTGCAACTTTATCCCCAGCGTCGAGGATCTTCTCATCGGTCAATTCAAAGACAACAGCCTTCTTGGCTGGTTCGCCCATCTGACCTTGAAGAAGTTTTTCGAGTTTTTGACCTTCCTTGATCACAGGGTCAAGTTTTTCTGCGATGACTTCATCATATCCCTGCTCAAGGCTGGCACTCTTTTGTTTGATATCATTCAAGGTGTGATCGCGTTTCGTTTTAATTTCGGCGATCTTCGAGTTAACGGTTGCCGCCTGTTCACGCTCCGAGACAGAGATTTCATCCTCGATGCGCTTGAGAGCTTTGTTGCGTGCTTCCTCGTCAACATAGGTAACAATATATTGTGCGAAGTAAAGGACGCGGTCAAGGTTGCGGCGTGAGATATCGAGCAGCATCCCCAAATAAGAAGGGATGCGGCGTGTATACCAAATATGCGCGACCGGTGTGGCAAGTGCAATATGTCCCATGCGCTCACGGCGTACCGCCGCACGCGTTACTTCCACTCCACACTTATCGCAAATGATCCCTTTATAACGGGGGTTTTTATATTTTCCGCAATAACATTGCCAGTCGCGTTGCGGACCAAAAATGGCTTCACAGAATAAACCATCTTTCTCAGGCCGTAAGCGGCGGTAGTTGATGGTTTCTGGTTTTAGCACCTCACCATATGACCATGACAAGATGGTTTGTGGGGAGGCTAAGCTAATACGGAGTGCGGTCAGTCCCTTGGTTTCCACTGGTACTCTCCTCTAAAATGGGAAGAATGACGACTTGAGCTAATCTCTGAACAGCGGATAATATCGCTAGTCTAAGAGACAAACAAAGGCAAGCGCTTCGAGAGCTTTCTCTCAAGCGCTTGCGATGTTTTGCTCGTTTTTATATCAGATGCCCCAATTATACGCAGAACAGGAGGCAGAGTCAAGTACTTTTTGTAAACGTTACATTAGATTTAGGATAGTAAACCCCTGGCAAAGGCTAAAAATCCCTGAATATCGTTGAAATTCGTGACCATTCCTACTGAAATTCGCACCGCGCCGGATGACTTGCCATCAATACATAAACGGAAGTCATCTACAGTCAAGCGGTCTTCGTGATCAGGCTGAGTAAAGCATACATCTAACTCGACTCGGGAAATGCCCAGCGCAATCTCACCCGCGCCCGGGTTGCAAAAACATCCGGTACGCAGAGAGATATTCGCCTCATTTGCTTGTTGTTCAATAAAGCGGTGATCGAACGCTTTATCGTCCTTATCATAAAAGTTAACTGTCACTGCGCCACCGCGTCCGCTCATTGTTGTAGGACCGTAGACGCGCACAAGGGATACACCATTGCTATGTTTCAGCGAGGTAAGGTTGTCCAGTAGCCAGCCTGTCAGCGAACAAACGCGCTCATGGATCACATCATATCCAATCGATTCAATATGCTTGAGACCAATCTCAACCGCGGGGATATTGAGATAATCTATCGTCCCATCTTCAAAAGCGGATGCGCCATCTGCCATGTAATATTTGTCGCCCTGTACCGACGCGACGGTGATCGTGCCGCCTGCAAACCATGGGCGATGTAATTTTGCTAATGCTTCCTTGCGCGCGATCAAAGCGCCAATCCCTGTAGGATAGCCGAACATTTTATAAAATGAGATCGGGACAAAATCAGGCTTGACCCGACTCAAATCTAGTTCGTTTGTGGGTACAAAAGCCGCGGCATCGAGTAGAACATCCCATCCGTGTTGATGGGCTTTCTCTATCCAATTAAGCGGGTGTTGCACGGAGGAAAAGTTGGATTGCGCCGGATACGCAAAAAGGTTATATCCACCTCTCGAAGGCTCAGACAACTCGCGGCTGAGTTGTGACTCGTCCACTCTCATATCCGGCAATGCGATGGGAATGTAGGTCACTCCTGCGCTGCGCGCGTGCGCGAATTCGCGAATCCCATTCACTGAGTTGTGATTATCAAATGTTAAGAGATAACGTCCGTTTGGAAATGGATACGACTCGCCAACAAGTTTCAATGCGCCGCTAGCATTGGGTGTGAAGATCGCAAGATATTCTTTAGGATCGGCATTAAAAAATTTCAATACATATTCGCGCGCGTGTTCTATCAGTTGTGTTGCTGCCTCAGAAGTAGGATTGCCCGAATGGGGATTCCCAAAAACGTGTTCAGAAAGTAACCTGTTATGACGGCGCAGTTGCGACTCGGCGTATAAGCCACCGCCTGTGTAATCTAAATAGATATGTCCACCAATATCAAGGCGTGCATACTCGGTGGAGCGTAGATCGTCAATGATGTGCGTGGTTGGATAGGCTGGGTACGCTTTTAGAAAAGCAACAAAGTCAGGGTCAGGGTTCGCCATAAGATTCTCCAACTCAATTTAACCACATTTTCCTTGCGCTCCCAAAAGAACATTGGGACTACCCTGGCACCGCCCGCCAGGGCAGGTGTAGTGAGCGGAGCGAGCCCTTCAGGCGAGGGAAGACGAGGGGCAATTGAGGGAGTATTATCTATTTAACGAGGAGATTGCTTCGCTACGCTCGCAATGACATAGATAAGTATAATTACTTCATGCCTCGCATTTGCATTGTACCGCGCGTGGATGGGCTGGGTGGTGTGACCTCCTTTCGGCTCAAATTTGAAGATGGACTTCGCGCCCGCGGCGTAGATATTACTTACAACCTTTCTGAATCAGCGGATGCGGTTCTCGTTCTCGCGGGAACCAAACATTTGCTCTCGTTATGGAAAGCGCGGCGGCGTGGGCGGCGTATCGTGCAGCGACTCGATGGGATCAACTGGGTGCATCGTGCCCGCTGGGCTGGGTTGCGTTATACCATTCGTGCCATTTATGGAAATGCGAATCTTTCATTTATTCGGGCGCGTCTGGCGCATCACGTGATCTATCAGAGTCATTTTATCAAGCATTGGTGGGAAGATTGGTATCGCCCCGCGCGCGTTCCTTCATCGGTGATACTCAATGGGGTAGATCTGAATCGTTATACACCTCATGGCTTGCATGAACGTCCCTCTGGTCATGTTCGCTTGTTGGTTGTAGAAGGGAGTTTGGCAGGTGGGCTTAATTATGGATTGTTCAATGCTACATCTCTTGCCAGAGCTTTGACAAAGAGATTTAAAATCGAATTGATGATTGTCGGGCGCGTGGACGGGCGCACCAAAAATAAATTGAAGCATCAGAATAATTTTCGTATTCAATTTATGGATACGACGCCGCGAGATCACATTCCGTGGTTGATGCGCTCATCCCATCTCTTGTTCTCAGCCGAAGTAAACCCACCCTGCCCAAACTCAGTGATCGAAGCATTAGCTTGCGGATTGCCCGTCGTTGGTTTTGATACAGGGTCACTCTCTGAGCTTGTGCAAGGAGGTGCGGGCCGATTAGTTCCTTATGGCGCGAACCAATGGAAATTGAGACAGCCTGATATTTCTGCGTTAGCTGAGGCAGCAACAGAAGTTTTACAAAATCAAATTCGTTTTAGAAAGTCCGCACGCGAAAAGGCCGAGTCTGCTTTTGATGTTGAAAAAATGGTGGATGAATATCTCAAGGTGTTACTGGAATAATCCGCTGGTTGAGTAGCCCCGCATGTTTCTGGCTGGCATATCGAAACCAGCAAGCTAGTGAAAGAATTCTCTTAACAAAATTCCTTTGCTTATTGGTGGTTTCGATATGGACTTCGTCCTACTCAACCACCGGATTACTCAAATATAGGAGACTCTATGATGAACGAAGAAATCATCGCATTCTTGAAAGTACATCTTCAATCAGTTCAAGATAATGATATCCAAACGTATCATGAAACCACTGCAGAAGATCTAACCCTTTACGAATGGTGGATTACACCTCATCGTATTGATGGACTTCCCTTTCATGAATTTATGATGACATCGAATGCCGAGCGGGGGACAGTCTTTGGAGCAGAAGGGAAAGCCAAATCTCCAACGCGCTTTGATCTATCGAACTTACATATCCAAAATTATGGTGAGACTACCATCGCAAGTTATACCTTGCTCATCAGCACAGCTTCGCCTGAGGGTGTGAAAGTAGCTTCCCATAATGAAAGCCGTGTGATGGTCAAACGAGATGGCACATGGAAGGTTGTCCATGTACATAAATCACCGACATGGCAGGCTCCGCACATTCCGTCATGATGCGTTTCCCTGGCAAACTCGCACTCCAGCAGCGCGTACTCCCTAATTACCGCGCGCCGTTCTTTGATCTGCTTGCTTCTGCCTGCATTGGTGGGATGAGTCTTTTCACCGGATACCCGCGTCGCGTGGAAGGCATTACTACTACCGACAAATTACAAGTTGCTAATTATCAATTAGGGAAAAACATTCACCTCTTCAGTGGAAATTTTTATCTTTGTTATCAACTTGGACTCCTCGATTGGCTCGAGAACTGGAATCCGGATGCATTGATTGTCGAAGCCAATCCGCGCTATCTTTCAACTCCAGCGGCTATAAAGTGGACGCACCAACGTGGCAGGCCGGTCGTTGGCTGGGGATTGGGATCACCTCCCGTTAATAGATTACGAAAGCAACGAAGACTTTCATTTATCAGTCAGTTTGACGCGTTGATCGCGTATAGTCAGCGCGGCGCGGACGAGTATGCCGCATTGGGGTTTCCATATGAAAAGATTTTCGTCGCGCATAACTCAGTTTCAGCACAGCCTTCTTCGCCTTTCCCTTTGAGATCTTCGACCTTTGACCCTCGACCTCAGATTCTCTTCGTTGGGCGTTTGCAAGCCCGCAAACGTGTTGACTATTTGTTGAAAGCCTGCGCTCGATTGGAATCGAAGCCACGACTTATTATCGTTGGCGATGGACCCGAACGCGCGGCACTCGAATCACTTGCCAAGGAAATCTATCCAAGCGCGGAGTTTATCGGAGCCAAGCATGGAGTTGAGCTAAAGCCTTATTTCATAGAAGCAGATCTCTTTGTCCTGCCTGGAACCGGCGGACTCGCCATCCAGGAAGCAATGAGTTATGGACTCCCGGTGATTGTCGCGCAAGGAGATGGCACACAGGATGATCTCGCCCGAAAGGAGAATGGATGGCAGATCTCACCCCCTCCGGGTGATTTTGATGCGTTGGTTTCCACAATGAAAGACGCGCTATCAAATGTAGCGCGCCTGCGAAAGATGGGTGAAGAGTCGTATCGAATTGTGAAGGAGGAGATCAATATCGAAAAAATGGTCGAGACATTTGTAAACGCGTTGAATAGTTTAACCGGCAAATGAATTGGCCGCCTCTTCCATGTTGTTGTAAATGAGGATGTTCTGTAAAAACCCAGTGATATTCAATATATAATAAACTTCAGGGTTTGGGCAAACCAGTTTAAAGTACGGTGACTTATATGGCTCTTCGCCATGCTGATGGATGATTTTCATGTCGCTCTGCGGTGTGAACAAATTAAAGATATTGTGGATGGCACGGAGACCCGCGCTCGTGAGCACTTCTACATTTGATAAATCAAGCAAGAGGTATTTTGACCCATCTTCTTGAGCTTGGCGGGCGCGGTCAAGCAGTTCTTTTTCCGTATTGCCATGGAGATGGCCACTCAAATGCAAAATGGTCACTGGCACTTCCCCTTGAATTTGTGAGGTAGTGATATTTAATTCGCTCATATCTCAACACTCCTTTGGCTTTATTACTATACGATTTTCAGGAAAGAAAAGCAAGTAGGATGACTCGCTCTTACTTTCGTTCCACATTCACCCACATTTGCTTGCCATCCGTTGTGACCTCGACCCAGCCGTTTTGGTCAGTACGTAATAGGTCATAATCTTTTACCGATTCCAGCACTTCGCTATCAGGCATACCGTTTTCATCTGCCGCACTTACGCTAAGAAGGACCAATTCCGGATTCAGATTCGCGATCCATTCGGGCGGGTTCGACGCTGCATAGCCTGAATCTGCAAGCGAGAGCACGTTGACAGGTCCAACACTCGCCCCATTATGTAACTCATCCAATGCTTCAAAGCTCATGCCAATTGGCAACACCGCGCGGAAATTCTTCCACTCGATCAGCAATATCGCGCCGCGCGGACCGGTTGTCAGCATACGCAGGGTCGCGCCATCCCCCAATTCCAAGATTTGTTCAGGCTCCGCATTCGTCACTGGGATATCGCTCACTGACAAATATTCGTTCAACACACCGGATGAAAATGAGGCTTGGGTATTTCCACTCCACAACACCGCGTCTGGCGAATAACGCTCGATCACACGCGGCAACGCGGCGACATCGTTTTCATCCGTTCCTGCCACAACCAACCAATCCAGTTTACGATTGAATGTGGGCAGCCTTCTCCCTAATTGATCTGAAAGAGTCGTTACGCTGGGTCCGCCGTTGATCAGCACAGATTTTCCGGTCGGCGTCTTAATCAACACAGCGTCTGCCGAACCAACATCTAAAAATGTGACATGCAGAAATTGATCGGGAACTGCGACCGCCGCGCGCCAGACGAGTAACAAAGCCAACGTCAGGATAACCAATCCCGTTCCCACAGGGACTTTGACTTGATCCCGCTTCATAGATTGGAACCACTGTTTTAAACGGTCTCCACCAAACGTTACAGAAAAAAGCGCCGCGTAGACCAAGATCACAAACCAGATAGAGAAATCCCCGAGGAAGAGAGTCCCATGAGGCACGCGGTCGAATAATTCCACCATGCGGATGGTGTACACAACGAAGGGCCACGCGACCCACGCCGCGACTTGACCGAGCGGAAACCAGAGGAGACTCAACAACACTGCGAGTCCGCCGAGAATCATCACCGCAGGTTGCACAGGCAGAACGAATGGATTGGCAATAAAAGAGACAAGCGAGATTCGTTTGAAGTGATAAGCCATGATCGGAATGGTTGTTACTTGTGCGGCAAGCGTGAGCAAAACAAATTCTGAAAAGAGTTCGGCAAATTTTTCGGCAGCAGAGGCTGGAAAATACTTGAGGATGATTCTATTCGCAAATTGGGAAAACGGATCTGCATACAGGATGAGGCCCAGGGTCGCGAAGAACGAAAGTTGAAAACCAACATCCCAAATATACAACGGATTCCACAAACACATCAACAACGCGACGGCGAGAAGCGTGTTCAACGCGAACTGCCTGCGGCCAACTTGTTTCGCAAACAAGGCAAGAGTACCCATGAGCGCGGCGCGCACCACTGCCGCATCTGCGCCAACAAGGATCGTATAAAAAGCGATACCGATGATTGCAAGTAGCGCGCCCCGCCTCGGACCGAGAAACTTGCTGAAGAATGTGACAAACAACCCCGCGATGATGCTGATGTTGAATCCCGAAATGGCAATGATGTGAGCCGTGCCTGTATTTTTGAAGGCTTGTTGAAGCTGATCAGTTAGACCCGTATCCACACCAAGCAAAATACCTGCCAGCAAAGAGGATTCTGGGTCAGGGAACAGATGATAGATATTCTCCAGCGAGTTCTCTTTGAGCGCGTACAATGCTCTCGAAAATGGATTTCCACCTTTACCCGGAAGGACTGTCGCTTCTGCGCTGGACATATATGAATGGATATGTTGTGCGGCGAGATAATCGCGATACGAGAAATCTTCATTCTCAGGCGGAGTCTTCAACTTGCCGCGCAAACGCAAAATATCTCCATAATGAAAGATTTGATTGTCCGAAACACGCGCAAGTATCAGTCCACTAACAGGCAGGTCGCGATCACCCGTGTCCACTTTGCTGACCTTCAACCGTAGGTTAGTGTAATTGTCTCGGTAATCAGGAGGTTCAATGAGCGTGCCAGTGACAAGCAAATCATATTCGCGGTCGTTATAAAAAGCGATATGAAAGGCATTGAATCTGGGAACAGAGATTTGATAGCGGGCCGCGCCGAGGAAGAGGGCGAAGAGAAGAACGAAGGCGAAAGGATGAGGGATGAAAGCAGGAAAGCGTGGAGCGAGAATACGTGCAAGAACTAAGAGGAACAGTGAAATGACTATCAGCGCAGTCCAAACTAATATGTGTAGAGAAACGAGACTTGCTAAAACAATCCCCACCAGGAAGGCAAGCGAAAACCATACCAGCGGAAGTGCCGCCAGTTGTTCTTGTAACCGCGATGGCGCGGGAGTGGGATGATCAGAAGTAGTCCCCATATGGATTCGTCTATTTATTGTGACTCACTCTGACATAACCTGGTTGCATAACAACAAAAGCATTCTGAATAGCATTCCCTTGTTCACGGATTAATTGACAACAGCTTCCTGAAGTGATTTTCTCACATTGCCTGGATAACGTATGAGAATGACTCCTGCCGAATCGGCCTGGCTAGCAAAGACCAATTGTCCAAAGTCCTTATCTTCAGTCAACAGAACACGTTTTTCCTGAGATGCTTGAGCGATCACATCACTATCCACCGAGCGAGTTGTGATTTCAGTCAAAGCAAGAACATCATATCCTTCATTGCGCAAGGCTTTCACAACACCGAAATCGCAACTCTCATCTGCCAAGAACCGCAACGCGGCATAGTTCATGATGTGACTTGAAGAATAATCGTTTCATGTGCGAGAGTATCTGCCGCATAAGCAAAGGCAGCTTGAAAATCTTTCTTGTCGAGACGTGGATAAGCCTCCAGTAAATCTTCTTCCGTTGCCCCTTCGCTAAGCTTTCGTAAGATGAGTTCCACGGGAACACGTGTACCGCGTATAACGGGCTTACCCAGCATCACGGCAGGATTTATTTCAATTCGTTTCAATAATTCTTCAGTCATCACTACCTCCAAATACTTATATTTCATTATAACATTGCCATTATTTTGTTTCTGGTTACAATTCTTTCAATGACTCATTCCAAACTCATCCTCGTCACTGGTGCAACTGGATACGTCGGTGGTCGACTTGTGCCACGTCTGCTCGAAGCGGGTCATCGCGTCCGTTGCTTGGTGCGCGATCCGAATCGCTTGCAGGGACGCCCGTGGCTGAAGCATGTCGAGGTCGTCAGCGGGGATGCGCTTGTACTAGGCACATTGACGGAAGCCATGAAAGATGTTTCGGTCGCGTACTATCTCATCCACGGCAAGCAGGGTGGACAAATCAATGCCAATCGTGACCTGGAAGTTGCGCGCAATTTCGCCGAAGCCGCGGGAGAAGCAGGTATTGAGCGAATTATTTATCTCGGTGAGCTAGTTGACACTACAACGAATCTTTCACCCTATCTGCGTGCTCGCCATGAGACAGGATATATCCTTCGTCATAGCCGTGTGCCAGTGACAGAATTCCGCGCGGGCATGATCGTTGGCTCTGGCTCTGCGTTGTTTGAAATGATCCGTTATCTTGCTGAACGTGAACCTGTGCTAGTTTGTCCCGCATGGTTCTTCTCACAGGCGCAGCCCATCGCGATCCGTGATGTGCTTTTTTATCTCATCGAAGCACTTAAAACTCCTGAAAGCGTTGGCAGGATGATCGAGATCGGCGGTCCGACGCGCCTCACCTATGCAGATATGTTGCTCGGCTACGCAAAAGAACGCGGACTTAAACGCGTCCTCATTCGTACACCGTTTTATGCGCCGCGCCTTTCAGCCTATTGGGTCCACATGGTCACTCCCATTCATTGGCGCGTCGTGTTGCCATTGATCGAAGGACTGCACGCCAAGCTGATTGTCCGCGATGAGGCGGCGAAAAAGTTATTCCCCCAGATCAAGCCACTTGACCTCCAAGCTGCTGTTCACCTCGCCCTTGGCCGCATCCAAAGAGATAATGTCGAAACGAGCTGGTCCGACGCTCTAGTCACTGTGGCGGGCGATGTCAAGCCTTATAAGCTTACAGTAGAAGAAGGTATGTTCATTGAAACGCGTCAGAAATTGCTCGATCTTTCAACTGAAGATGTCTTTCGATCTTACATGGGAATTGGCGGTGAGCGCGGTTGGCTATATATGGATTGGGCTTGGCGCATGCGCGGTTGGCTCGATAAAGTTGTCGGGGGTGTTGGTTTGAGACGCGGACGGCGACACCCTGACGAAATCCGTGCGGGTGAATCACTTGATTTTTGGCGCGTGGAAGAAGTGGAAAAGAATCATCTGTTGCGCTTGCGGGCTGAGATGAAACTGCCGGGCAAGGCTTGGCTTCAATTCGAGTCGCAGCCGCAAAATGGAAAAACGCTCCTCACTGTCACAGCCTACTTTGCGCCCTATGGATTGTTTGGTTTTCTTTATTGGTACGCGATGTGGCCTTTCCACAAATTTATTTTTGATGGACTTACCCGCCGGGTCGCTTCACGAGCGCACGTGTTAGCGCATTCCTATGGATAAATTAATCCTTGTCACTGGCGCAACAGGTTATATCGCCAGCCGATTGATTCCCAGATTATTGGATTCGGGTTACCGCGTGCGTTGCCTCGCCCGCAACCCGCTTCGACTCAAAGGCCGTAGCTGGTTCCGTTATGTGGAAGTGATTCAGGGTGACGTTACGATGCCGTCAACTCTGCCTGCCGCAATGGATGGCGTTCACACTGCCTATTATTTTGTTCACAATATGACCTATGGGCGCGGATACACTACACTTGAATTAGGGAGCGCGCGCGCCTTCGCTGCAGCCGCAAAAGAATCAGGCGTTGAACACATTATTTATCTCGGTGGGCTTGCTGACCCTGAGCAACATATCGCCCCTCATATGCGCTCGCGCATCGAAACAGGAGTTGTCTTACGTGAGGGAAATGTCCCTGTGACGGAGTTTCGGGCAGGAGTCATTATCGGTTCAGGGAGCATCTCCTTTGAAATGATCCGCTTCATGACGGAGTTGTTTCCCATTGTGCCGGGTCCGTTATGGATGAAGAATAAATCCCAGTCGATTGCCATTCAAAACGTGATTGACTATCTCCTCGCCGCGTTGACCAATCCCGATGGGCGCGGAGGAGTCTTTGAGATTGGTGGTCATGAGATCAGGACATATGGTGATTTGATGTTGGGCTACGCACGCATACGCGGACTCAAACGCAGGATGTTTCTACTACCTGGAATCCCTCTTTGGTTTATGGCGCTCGGCGTGGGGTTGATGACTCCCGTGCCATATCCCATTGCCTACGCATTGATCGATGGCTTGTCTGCCGATAGTATTGTTAAACACCCCGAAGCCTTGACCCTATTTCCTGAAGTTAAACTCATTGACTTTGATTCCGCGACAAAAGACGCGCTCGAAAAAACACACCCGAGTCACGTCGAGCATGTATGGGATGATGGCGAACGAAGACCAAAATCCATCAAGCATGAAGGTTGTTTCATTGATCATCGCGAAATAGCTGTCAATACAGAGCCCAAAAATGTTTTTCATGCCATAAGACAGTTAATTGCCAAGTCGGATTGGCATATAGAAGTAAACGAGAAACAGCAAATTCTTGTTTGTGTAAAGAATCAAACTGCTGGGAAAAAATGGATCGAATGGCGCATAGGTCAGATTTACAATCTGACCCACCTCTCCCAAACGGTTTTCTTCTCTCCACGCGGATTGCCCGGATTCTTATATTGGTATCTTTTATATCCATTCCATTTACTGGACTTTCGCGGTTTAATCAAATCCGTTGCCAAACAAAGTGAAATCCAATGAAGCGCAATCTTTTCATCTTCTTGCTTTTTACTGCAATTGCAATCCCGATGTTCGTGATTGCGCTTTATGTTCCCAATTCTCTTCCAGCGGGTACTGATTTCAGCGCGCTCTATAATACGGACTTGGCTTTAGTAAATCACATCCCTATTTACGACATCCCCAAAGTAGAGGCATTTGCACAAAAATATTCGGGCCTTCCTCCTGAGAAATTCTTCCTGGCGCGCTTTCCCTATCCGCCGTGGTATGCGTTGAGCACGTTCTATTTAGGCTTGTTCCCTGACCAAGTCGCAGTGACGTTATGGTTTGAACTTAATCTTATTATGTTGTTTGTGTCCGTTTGGCTGCTCACGGATGGATGGTCAGGCCGATCCCGATTAATTGCCTTTCCACTCGCATTGTTCTTTTTACCTGTGTTAGGAGCATTAGCAGTGGGACAATATGACTTCCCGGTTCTGCTTGGTATAGCATTGTTAATTTACTCGCTGCGCAGAGAAAATGCCGCATTGACAACGCTTGGCATGGTACTGCTTACCTTCAAGCCACATATCGGCGCGCTGGTTCTGTTGTCAGTGTTGATTTTTTTACTCGTAAGCAGGAACAGTTTCGTACGACGCGTGATACGTTCTCTCATTGCAGTGGGAATTTTTCTTTTCATCGTTGGGTTTGTGGCTGACCCCGTGTGGATCATCAGTTATCCAAAGAT
>WNFZ01004594.1_pt1 | contig 12775 bp, 15 predicted proteins | sample 5400081 | NCBI WGS metagenome assembly WNFZ01 (sample SAMN13153365, study PRJNA577476) | soil metagenome | isolation source: 80 cm soil or saprolite under grassland replicate 1 | place: USA:California | collected 2016-06-15
GGTTTTATATATAGAATATGTTCTTTATTAACAATTTCAGGGTGGAACAATGGCAGGTATGAGGCTTCGTTATATCTTAGTGGAAACGTTCTTTGATAATTGTGGCTATGCGCTTGCAGTACTATGTCAACTCCGTACTCATCAAAAAGGCGATGATATGTATCGGGTAACTCACGTTGTCCTGAATGCGATGTAACGGAAGAGTAGAAGGGTCTGAATGAGTATACTATGATCCAATCAATGCTTTTGTTATTATGCGCCTTCATTAGATCCTCCTGGACGTAGTTATATTGTTCGGATCCATTTTGGTAAGGAATAATTGAATTTTTGGCCGTAGCCATCGCCATGAAATGTACGTTCTGGTAATTAAATGAGTAAAACGGCTTTGTCATATTGAATGCCGCATATAATCACTATATTTGAACATCTTTTTGGTCAAGTCATGGTCTCCAAACGTTATTTTGACTGTTCCATAAGTATCTAATGGGGTAACAGATTTAATCCAACAGAGAGCAGAATTATCATATGAAAGATCGCCCAATGCTATAACTAACTCTGGATTTTTCTTTATCATTCCATCTATTGTTCTATTAGGTTCGTCACCACATCCAAAGTCACCGGCAGTAACAAAATTAAATTTTTGAAAGTTTGTTGACTTAAAAGGATCATCTTCCGCATCCTCGCCATAACATAGGAAATACAGACCAGAAAGTAAAAAGAAAATAAAACAGAAAGCCAGAATGCAAGATGTAGGATAATCTTTTGCTAATTGTCCTACGATATTATGATAGCGCATTTTTCATTAGAGAATTTAACCTCGAATGATGTTTTATTTAAAATTTCTGATCGGTAGTATGCTTCATAATTAAAATTTCACTTGTTGGTAGAAAATGATACTAGGTATACACGTAACAGAAGTAGCCAAAATTTTAAAATCATGAGTTGGGAACTATTCTGTAAATTACCCCTTCATTGTTCCCTTTGATTGCTGATACCACATATAAATTGCCATCATACGGACTAACTTTTAAATCAGTAATTATTCCAAAATTTTTTCCAAATATTATTTGAGTTGGATCATCTTTCTTGCTGAATACCATCAGAAAGATCACCTGATAAGGACAGAACCTATGTCAGAACTGTTTTTTATTCCGTACGCGTAGTATATTGTTGTGTATATCCATTCTGACTATTAGAGTTCGGCGAGAAAACTAGTATTTCATTCTTGCTTCGATCTGATACGTATACATCACCTTCATTGTCGATTGCTAAATGTTCCGGATCTCGGTAGTGACCTGGTTTTGTTCCGTAGGAACCAAACTTTGTTATAAAATTACCATTACTGTCGAATTTTAGGACACGAGGGTGCTTGCTACATCCAGAGTCTGACTGAGGGTCAGTCACATACACGTTATCATGTTTATCAAGCGCTATATGTTCCATATGACAGAACTGATTATCGGACGATCCTTTGGTTCCCCAAGACAACAAGGGCTTCCAATTGCTATCAAATTTCTGGATGCGTTCATTTCCTCTCTCATTAATGAAAAAATTCCCTTTTGAATCCATCTCTATAGTAGTAGGAAGATTAAACTCACCTGGTTTATTTCCGAGTTTCCCTATCTCCTTCACAAAACTCCCATTAATATCAAATTGCTGGATACGATTATTTTTAGAATCGGCCACATACACGTATTTTAATGACCTATCTACCTCAACGTGCCTTGGATTATCAAACTGTCCCGGTAAACTGCTGGGATGTCCATCTAGGTTACCAAATTTCGAAATGAAATTACCATTACTATCAAATTGCTGTACTCTATGGTTGCCCCTGTCTGCTACCCACACGTGACCTCTAGCATCCACGTCAAGTCCGTATGGTACTAGAAATTGACCATCGCCCTGGCCCTTCTCTCCAAACTTGAAAAGAAAGTTCCCATTCTTATCAAATACCTGTATACGATTTCCATCTCTGTCCACCGCATACAAATGCGTGCTATTATTATCAAATTCAAGGTCGTGAGGACGAAGAAATTCGCCATCACCAGTTCCTCTAGATCCCCATTCCTTAACAAAAGAATAATTTTCAGAAAGTTGATTCACTAAAACTCTTGTTGATGGGAAAGCCAATACAACATGTGTATGAATTATGGTCAAAAAAACCAAAGTTACATGCAATCCAACTATAACCACTGTAAAGTGGCTTTTTCTTGCCAAAGGCAACGATATGTTGTTAATCTGAGCATTTAAAGAATTTAATACGAGTATCTAACTAGAAGGATTATTAGCACCAAATTCAGATTTCATTTTCCTATAAAGTCGTATCACATCTACTAATTGCCAAAGCCAATATGCACCATTAATTACCAAACTAAGTGGAAATGGTACAAACAGTGGAACAATAATCCATAAAGCAATCCAACAATGAAAATGATTATTCCTCGTTTGATAATGCCGAGATAAATATGACCAACACCTGAAATTAAAACTGCTAGAAGAATAGTAATTCCATACTTATTGTCAACATCGCTTTTACCTCTTAACATATTAACGGAACTTTCCTCAAGTTAAATTCTAAACAAGTAAAAATTTTAATTGACAAGGAAATTCGAAATAATCAAAGTTTTTATTCTCAAATGGCTTATACATATTCACACATTCATTAACTGGAGGGAGGGCTAAGTCTGCATTCAATCTGCTTTGTAACCTCCCTTCAGGCACAACTGTTTTCTTATGAAATATAAAACTGAAATTGACTGAAACCTTCTTCTCTATAATAACCATCCAGTTACTAAAAACGAGTACATTCTTTAATTCAGATTAAATCCCCACACTTGGCGAGACTATGACCGTGATTATTTGTCTTTTGATATCGTGGCTATTCCACCGCTAAGAAGAGGTTCACTTTGGGATTTTATGTATAAATAATTACTTCTCGTGTCAAATCCAAGATCTTTCATAGTTATAACTTGAAAATTATTATCACCTAGGTATCTCATTTCTTTTTCAAAAAGTTTTGGATCTGTATTGTAATCAACAGCCTGATTATCACCTGCTCTATGATATATGATTATTGGAATTGCTTTTAATGTACCACCTTTATTATACTCCGTTTGGGTGTTCACAACTTTAATGAATCTACTCAGTAATTCATGATCGGAATATGAATTTACTAACCTTGACTGGTCGTGACTCCAGCCTCTAATCGAATATCTATTCGCAAAAGTAAGCTCTTTTTTATTATAAGTTCTACAGTCCTTTTGATTGGACTGATCTTTCCAACCATCACAATGAAAATACGTAATGGGACTACCTGCAGTCCTGGCCAACTCATAGTATTTGGATACAATCTTAATTACTTTTTTATCGTTTGAGCCCTCATTGAATGGGTAGGCAAAACTTGTTACATCAATCCCGTGATCTTCTAAACATTTCTTAGATTGACCTACCTGAAATTTAACATCTTTTTTCGATAAATTACCTAGATGAGCATGACTCATACTGTGAGAACCAATATCGTTGCCTTCTTCATACAATTGCTTCACTTCCTTCCAATCCATATAACCAGGCTTATTTCCCAGGTAGTTGCATACAACATAGAAAGTGGCCTTAAATCCATACTTGTCAAGTATTGGTTTTGCTTGAGTAAACTGTGTCTTACGCCCATCATCAAAGTTTAAAATCACTACCTTGTCATTTGTTACCCTTTCGGATACTGGCTGTGCATATATATGCTGATCAGCGTCAAATTGTTCAATGGCAAGAAATAACAGAAAGCCAACTAAAATTGACAGAAGACAGAAGTATAGTCGAATGAAGTTTACTTTCTGATTGGTTCTCAAGAATCAAATATTCAAAAGCCTTACTGCATTATATATAGATAAGCTTCGGATCCTTCGCTTAATTATAATTCTAGTACCTTTTAAGGTAATGTTTTAGTGATTTAGGTTAATGAAACTTTGATCACGCGAAGGTAAATTTAAGTCAAATTTCAGTGATGACTAATCGCTATAGGAGGCCAAGTATATTCGGATTATCGATAAGCCTGAATTGCAATTTTTATTTCGTAGGACATATCTGCTTTCCATCCAAATGTTGAAGTGTGATATGTTAACTAGAATTCAATAAACGGATTGTTATCACATTGAATACCCTGACCTCGGTCTTTAAATTACTTCCGAATTTTCTGATTTTATTGTTACGATCAAATCACGTCTAGAAATTGACCATACTTGAATCTATCTGTCTGCATGAGAACCATTTAAAATCAATGTCACAGCCATACCATTTTATAACCATTCTGGGTGCCCTCCATGCTCCGACTTGATATGGTACACCACCACATACGGCCTTACTATTTCCCCATTTGTAGTATTTATGGTCAATTCTTTCATGCACCTTAATCCACGTTTTTCTGTCTTCATTGAAGTTGATATACTCCTGCAAAAGTACGCGGGGGTTAAATGAGTCTTTTGATAAGATGATATGCACATATTTAATACCAAACCATCCTTTGTCGACCAGACTAGTAGGATAGTTTATTTTCTTCTCACCACCTGGATCAGGATATTTTCCAGGGGGGTGTTGTTTAGTGAATTTGACACTGGGTACAGAAGGATTGGTCTGAGAATCATAACAGTAGTTTTGACAGCAGTTGGTGTCGGAAGGATGGTGATTCATTGGGCCTCTCATGTATATCCCTTTTGTATTTGAGCACTCTGTCTTTACATTGAAAAAGCCAGTTAACTCTACATCGTCCAAATCAATATTGTCCTTGTACGTATATCCTCTTTTCAGAGAATCAGCATAGTTCATCTGACAGCCCCCTATTGGGTCTTCGTAAGAAGGGTCGACATTTAGATTGAATCTAACATCACTGTTATCATCTGATGTAAACGAGCCGTCTAGGTTTTTGACAAGTTTTTTGTAAGCAGAACCATGACCCCTCTCAAAATGTGAATCAAAACCGTCTGGTGAGAGATACCATGTAAAACCGCCTATTTTCGTGGGATAAATGAATGAAACACCATCGATTCCAACCCTACTGCTAACAGTAAATCGATCAATAATGTTGGCGCTAGTTACATTAGAACCAAAAATCCTTGTTAAGGGTATCAAAGAGGATAAAGTGATTGCGGAAGAGGTGACAAATATTAATTTCAAAAAATCACGACGCGAGATTTCCCCATTTAGACCCGTATCATTCGCTGCCGAATTACTACTCACAAGATAAGCATAGAGGAGTTTATTCTTATAAATTTAAACCACCTACAAATATTTAGCGCATATATTATATTGTCCATAAGCAACCAAGTCTGCATCAAGGCTGGTGGGATAACTTATCGAATGGTTACTCATAATCCCGCCAGTTTCATTATATGTTTTAATAATATGTTGCATAATAAAGTAACACAAACACAAACATCATCCACTGATGGAATCATCAATATCGCTTTCTGCAAGAAAATTTAGTGAAGTGAGATCTCCATAAAATTTTGTAAATGCCCATTTTTCATAGTCATTTTCTGCATCTGCTATCCATTCATCCAGGGAATAATCTTGAATAAGACGATAATGATTTTTCTTGACATCTTCTAAAGTTGCTAGAAAAATTATTTCTGTTTCTTCATCCATACAATATCGTCTTCCCTTCATTTGTTTCCTTAATCTATGAGCACGTTCTTCTGTTAAAGGTCCATCAACTTTTTTCGTTATCTCACTCATTAATGTCTATAGGTGCTAATAGAATCCTATTATCCATTGCGGTCCTCTTGGTCTTAAGATATAAATTGAATGCTTCTTCGATTGCTTTGTCATGATCGTTCGTGCAGTGCAGAGATGACAAGAGATTCTAAGCAGGGAGATCTATTTTTTATTAATTCTTAACTGGCAAGAGTTAATTTGGTTTTTTACTTCCTGACGTAAACCGTTCATACTAATAGGTTTTTGAATAATTATGTCTATTATTCCCTTCTGTAAGTCGATTTGAAGTTCACCAGGATCAATTTCATAACCACTGGTTATCATGGTTCTGGTTTTAGGACTAAGTTTTTTTATCTTCTTTACCAGATCCAATCCGTTTAGACCAGGCATGATTAGATCGCAAATAACTAGAATATATTTTTCTTTATTATTTGTAAAATGCTTTAGAGCCTCTAAAGAGTCATTAAAAGTGAAAACCGAAATTCCACCATCAACCCCACGCAAAGCGTCTGCAAATAGAATGCTAATGTCTGAGTCATCATCTACTATCCCTACCATCCCTTCATTAGGAGATATTTGCCCAGACTCCAAGGACGCTACCCTCATATAGAACTTTATAAGACTCATATTTTATTATGGTAATTTTTCTCATGTTCATATACTGTGTATCGTGAGATGAGCACTTTAAGAATAGTAGAATGTATTTAATAGAAATACTAATCATTTGTTAGTTTTAATATTTGATTTTAAGAACGTGGCATTCACATAATTTGATATTCCATAATAATTCTTTCTTTGCTTTTTCATGTTAATATTAAATTGAATAATTTGTTGTTCTATATTCCTTGTAGAAGTTAACTTCAGGTTATTATGCCCATATTTTTTGAGATATGCAGAATATTTGACTCTTGTCTGTGGACTTTTAATTGAATCAAAGAATAACTGAATGCTCAATGCTCACACAATGGTTAAACCATAAGGGCATATAAAAGCATAGTATATACTTGTTCAATTTATTCTTTGACGGAGTAATAAAAAACATCACATTAATTCATTATATATATTCTGGTTAGATTTGTAATAATTCTGTAAGGTCGAGTTCAAAAGCAGCAACAGGCATCTTTATTTTAAAACTACCTATTAGTAAAGGTGAAATTTCTCCTATTTGTCCAATGACTTTTTCCTTATGAGCTATTTCTGCACTTCTTCCTTTAATGAATGATGAATTTTCTGATCGCCTTGTTTCGAATTTAGCCTTAAAACAAATTTCCATAAGCGTTTGGAGGACTGCTTTTATTTCACTATACGTGACTCCATTAAAAGCACTGACACAACATAAATTCCACCTTTCAAAACTGTCTTTTTCAGGTACAAATACCTCTCCTATTTCAAACAATTTTTGAGGATACTCTTCATGAATATTTTTCGACAACGAAAATAGTAAAGATGGTAAGAGTGATCTCCTTAATACATCATGTTCATCACTCTTAGAGTTATTCACTGTAAAGAAATCAAATTTATCTATTCTCATTCTTTTGTAGTGAATATCTTTGTTACTTAAAATGAAGTTAATATTTTCTATCAGTCCCATCCCAATCATGGCCTGACGAATCTTGTCAAAAAAGTAATTTTGCCTGCTTCTGTTACCATTAAGTGTATATTCTGGCAGAGAGGGCTCCAAGTTATAAAGTCCGTATCCGATTGCTACTTCCTCTACAATATCTATGGGACTAAATATATCAATTCTATAGCTTGGAACCATACAATCAATCCTACTTGAATCAACAACGTTTGCATCAAACCTACTTTTTCGTAGACAATTTACTATCTCTTCATTTGACAATGATAGACCCAGTACCTTATTGATATAGGCCGGTTTAACGTTCTCTAAAATAGTATTTGTGTTTGAATTGTAGGAGAAACTATTATTACTATCCTGTTTTATAGCGACATTTTCCAACTTAAATCCAATCTCGGCTAGCATTGCAATTATATTTGCCAGAACGTTGTCAACAGTTTTTTTGTCTACACCCGTAACTTCAACAAACAAATTATTAACTCCTTCTTTAATTCTTGTAAATTCGCTATTTATTATGGGAGGAAAAGATATCACAGTATTCTTAGAGTCTTTTAAAATGGGGTGAATTGATCCCTCTAGGAGTTCTCCAAATTTTTTGCCTGATTCAGTTTTGTTCAATATTTCAGTCAATGTCAACGTAGAATGATGGTCTAGGGGAGTAAAACTCAGATTATCTGATGATGTACTGTAATCCAGGGGAAACTCAATACTGTCTAAATTATGAAATCCTATCGACGCCTTCAATCTTCTTCTTCCTATTCCATTATGCAGATCTTCTTGCATAGAGACAATTTGCTTTATTGTTTTGTTATTCAACTTATAACCTCTAGCAACTATGCCCACAATAAATTGCCGGATGTTTGATACCGATCTATCGACACGAATCACATTTTTCTTGTTTTTGATAACTTCAAATTTTGGTATCCCTAGTTCTTTGCCAAGCAAGCCGTTTAATGCCCTAGCGATCCCATAAAAAGTAGAAAAATCTGGACGATTTGGACTATATTCTAATCTAATATAATTGTCATCTCTGTACTCTAGATCTAGTCCTATAAATGGTAGCATGTCTATAATGTAATCTAAATCGTAACCAGCAAATAACCTGCTGATATCTTCAAGTGGAAATTCTATAACGGGCATATTGGCTGCATCCTTAACCATGATAGTTTATTATCGTAGAGTTCACGTACATCGCTTAATCCATATCTAATCATAGCAATACGTTCAAGACCACCACCCCATGCAAGCACATTATTAAAAATGCCTACAGATTGAGTTACCTCAGGTCTGAACATTCCCATACCGAATAACTCGATCCACTTTCCGAGTTTATCTATATACACCATTGATTGCAATGAAGGTTCGGTATATGGAAAATATGTTGGCCAAAACTTCACCTTGTCTAAACCAAGTTTGGAATAAAATTGTTTTTGTAGACCCATCAAATCCCGCAAATTTATTGTTTCACCTATTACAATTCCTTCAATTTGATGAAACTCCATTAAATGCTTGTACGACATTTTTTCATTCCTAAAAACTCGCCCTATTGAAAATATCCTCCCATAATTCAACTTATTTTCTGAAAGATATTTTATAGTAACCGGAGTAGTATGAGTACGGAGGACTGTTTTCTTTGATTTTTCTAATTTCCAATCATAATTCCATTCTGTCTTGTGAAAGTTTGATACTTTATTACTAATAATAGGATCTATGTCTTCGATTGTCAAATTTGATAGATAGAATGTATCCTGCATATCCCTTGCCGGATGGTCTTGCGGAGTAAATAGTACATCAAAGTTCCAAAAGCAAGATTGAATTGTTGATCCTTCAATTTCAGAAAATCCCATCGAAACAAAAATTTCTCTAATTTCATTAATTACTTCGGTTAGAGGATGTGTCCTTCCAATGCTGTAAGTACGAACAGGTGAAGTGACATCTATTTCCGCAAATCTCTCATTTTTCCATTTTCCAGTATTTAGTATTTCAGAAGTAATTGTTCCTATTTCATTTTCGTCCTCGCTACTAATGCTTGACGCTATTTTTTTACCCTCGTTTGTAAGAGAAATTACGAAGGATTTTTCTATAGTTTCTTTGACATACCCTGGACGTTTCTTTAAGAGATTAAACCCTAGTAATTCCTTATTTGATAATTCTGAGAGTTTGATCTTTTTTAATTTTGAGATTTTTTCTAAAAGAGTTTCTTCAAGCGAAAGCCTTTCGGAGCTATTTGTTATCTTTAGACTATCAGATTCCTTAATCAACCAACCGTTCCTAACAGCATTTTGTATTCCAACACTAAATTCAATATTTGACATTTGACAGAGTTTGGCAAGTTTGCCAATCTTGCTGCTTTTTTGACCTGTTTTTTTTATCTCGTGGATTATTCTTCTTTCAGGTAATGATAAATGATCTATAACTGGTGATTTATCGTCCAAAGATGTAAGCTCTGGTGCTTTTGAAATGAGTTGTATTGTTGATTCCTTTTGAATTGATACTAAGACTATTCCTTTATACTTTAACCATTCAATTCCGCGTCTTACATTATCTAATGAAAGGTTTGTTATGGTCGCTAATTTTTCAATATCCATTTTATTGTGTTTTACAAGTGTTAGAAGAATTTTTTTCTCTATTTTATGCAGGTTTGACACCGTCATTTAAATATGGATCAGACATTGATGGAATACTTTTTAAACGTTTAAAGCTCTCAATCATGTATATATAATAAAATGAGTAGTTCATTCAATAAAGATTATTACGATGATTTTGAAGTAACTCCTTGGAAAGTAGAGGGATCCGTAGATTATGTTCGGTTAATAAAAAAATTTGGAACTCAGGAAATAACTGACGAAATACTTAAAAAAATTGAATCATTTACAGGCGACTTGCATCCATTGCTAAAGCACAAATTCTTTTTTTCTCACAGAGATCTTGATTGGATACTCAACAAATATGAAAATAATGAAAAGTTTTATTTGTATACTGGAAGAGGACCATCTGGGATGGTTCACCTTGGTCATCTGATGCCCTGGTTTCTAACCAAACATTTCCAAGATAAATTTGATTCTAATCTTTTATTCCAGATAACTGATGATGAAAAATTCTTGTTTGGGAACAAGACAATGGACGAAATTAAGAAAAATGTATATGAGAATATCTTGGACATTATCGCAATAGGTTTCAAAAAGAAAAGAACAAAAATTATAGTTAATACAAGACACATAAAACAGCTTTATTCGAACTCATTAGAAATAGCAAAAAGGATTACTTTTTCAACTGCAAAGAGTATCTTTGGTTTTACTAATTCAACCAATATTGGAATGATCGGTTTTCCTCCTCTACAGGGAGTACCGTGTTTTCTCCCTACCATAATTGAAGGAAAACCCACACCAGTGCTGATACCTGCCGCTATTGACCAAGACCCGTATTGGAGATTAACGCGAGACATCGCAGAAAAAATTGGATTTTACAAACCTGCACAAATACATAGTAAATTTTTACCCAGTTTACAAACAACAGGAAAGATGTCATCGTCAGATCCTGAAACTGCCCTATTCACCACTGATGAACCAAAAGTAATAGAAGAAAAAGTTTCCAATGCATTCACGGGAGGGCAGCCAACAACTTTGCTTCAGAAAAAATTAGGTGGAAATCCTGGAATATGTTCTGTTTTTTCATATCTCAAGTATTTGTTTGATACGCCCACGGAATCCAATGAGAGGGAACTAAAATGTAGAAGCGGTAATCTGCTCTGCGGCGAGTGTAAACATGATCTATCGAGCCACTCAACTGCATTTATTTCGATGTTTCAGGAACGGAGAGAAAAAGCTAAAGACTTGGTTTCTGATTTTATGTATAGAGAGGATAATTGAGTATTTGGATAAAGTTACAAGATTTGAGTGTCTTGACTCTTACGAAACTGAAAAACTGGGTAGCATGTTGTTACCAGATAAAGATAGTGTACATTTTGTTGTTGAAGTGATAAAAATCATAGATAATGAGATTGTTTTAATGTTAAAAGATAAGTCATGTCATGCTGTTCTTATGAAAGATAACATAAATGCTGTAAAATTGAAGGAATTTGTAGGAGAACTAATATTTGGTACGATGGTTGTTATTAAGACCTTTGGTCAAGAAAATATATTGAACGTTATACACAACGCTTCATAGACTATCAATTAATGTAGATGAGTTTAGTTTGATTTTATAAAGTATAGTAAGAGAGAGGCGAAATAATCAATCCTTATTTAGGTACTAATTTGTGAGTATATGTTAATGCTAGGTATTAGAAAGTTAATTTGTTTCCATTTCTGTCTATTTCACCCTCTCGTATTCTTGTTGAGGATATTACTCTGCCTTCTTGATCCTCAACCAGAGGCACAATAATTATCTCTAATTGAAGCATATTTTTTGATTTTCTTAATTCATTAATCTTGATACAATTTACTTTAGACGTTTCGGTAGTAACGATAGCCTGTACATCTCTAGTCAATACCGTGGGACCATAGAAGTCATTTAATTCATAAATCGAATAGTTGGATTTATTGAATTTATCTTGGATGAATTTTTTCAAATTCTTTAGTCGAGCTGAATACTCGTTAGTAATCTTTTTTTTTTGATAGTTGCATACTCGTCACTACTTATACCAATTATTACTTGCTTTCCTACTTCGAATGCCTTTAGGAGAAGCGTATAGTGTCCTTTATGCAATATGTCAAATGTGCCGCCGGTGGCTACAGTATCAAACATTGACCCTCAGTTTTAGCTGATATTGGATTACACTACTGACCCTTTTGAAATATCTTTACGCACTGTGGAGGACAGACATTTTCACAGGCCATACAGAAAATACAGTCTTTTTCTCTAATCATGAATGGTTTTTTTTCTGAAGCGGGATGTCCTGGTGTATCTAGCCATTCAAAAACATTTACGGGACATGCTTCAATGCAGGCACCATCAGCTATGCATATATCGAAATCTACTGTAACCTCTGTTCCCCATATTCCAACCTGTCCTGGAGGATCAACTGGACCCCATACCTTTATTCCTTGATACATGCCCTTTATCTGACGCTTTGATTTGAATTCAGGGTCTATGGGACCTTCTATCTTTGAATAGTTTGTACCACTACCGGTTAGAGAAATAGTAGTTTGTCCACCCGGAGCTGGGGCAGCAGCCGCTTGTGGAGCTGACGGAGGATTTAGAGCAGTTTGAGATTGAGAAGGTGTTGTCGAAACGGCGGGGTTAGCAGATGGTGTTGATTTTTGTGGAACCTGTGGAACAGGAGTTACTATATTTTGCCTCTTAACAGAACACAATTGATTGTGAACATCCTTCATACTATCCAGCGTTACGGGATTACTATGAATTAACAGTGTGCCACAAGATTCGCATATGTACTCCATTGTATCAGACAATATATTCAATAACTAAGAGTCCCTTATCAATTTTATGAACCCGTTTATAGATTAGCAATACCTTGGGATAATTTATCTT
>WNFZ01005896.1_pt1 | contig 12774 bp, 13 predicted proteins | sample 5400081 | NCBI WGS metagenome assembly WNFZ01 (sample SAMN13153365, study PRJNA577476) | soil metagenome | isolation source: 80 cm soil or saprolite under grassland replicate 1 | place: USA:California | collected 2016-06-15
CTGCTTCCGATGCTCGCGGCCCTCGCCGCCTCCACCGAGCGGATGCAGCTCGGGACCGGGGTCGTCCTCGCGCCCCTCCACGATCCGCTGCGCCTCGCGGAGGACGCCGCCGTCGTGGACCAGCTTTCCGGGGGGCGGCTGATCCTGGGCCTGGGGATCGGATGGCGGGGCGAGGAGTTTCGGATGTTCGGCGTCCAGAGGTCCGAACGAGCCATCAGGACCGCCGAGACCATCGATATCCTTCGGCGGGCGTGGACGGGGCGCCGGTTCTCGTTCGATGGCAGCGCATTCTCGTACGACCGGGTCAAGGTGACCCCGCCGCCGGCCCGTGAGGGAGGGATCCCCATCTATCTCGGCGGATACGCGGACGCGGCGGTGCGACGAGCGGGACGGATGGCGGATGGGTACATCACCGACGCCGATGCCGCCGACGAGGTCCGGCCGGCTCTGTCGATGCTCGACGAGGCCGCACGGTCGGCGGGGCGGGATCCTCGTTCACTCGGCATCGCGCTCATCCAGAACGCGTTTGTGGCCAACGACGCCGATGCGTGGGAGATCGCACGCGCGGGCGTCGCGCACCAGCTCGGCACGTATCGGGCGTGGGAGGGCACCGCCGACACGCCAGACGACGATCGGCTCGAACCCACGCCCCCGGACGAGGAAACGATGCGGACGTGGACCCTGGCGGGGACGCCGGAGGAGGTGCTCAGGGCTCTCCGGCCGCTCGTCGAGGCCTTCGGCGACCGGGAGCTCCACCTCATCGTCCGGCTCCACTACCCCGGGATGGATCTCGAGCCGGCCGCAGGCGCGGTGGAGCTGTTCGGCCAGGAGGTCCTCCCTGCGCTGAAGGCTCGCTGAGGGGTTGAGCCCGGAGGTGCCGATTCGGGCCGTCCCATAGATGCGCTCGGATCTAAGAGGAGGCCTCTTCCGCTTTGACGATACCGACGAGGTGTCCCTCGGGGTCGGTGAACAGCCCGTAGGTGACCATGCCCATGTCGGTGACCGGCATGACCACCTTGCCGCCCAGGCTCTCCGCCAGATCCAGGTACTTATGAGGGTCGTCCACCTCCGCGTAGATCGTCACTCCTGGGTTCTTGCTGTCTCCCGAGATGCCTCCCTCGATGCCCTTGCCGCCGGCCTCCGTGTGCACCAGGCCGTAAGTGGGCATGGCCTCGTGCACCTGCCACCCCGAAGAGTTGCGAGTAGTACGTGGAGAGGGCCTTCAGATCCTTGCCGTTGATCTCGAAGTGCACCACTGGTGCGCCCATGCGTCCTCCTCCTTCCTCTGCTTAGCCGGCCCCGGGTCCGGAGCCTCGGTTATCGCGCACGGCGGCAATGGCCAGCCGCGGCAGGAAATGCTTCCACCCTCCTTCGTGCTCGGCGCGTTGTTCCTCGGGAAGGTCCCGGTGCACCAGGCGGAGGATCGTGGCTTCTCCGTCGGGCGTGAGGGTCACCTCCACGGTGGTCGATCCAGGGGGGACGGCGTCGTTCCCCTCCCAGCCCCACGTGAACACCACCCGGCGCGGGGGATCGAGCTCGACGAACTCGCCAACCACCACGGCCTGTCCGATCTGCACCCGGTAGACGCCACCGGGCCGCGCGTCGAGCTGCGCCGAGTCGCCCTTCCATTGAGTCATCTTGTCGGGGTCCGTGAGGAACGCGAACACGATCTCGGGTCTGGCCTCGATCCGGACCTCGTGGGCGAGTACGTCCGTCCCCTCAGCGACCACGCCGCCTCTTCTCCTCGGCCTCCGCCACTCGCTTGAGGGTGGCGAGCTTGATCTCCCACAGACCATCGATGAACTCGCGGAGCTCTGCAAGGCCCTCGGGCCGGATCCGGTAGATGCGACGGGTCCCGTGCCGCCGCTCCGCGAGCAGCCCGGCATCCTTCAACACCCGGAGGTGCTGGGACACGGCCGAGCGGGTCACCTCGAAATGGGAGGCGATCTCCCCGGCGCTCATCTCCACGTCGCGAACCAGGCGCAGGATCTGGCGCCGGCGGGGCTCGGCGATGGCTCGGAGTGCGGCCTCCACGATGCGCAGCAGGTTAAGCCGGGCCTTACGTTAGTGTCAACTAACAACCGCCTGGACAGCGGGTTAGCGACTACGCCGCCGATGCCGGCCTGGCCCGGTACCTGCGGTAGCCGAACCCGATGGCGAACGCGATCGCGGCCAACGGGATCAGGTACCCGAGCCCGACGACGACGGCGAAGATCACTCCCAGGAACCCGTCGACCGCCCGGTCCCAGGCCTCGCCGAGGCTGGGCCGTTCACGGGCCGCCGTTTGCCGAACGCCCACCACGGCACCTACCTCTCGGAGCGACACGTCGATCGTTGCGAGTGACGTCTGGTTCTCCAACAGGCGGAGCTGGCCCTTGATCTGCTCGATCCGGAATTGCACGTCCTGTAGCTGGTTCTGGACCCGAAGCGTGGACTCGATCGAGGTCGCGCGTCGCATCAACCGGAGGAGCACAGCCTCCTGGGCCTCCCAGGTCCGAAGCCGGGCGTCGAGGTCGACGAATTGCGAGGTCACGTCCTGGCCGGAGATCGACTGCCCCTCCACCGAGCCCAGGCCCCGAAGGTCGTTCATGGCCTGGTCGAAGGCCGATGCGGGAACTCGGATCGTGAGCTGACCGGACTTGGCCTTGATCCCTCGCATCGACGAGTCCTGGACGTAGCCGCCGTACCTTCCGGCGATGGTGGTCGCGGCGTTGAACGCCGTCTCGAAGCCACCCTTCTCGACCTCGATGGAGATGCCGGCGGTCTTCACGATGTCGGGACCGATGGGGGGAAGCGATCCAACCGAGGACAGCCCTCCTCCGGCGTCCAGACCGGCACCGCCTCTGTTCGCAGTTCCCGGCACCACGACGCCGGCAAACCCTTCGTCGCTGCCGACCGCACCTACCGCCTTCTCCGGTGCACGGCTAGCCGCGCCCACGCCGCCGCCTCCGCTCTGCCGCGACAGGGGGCTCCTGTCCCACGTGGCGACGTATCCGACGATCCCGGCGAGCGCCAGGAACCCGACGATCGAGAGCACTGCCTTACGCATGGAGGGCCTCCTCGTGGCGGTCCGAACGGTCGAACGGTCGAGCGGTTGGACGGGGGCGACGGTTCCGGCGTTCCCGTTCAGCCGGGCAGGCGGACGCGGCCGCCCGGGCGGCCCGCCCGGGCGGCCGCCCCCGCGATCAGCAGGCCGTCGGCGGCCAGCACCGACACAGCCTCGCCCACCCGCTCGAGAGGCACCCCGGTCTCACGGGACAAGTCCGCGAGGGACGCGCCTTCCCGATCGATGAGGGCGCGGACGACGGCGCCCCGCAATTGTCGGAAGGACCCCTCGAATGCGGGCTGCCGCCGCTCGGCCGACACGGGCTCCCTGCCCTCCGCCACGAAGCGGCACAGCGCCGTGAGCGGACACGCTCCACACCGGGGCCGAGGCCGGCAGTGCTCCCGGCCGAGGTCCATCACCGCCTGGTTCCACGCCCCCGGGTCGCGGCGGTCCAACCATGCGTCGGCCAGCGCATGGATCTCGCGCGGCGACACGCCGTCGGGGCCAACGCCGAGGAAGAACCGGGCCACGATCCGCCGCGCGTTCGTTTCGACGGCCGCGACAGCCGACCCAAACGCCACCGACGACACGGCTGCCGCCGTATACGGGCCGACCCCGGCGAGCCTCTGCATCTCCACCGGGTCGGGCAGAATCCTCCCACCGTGGTCCCGGACGATCGTGCGGGCCGCCTCCCACAGCGCCACCGCTCGGCGGTTGTACCCCAGGCCCTGCCAGGCAGTGACGACGTCGCGGAGCCGCGCCCGCGCGAGCGAGTGAACGGTGGGGAAGCGAGCAAGGAACGACACGAATGCGGGGGCGACGCGCGACGCCTGCGTCTGCTGCAGCATCACCTCGGAGACCAGGATCCGATACGGGTCGTGCGTCGTCCGCCATGGGTACGCCCGGCGGCGCGGTGCGTACCAGCGAAGCAGGGCTTTGCGGCCCAACCGGCGAGGTCTAGGCTTGGACGTGGCCATGACCACCGTCAGGGACGTCATGAGCAAGGAGGTCGTGACCGTCGAGCCGACGGCGACCGTGGCCGAAGCGGCCACGATGATGGGCGCCCATCACGTCGGCTCGGCCCTGGTGCTCCAGGAGGGCAGGCCGGCCGGGATCTTCACCGAGCGCGACATCCTCCGCGCGCTGGCTGCCGATTTCGACGCCGCGCAACATCACATCTCGCAATGGATGACCCCAGACCCCGTCACCGTCCAGTCAGGCACCGACGTCCGCGAGGCCCGCGACATCATGCTCGATCGGGGATTCCGGCACCTGCCGGTGATGGACGGAGCCGCGCTGGTCGGCGTGGTCTCCCTCCGCGATCTCTCGCGATCGGGGTAGCCTCAGAACCCCGGCTTGCCCCGCGCCGACAGATCGCCCGCCGCATCCTTCAGAGCCGCCCACACCTCCCGGAACACGTCGGCCGCGAACTTCGGCGCCTGGCTGTTCTCCCCACCCAGCGTGCCCCGCACCGCGGACGTCGTGATGTCGACGGCTTTCTCGAAGAGCGCCCAGTCGAACTCGCGCGCCATCCTCCAACCTCCTCCTTCCGGCTGTGCCTCCATTCGCACCCGTGGCGGCAGGCTACACGCTGGTCACTCGAAGGCGCGGAGTCCCGTGAGCGCCTGCCCAACGATCAACGTGTGGATCTCGCTCGTCCCCTCGTAGGTCAGGACCGACTCCAGGTTGTTCATGTGGCGGATCACGGGGTACTCCAGGGTGATGCCGCTCGCCCCGAGGATCGTTCGGGCCTCTCGGGCCACACCCAGCGCCTCCCGCACGTTACTGAGTTTGCCCATCGAGACGTGCTCCGGCTGAAGGATGCCGTCGTCCTTCATCCGCCCGAGGTGGATCGCCAGCAGCATCCCCGAGTTGATCTCGACCGCCATGTTCGCCAGCTTCTCCTGGGTGAGCTGGAACGCCCCGATCGGCTTGCCCCATTGCACGCGGGTCTTCGCGAACTCGAGCGCGCTCTCGAAGCAGGCACGCGCCGCGCCCATAGCGCCCCACACGATCCCGTACCGCGCCTCGCTCAAACAGGACAACGGGCCCTTCAACCCCACCACACCGGGTAACACCGCATCTCCCGGCACTCGGACCTCGTCCAGGACGAGCTCGGAGGTGACCGAGGCTCGGAGCGACAGCTTGCGCTCGATGTCCCTGGCGGAGAACCCCGGGGTGTCGGTGGGGACCAGAAAGCCGCGAACACCGTCGTCGGCCTTGGCCCAGATCACGGCGAGATCGGCGATGCCGCCGTTCGTGATCCACATCTTGGTCCCGGACAGGACCCAGTCGGAGCCGTCGCGGGCCGCCGAGGTCCGCATGCGTCCCGGGTCGCTGCCGACGTCGGGCTCGGTCAGCCCGAAGCACCCGATCACCTCACCGCGGGCCATCATCGGCAGGTACCTGTTCTTCTGCTCCTCGGTCCCGAACTTCCAGATGGGGAACATGCACAACGAGCCTTGTACCGAGACGAAGGATCGGAACCCGCTGTCACCGGCCTCGAGCTCCAGGCAGGCCAGGCCGTAGGAGACCGCATTCGCCCCCGCACAGTCGTACCCGGTCAGATGCATCCCGAGGAGGCCGAGCTCGGCCAGGCCCTTGGCCACCTCGCGGGGGAACTCGCCGCGCTCGAACCACTCCCCCACGCCGGGCAGGATCTCGCTTCGAACGAACGCCCGAACGGCATCGCGGATGTCGCGCTCCTCGTCTGAGAGCAGGCGGTCGATCGCCAGGAAGTCGAGCGGATCGATCTCGGGGGCGGACATCGCGCCCCTAGCCTAACCCCGGTGGAGCGCCACCCGTTTCTCGGGCCCGCTGTCGATACCGCTCGTCACTGTTCGTCGGTAGGGTTGGAGGCGGCCACCGGGCCGCCGAGACAGAAAGGGGTCGTCATGCGCTACTTGCTGTTGATCTACAACGAGGAGACCGGGCAGATGGAGGGTGCGTCGCCCGAGCAGCAGGCCGCCGAGATGCAGAAGTGGGACGACTACGGGAAGTGGCTGACGGACAAGGGCTGGATCCGCGGCGGCGACGCGCTCCAACCCTCCGCCCAGGCAACCACCGTCCGCGTCCGCAAGGGTGAGACGCTCACAACCGATGGGCCGTTCGCGGAGACCAAGGAGCAGCTCGGGGGGTACTACGAGGTCGAATGCCAGAACCTGGACCAGGCTATCGAGGCGGCGTCTCGGATCCCGTCGGTCGGGACCGGATCGATCGAGGTCCGGCCGATCATGGAGTTCGACACGCCGCACAAGTAGCGCTCGCGACCACCCGTGAGGTCGTCGACCGCCTGTTCCGGGAGGAGCAGGGGCAGGCGGTCGCGACCCTCATCCGGGTCCTGGGCGACTTCGACCTGGCCGAGGAGGCCGTACAGGAGGCCTTCGCCGTAGCCCTGGAGAAGTGGGCCGCGCAGGGCCTCCCCAGGAATCCGGCGGCCTGGATCACGACCACGGCCCGGAACCGTGCCATCGATCGGCTACGCAGGGAGCGGACCCTTCGAGGAAAGACCGAGGCCCTGCAGCGGCTCGCCGAGCTGGAAGCCCTGGGTGGAGACGAGGACGACGTGAGCGGCATCCCCGACGACCGGCTCCGCCTCATCTTCACGTGCTGTCACCCCGCGCTCGCGATGGAAGCTCGCGTCGCGCTGACTCTTCGGACACTGGGCGGGCTGACCACGACCCAGATCGCCCGGGCGTTCCTGGTGGGCGAGCCGGCCATGGCACAGCGACTGGTGCGAGCCAAGCGCAAGATCCGAGACGCCGGGATCCCCTACCGGGTCCCCCCCGAGGAACTCCTGCCCGAGCGGCTCCCGTCCGTTCTGGCGGTCACGTACCTCATCTTCAACGAGGGATACTCGGCGACCGAAGGCGCGCTCGTTCGAGCCGAGCTCTGCGACGAGGCCATCCGGCTCGGCCGGGTCCTCGCCGAGCTCATGCCGGACGAGCCCGAGGCGCTCGGGCTCCTCACGTTGATGCTGCTCCACCATTCCCGGCGGGACGCGCGGGTCGATGCGAGCGGTGAGCTCGTGCTCCTCGAGGACCAGGACCGGTCGAGGTGGGACCACGACATGATCGACGAGGGACTGGCGCTCCTGGATCGGGTCAACGGCATGCAGGCTCTGGGTCCCTATCAGCTCCAGGCTTCGGTCGCGGCGGTCCACGCTCGGGCGCCGCGGCCGGAGGATACTGACTGGCCGTTGATCGCCGCGCTGTACGAAGCGTTGTCGGCCGCGACGCCCTCACCGGTCGTCGAGCTCAACCGGGCGGTGGCCGTGGCCATGGCGGACGGCCCGGACCGGGGTCTGCGGACCCTCGAGCCACTCGCCGAGGCACTGGACGGCTATCACCTGTTCCATTCCGCTCGCGCTGATCTGCTTCGCCGCCTCGCCCGCTTCGAAGAGGCGGCCGCCGCCTACCAGCGAGCCCTCGAGCTGGTCACGAACCCACAGGAACGGAGGTTCCTGGAGCGGCGTCTGGCCGGCACGCGCGAGGCTGGGTAGGGTCGTCGATCGTGGGCCGTCCCACGATCGACGAGCCCCTTCGCCGTTTGGCCGAGGATCCCGCGGCCTCCCTGCCGGTGGAGCCGGGCGAAGAACGCATCGAGGTCGCCCGCTACGTGATCACGCTCCAGCCGGGAAGCCATCCCTGGTCGGTCGGCGTCCAGCGACTGCGACTCGACCCGGGCGAGGTGGCGCCAGCGGTCGCCGAGATCCGTGACGTGATGACGGCGAGAGGTCGCTCCGCCTCGATGTGGAGCGTGGGGAGCTCGGCCACGCCGTCCGATCTCGCCGAGCGCCTCCAAGACCTCGGTTTGGTTCCCGAGGAGGGCTCCGGAGAGGCCGCGATGGTGCTGGTGCGCCCACCCGAGCCGATCCCTCCGACACCGTTCGTGGTCCGGCTGACAGACACGCTGGACGAGTACCGCGCTGCGGTGGAAATCATGGTCGAAGCGTTCGGTTTCGACCCGTCGGACGCATCGGAGACCCTGGCCCAGGCCGAGCCCCGCTTCGAACGGCAACGGGCATCCGGTCACACTCGTCTCGCGCTGGTCTGGGAGGACGACGTTCCGATCGCCACGGGGAGGGTCACGTTCACCCCATGGGGTCTGTTTCTGGGTGGAGGGGGAACCCTTCCCCGTGCCCGGGGGCGCGGGGCGTTCAGCGCCCTCATCCCCGTCGCCTGGCGGGAGGCCGTCCGCATCGGGACGCCGGCCCTGGTCACGTGGGCCCGCCGCGATACCTCCGAGCCGATCCTGGCTCGGCTGGGATTCGAGGAGGTGGCGGCGATCCGCCAGCTCCGTGACGATCTCGGTGCGGCCGCCCGCGGCTGATCGCCGAGCTCAGCCGGCGATCGGCACCTCCGGCAGCCTCGCCAGCGCCGCCTCCTCCGCCGACGGGTCGAACTCCACCTCCGGGAGGCGGGCGTTCAGGTAGTCGTCGTAGGCCTGCATGTCGAAGTGCCCGTGTCCGGACAGCCCGATCAGGATGACCTTCTCCTGCCCGGCCTCTCTGGCCTCGACGGCCTCGTTGATGGCGCCGCGGATGGCGTGCGCGGATTCGGGCGCCGGGATGATGCCCTGCGTGTGGGCGAACTGCACGGCGGCGTCGAACACCTCGTTCTGCGTGTACGCGGCGGCCTCCATGTGCCCCTCCCGAACGAGCAGCGAGAGCGAGGGGGCATCGCCGTGATACCGCAAGCCGCCGGCGTGCACCGGGGCCGGGACGAAGTCGTGGCCGAGGGTGTACATCGGGAGGAGCGGAGTCATCTGCCCTGTGTCGCCGAAGTCGTAGGCGAACTTCCCCTTCGTCAGCGTGGGACAGGCGGCCGGCTCGGTGGCCAGGAACCTGGCCGTGGACGTCCCCCGCAACCGCTCGGCCATGAACGGATAGGCCAGCCCGGCGTAATTCGATCCGCCGCCGACGCAGCCGACGATGACATCGGGACGTTCCCCAGCCATCTCCATCTGCTTCTGGGCCTCCAGGCCCACCACGGTCTGGTGCAGCAACACGTGGTTCAGGACCGATCCGAGCGAGTAGTGGGTGTCATCGTTCGTCGCCGCCACCTCGATGGCCTCGCTGATGGCGATCCCCAGCGAGCCCGTCGAGTCCGGGTTCGCCTCGAGGATCTTCTTCCCCGCCTGGGTCGTGCTGGAGGGCGAGGGCCGCACCTCCGCGCCGAAGGTCTCCATGAAGATCCGCCGGTACGGCTTCTGTTCGTACGAGGCCTTGACCATGAACACCAGGCACTCGAGGCCGAAGAACCGGCACGCCATCGAGAGCGCCGAGCCCCACTGCCCCGCCCCAGTCTCCGTGGAGATGCGCCGGACCCCCGATTCCTTGTTGTAGAAGGCCTGGGCCACGGCGGTGTTGGGCTTGTGCGACCCGGCCGGCGACCCTCCCTCGTACTTGAAATAGATGCGCGCGGTGGTCTGGAGCGCCTGCTCGAGCCGGACCGCCCGGTGAAGGGGGGTCGGCCTCCACAGCCTGTAGATGTCGAGCACGGGTCCGGGGACGTCGATCCACTGCTCGGTCGAGACCTCCTGGAGGATCAACGCCTCCGGGAACAGCGGGGCGAGCAGGTCGGGCGTGATCGGCTCCTTCGTCCCGGGATGCAGGGGCGGGAGCGGCTGGATCCCGGCGCCGACCATGTCCGGCACGATGTTGAACCACGCCGTGGGGATGTCGTCGGGCGAGAGGTCGAACCTGGTGGGCTCCGCCATCGATGCCTCCTGTTGCAGGGGAGAGAACTATAGGCACGACGTGTTCAGAGAGCCATGGGCCGGAGCACCCAGTCTGTGCGTCGGCTGCCCTCGCTTATCCCGATCCTATCGGCCGGCAGAATTCTGCCGCTGGGGGAACTTAGGACCGCGGTTCCGCCCGGAAAAGTCCCTCAATATCGGGATCATCAGGTGACTCACCGTCGCCAGCCCAGAGATAGCCAGAGTCCTCATCAACACGGATAAGGACTCGGGGGGCCCGGATCCGACCCCATGCAACAGCCGCCTCAGCGGACGTCCATCCCGGCCCTGTCTCTAGAGGCGTGGGCGGACCGTCAGGGGCAAGATCCCAATATCCCATCCAGTGGGGGTGGCCTCCTTCCCCGTCGTACGCGATGAAGACGGTTCCGCGACCTAAGAATTCTTGCGGCGACTCGTGGTGGTCACCAGTCATAGTTCACGCTCCCACCGACGATGCCAGTACATCCTGGACGCAGCAGACACATCAACCGAAGCCTTCTGAGGTTGCGTGTATCCTGACTCAAATCTAGGGGAACTGACAGGCTGCAGTTCGATTCTTGCAGACAAAATGATAAGAGGTGAGCGTTCCTGTAGTCCAAAGGAGTGAGCCGTATCCCTTTGCCTCCCAGAAGTAGTCAAAGTCGTACCAGTATGTCGAGTTATCTTGGTGGTAGTTCGTGTCAGTCGACGTAAACGTATTCGTCGTGAAGTTCGGTGACCCGTTCGAGTTATTCCATCGGCTCTGCCACCCTCCGCTGCATGAAGTATTGGGCAGGATCCCGTTGTCGTCGACACAGTTCCATTCGTTGTTCCCGTAGATTGCGGGCCCGGAAAACGTGCCGATTGTCTGCGTCCACTGCGATTGTCTTCCATTCAGATTGACCTTCGCAGTGACTCGAATCTGCCCAACAGTCACGTTCTGGCCGTTCACTGTATAGCCATACAGCCAGACCTGGTTATAGCTCCACAGGAAGGCGCTCTGCCTTTGGCCAACGATCGGGGCGAGTATTCCCACCCCACTATCGACCCAAGGCGTACAGGTCGAAGACGCGCATGGGTCCGTCGGCGCAGCCTGTGCCTGCGCTGGCAGGAAGGCCGCGACAGCTGCGAGCGCCCAAGAAACAATGATCAGCCTCAGATATCGCTTCACCCGTCTTCCCCCCCCTAACGGAATTGCGAGCCTGGACAGGCTTCGTCTTGCCCTAGTCTCAACTGGGAGCTTGACGGCTAGTTGTGGTTCCTCGGGACGTTGTTCACGACGGTGATCGGCGCTCTGCCCGCGTGAGCCATGTGAGGTCGATGGTAGTTGTAGTGATGGAGCCATCGCTCGAGCTCGGCGGTCCGTGAGTCGTTGGACTCGTAGGCCCGAGCAGGGCCCGTTGTCGGTCAGCACCCGCTCGACCTTAACGCCACGGTCGGAGAAGAAGCCGAGCGCCCGGGTCATGAACGCGGAGGCGGTTCCCTTCCGCTCGTCGGAGAGGATCTCGGCGTACGCCAGGCGCGAACGATCGTCCACCGCCGCGTGGACGAAGTCGTAGCCATCGCCGCGATGCCGTTTGGATCCAGGCACGTCGGCCCGACCGTGGATCCGCCAGCCGCCCCCCGCCGGGATCCGCCCCTGCTTCTTCACGTCGACGTGCACGAGCTCGCCGGGTCGGGAGCGTTCGTAGCGCACGACGGCCCGCGTGGGCCGATCCAGGTCGCGCAGACGGGGAGCACCGAGCCGACGCAGCACGCGGTTCACGGTCGAGGGCGACTCCCCGAGCGCCCAGGCGATTCGGTGCGGTCCCTCCAGCGTCGCCTGTCGCCTGGCGAGGATCACCGCCTCCCGCCGAGCGCTCAGCCGGGTCGGGCTCCGGTGGGGTCGGCTCGATCGATCGTGCAGCCCCTGGTGACCCTCGGCCCCGAACCGGCGGACCCACTTGTAGCCGGTCGCCGGGGAGCATCCCTGTGCTTCTGCGGCCATCGGGACCGTCCATCCGAGTTCGAGTACCCGCTCAACCAGGAGTCGGCGGCCTTGCACGGTGAGCTTCGCCCTAGGATGGGACACAAGAGCCTCCTTGCCCGTCGGTTAGACCCTGACGAGCAGGGAGGCTCTCAGTTCTTGAACAACGTGTTGGGGAACTACAGCTAGTAGTCGTCCGTGTGGCCTACTGCGGTTTCTCCGAGATCCAATTCCGCCCGCGTCCGTACGGGTTGCATCTTATTGTGCAGGCGCCACCCTCCCGACGGCCCCCGCCCGGATCGTCGGTCGGTCGTTAGTCGTCGCTCGCGGCGACCACGAATACGTCCGCCGGCACGCGCGCCCTAGCGTTCAGCGAGATGATGTCGGCGAGCGGGTGTCGATAGGTGATCCCGAAGTCCTCGTCGATACGGGCGAGCTGCGGGTCGTTCAGGTAGAAGAACCGGTCGCCGTCGCGAAGCGTCTCGAACTGCTGCTTCCACATCGCGAGCTGAAGCCGTCCGAACTCCGTCCCCGGGACGTGGCGCTCGGACAGCATGCCCACGAACGCGTCGATCCTGCCCACCCTCCCGTAGATCGCCCTGAGGCGCGCCGCGAGCGTCGTCCGGCGGATCCCGGTGACCGCTTCCTCCTGGCTCCGCGGACCGAGCGGCCGGAGCGCGTGCCCATCCGCGTCCCGGAGCCGGACGAAGTCCAGGATGCTCGGGTCGTCGAGGGGATCGGCGGGGTCGATCTTCGGATCCGAGGGGAACCGGGCGGTGGCTTCCCCGGTCACGGCGGTGAACGACCGTCTCGGCGAGAGCCCGTAGGCGCGCCGCAGGTCGTTGTAGGAGGGCATGCCGTGATCGCGACCGCGCGCGATGTCGATGGCGCCGAGGTCCTGGACCGCGCCGAAGCAGCCGGGCTGCACGACGGGCTGCCCGCACGCGGCTGGATCCGCCATCCCGGGGCTTGGGACCTGGAACAAGACGCTTCGGAGCGCGTTGTCGATCTGCTCGTCGTTCCGGTACTGGCGCTCCTGGCTCAG